>JAAGOD010044108.1_pt1 | contig 12109 bp, 19 predicted proteins | sample 8389681 | NCBI WGS metagenome assembly JAAGOD01 (sample SAMN13964374, study PRJNA552185) | sponge metagenome | biome: deep-sea hydrothermal vent fields; feature: spots directly above weak diffusing fluid; material: seawater and sediment | host: Tedaniidae sp. KZ-2020 ... | reverse complement strand
TAGCAAAAAAAAAAGAAAACACCAGAATGGAACAAGATGATCCTCTGAGGTTTTGCCAACGTACCACTCCTTTCTCCCACACCACACACATGCGGTCCTCCACACCTGCACAATAATGCACCGTCAGCATAAGTGCCCACATCTTGACGAGGGGTGGGCAAAAAAACAAGGATAAACTTACCGTTAATTCCATTAGGAATTTGGCGGAAATCGTCCTTCCCTAGAGCCTTCTGATCAGCATTGAAAGTGCAGTTGTCGGTGCCTGTCAAATCAAGGTCACCCCTGCACAGATGGAGACAGTTAGAAAATGACTGACATGGACAGCGTACATGCACAGAAACACTCACTTTGCCAGCAGGTTCATGAGATAGCTTGGCGTGCTGGGGTCAGGGCGCAGGGGGGGGCCCATCACATGCCCCGCCCCATGCCTCCAGCACTTATTCCAGTAGCTGGTCCCATCGGTGCCGAGACCGGCAGCAATCGGCTCCCCAAACACCACTTCCCCCCTCTCCTTCCCACGTATCACAGCCTGGGCTGCGCTCTTACTCATCACATGCACAATGTAGATAGGGCAGTTCACCTATAATTGGAACAGAAAAATTGAAATCACAAAGACTTGGAACCCAAGGAAAACTCAAAACTACACCACTCAGGTAAGATAGATGAATGACCATACCTGACTGGCTAGCATTATGGCGCGGCCAGTAGCTTCTCCCTCCACTTCTTCTGGTCGGCACATCTCGTGACCTTCAGGTCCTGTGATGCCAAGGTCAATCATCTTCTGAGATTGCTGGAGAGTGGAGGAGTATCTCTAATTGATGCACACCAAAGAGAAGGTGCCGACTTACTATGGCTATAACGTCTCCATTTTCAGCGTGGACCTGAGCCAGTGCCCCCACCTCCTTGCAGCGGGTAAAGCACTCCAGAAGCTGTGTGACAGTAAACACGAGACAATACCTAAAACTATGCTTATTGCAGTAATGACCCTTTACCTCATTGTCCCTCAGCATGTAGACATCCTTGTAGGCCAGGAACATCTTGAAGGAGTTGACGCCTTTCTCCTCAGTCAGCACCTTAATCTCCTCCTTCACTTGCTCACTCCACCATGTGACACCCACATGCAGTGAGTAGTCGCAGCAGACCTTGGGATCCGCCCACCCCCTCCAGCGATCGTACTGCTGCAGGAGAGACTCGTTCTTGGGCCCGAGCACAAAGTCGACTGCATACACAAAAAGTAAGAATTCAACTTAAGCATCTTTCTTGCACATAGCCACAGTGGAATTTCAAAACCTCTGGATTAGGATTATCATACAAAGTGGCGTGGCTGGTCCTCCCTCCCAACAGGTTCGCTATTCAGAGGCTAACTAACCGACGGAACATACTGATCATGGTGGTGCCCCCAGCTAGAGCGGCCCGGGTCCCCGTGTAGAAGTCGTCCACAGTCACAGTGCCCATGAAAGGTAGCTGCATGTGCGTGTGGGTGTCGATCCCCCCGGGCATCACCAGCTTGTCAGTAGCGTCAATGACTTGGGCGTCCGCAGGGATATCCTTAAGGTCGAGCCCAACCTGCCTGGAAAGGGGGAGGGGAGGGGCAGGTGGGTGCGGTCAAAATCGAGGGGGTGTGGGTTTACTTGATAATGCCATCTTCACAATAGACATCAGCTCTAGTCTTGCAGTCTGCATTGACAACAGTCCCTCCTTTGATCAGCAGCCTCCTCTTACCATCAGCCTGCAAAAACAACTGTGAGCGCATAGAGACATCAGGTGCTTTTCGCTAACCATTTCGTTCAAGAATTAATAACTGGCAGAATGTCCTATGACTTACCTATTCTCTTCCCTAGGTTCCTCCTGAGTCAGATTCCACAGCCGGAGCTGTGTAGTTTGGCCATAGATACACTACACGGTTCCACGATCATCCATCCAAGACTGAGCATTCGCTATTGACGATCTCTTACCAGGAAACAGCTGGTGTCAATGTCTTGTCTGAACGTGTTCTGCTCCTACTTCAGGAGGGGCGAGACTGTCAGTGGGGAGTCCTACCATGTTGTCAAGAGAATAGGAGAGGGAGGTGAGATGTTGAGGCTTTGAAACCATGTTTTTTTTAAAAGCAATTTGATCCCAAGGTTTTTCCTATGTGGACTTGGTCACCAAACACAGCGCCCACTATGCACTGGTAAGCATAGGTAAGCCTCTTTTCATCAGCCTCCACAGCTCCCTGCTTCCCTCCTCCTCTGTCCTGTAGAAGAAGATGCTGCTCCAGGTCCCTGAACAGAGAGAGGCGGCTGAGAGAGAGATACGAGCACATCGACTTCTGGTGCAAAACGAGAACGTCATCAAGCTCATGGCATCGGAGATCAAGGACCAGCGAAGTGGTGAAGGCGTGGCACTCTTGCTCTTCCCCTACTACCAAGTGAGTGACCTTGATGAACTCTGGTTTTCCCCCACCCCCTCTATCAAACATCCATCCATTCTCCTCAGAACGGGACTTTGCAAGACCTGATGGACCATGTGCATGAGACTGGTATCCCTCTCAAGGAGACGAGGATCTTCCGAATGTTTCTCTCCGTGTGTGAGGGACTTGATGGCATACACAACTGTGCTGCCGGGCCCATGGTCCACAATGACGTAAAGGTCAGAGGTCACGTTGAATGCTTCAAGGGTGAAGAGATTGAAGTTGCTCAAACTCTTTGTAGCCTGGTAACTTGTTGCTCAGTGACGATGGGACGCAGCTGGTGCTGATGGATTTGGGCAGCTCCAGAGATGCTGAAGTGGTCATCGCAAACAGGTATAACTATCTTACTCTTGTTCATCCCAATCTCTCCCGTCTCTGGAAAATTTCATGTGTCCAGATTGGGGATGGGGGGAGATGGGGGCATGCAAGGGTCTCTCCTCTTGAGCAGTGAATATAATTTGTGTTCTCACTTGCAGAAAGGAAGCATTAGCTTTCCAAGAACTCTGTGCTCAAACTTGTACTTCTCACTACAGGTGTGTGTGTGTGTGTGTGCGTGCGTCATGTACTGCCTTGCTCTCATCCATACCTTCCCTCTCGTACGTACACACACGCATACATGCACCGCTTGTCCCACCCAGAGCCCCCGAGCTTTTTGAGGTCCCCTCCACATGTACCATCACAGCCAAGACCGACATCTGGTCTCTGGGCTGCAGCATCTATGCAGCTGCCTTTTGCCAGAGCCCATGTGACGGCTCGGCCGTGGCCGCTAACAGTGGCAGGATAGTCTTCCCACGAAGCAAGTAAGAGAGGAGAGCAGAGTCGAGTGTCAAAATTGTATGATTCTCGTCTTTCTTTCTCAAGCTCTTTCTCTGGGGAGTTTTGTGCTCTGGTGCTGTGGATTCTGAACATTCATCCAGAGACACGCCCCTCAGCGAGCGAGGTGCAAGTCAGGATAGAGGCACTGCTACAGGAATCAGATCTCTCCTCCTCCAGCTAATGAAACTATTTGCTTTTAATCAGCACGCTCCAGTTCTTCATGATTTTTTTTTTTTTCCCATCGATTTTTACAAAACGAGAAAAATATCATTATACAGAACAGTGTCTGGCTAATAAAGAGGATGAAGAATTAACAGAGTGGATGGTTCAGTTACACAATGGTACAGAAGGACACAAAAATGGTTATGAAGTGGCTTTAGGGATCCATGGATAATCTGATGAGCAAGACACATGATACGATAGGGAAGATATCAGAGATGGAGTCACTTTGCTTTTTCCCATCCCACTACTTCCTCCTCTTGCCCCCTCCCCCATCTTCTGAGCATGCTCAGTCGGGTCCGGTTCATCCACTGCAGGATGGCGGGGGTCTGGTCCAACCAGGGAGGCAGTGGGAAAGGGGTGTGACCACCAGCCACTGAGATAATATGTCTGGTGTTTGGATCGATAACGTTACCGAATTCATCCGTCTGAGCAAAAAGTAATGTTCTAGTCTTTCTTGCAAACCCTGTGAAAGTGAAGCAATCAATTTTGATAATGAAGTGGTCTGAATACAGGGGTGGCCATAATTTCGGTCCAGGGGCTTACCGGTGGAGACTGTGTAGCTGTCTTTGCCGTCACTGGAAGGGGGGAGGACAAAGAGGGAGAAGGAGAGGACCATCACCATCAGCATGGTTCCAGCCATACCAGCTTGGACTTTGGTCGGGAAGAAGCTGGCCACCAGCTCCTGCAAGTCCTTCAGCTGCTTGGCGAGGGAGCGGTTATCAGTCTGCAGCTTGCCCACCTCTTTAGCGAGCAGCTGGTTCCGCTGCGTGCTCAGTTTCACCCGATCCTCGAGACCCTCCACGTAATCCTTCTTCCTCTTCCGACTCTCCTGCGCAGAGACTTTATTCTTTATCTTTCTCTTGATGCGCTTCAAGTGTTTCTGCTCTGCCTTGGTGAGGGGCATGTCTGTGGGAAGGCTGATGCCCTCCTCAGAGAGCAGTCGTTTCTCTTCGTCTGTCAGCAGTAACGTGGCGGCTTTCCTCTCCGACGATGAGGAAGAAGGAGAAGCTGACTCTCTCAGTGAATCTGCACAAAGCAAAGATAGAAAATGACATTTCCATTGCTTCAATTGTTGATTACATGTATTATGATGAATTCCTCAGTAAGTTGATTCGTGGTTGCAATGACGGACTTACCCACATCAATTCGCACATCAGATGAAGTTTGGGAGTTGCCACTCCCACCATTCGCGAGAATACCAGTGGTGGTCGCGTCCAGATGATAGCTGGGAGGGGAGACAGACCACCTGGGGGAATACTCTGACCCACTCCCCCTATTCTCGACTTCCTGGGTAGTACCCGCCGCTGCTGGAGACCACTGGGAGATCATGGCATTTGAAAGCGATATCATTGGACTCTGCGATGTGGGTGACGAGGATGACTCCACCCCCCTGAGGTCACACCCACTCCCCCTGCCACCACCACCCCCGGCCACCACACTCGGCAGACTAGCTGCTGGCGAGTCCAACCAGTTACAGTTTGTCCCAGAGCTGGTTTCGCTCGTGTAGCCCTCACTCCCCACCGGTGACGTGGGCTGGAAGTCGACGACACCACTCGGGAGCATCAGGAGAGACTCCAGGTCCAGAGAGGCCTCCATGGCCTGCCTCCCGGGGGCGTGGCTAGGGGACTGCCCCAGTGCATCAGGGGGGTCAAAAACAGACGCAAAAAGGTCAATCTAGTGTTGACATTTTACAAAATCAAAAATGAAACTCATGTGATGGCTCTGATTACTCACTCCTTGCTGGCTGGTGATGAATTCGTGGAGGAAAGGGTCGTCTTGTAGGCTGCCTGCTGCTACTGCTGTGGAGTTTTGCTCCTGGCTATTGAGCAGGGAAGAGATATCTACAGGTAGCATACTAGCTTCAGTAGCCATCTCTGAGATCAAAATCAGAGCGTCTGCTGCTCCCTAGTGACTGAGAATTTAGATGCTGGAATCTTTGACGTGACAATTGAGTGCTAATGAAGAAAAACACATGTGGCACACACTGCCTCCAACTTACTACGTCATGGCTTGTCACATGACACTTCAATCTATAAATAGAACAGGTTGACCTTTAACCTTCAATGTGAGCCCTAGGGAAAAGATGGCTAGATTGAAAGTGACAATGCATGGCGCTGGGAGACTTTTGCTGCTCCTTTCTGCCTTCTACTTGTGCTCCTATCCCGCCAAGTCTTCGCCTAGCCGAATCATCGTTCCCATGCCCTCTACGAACCTTTTAACGGGCGTCAAAGTGAGTTGTGCTAGTAGCTTGTTAGGTAGCTAGCTAGCTGAGTAGCTTGTTCTTGAGTGTATTTACATCATTTCATAACCATGGGCAGCTGTATCATGGTGTAAACATTCTTAATAATGGTACCATTGGAGTACAATATTTAGTTATGTTCTTACCTTGCAGGCGAATGACTACAGATGTGCTTCAGTGTCAGGTCCAGCAGAGGACAGCTACATTGGTATGCCTTTCATCCTAGCTACGCCATTTCTTTCCCCTGCTAATGGCTAAAGCACCCCTGTCTGAGGGAAAGGAGGTTTCTTTGTCTTCCAGTTTGAAAGGAGTGTGTACATTAGCCCTGGGGCAGATGGTACTGTTGTGTGTCCCTGTTCCTAGAAACTGGAACCTGATTAACTTGGAAGTAGGAAGCTGGCTAATGACTTCCTCCAATGAAGTGATCACTCTGATATTAGAACCTTGGCAAGGCTCCTTTCTCTAGGAATGCAACCTTAATGCTTCTGCGTACACATGATACAGTGTTCAATTGATGTCCAATTCGTTCTCTTGCAGTCCAGTACGAGCCATTGGCGGACCCCCAGGCTGTGCACCACTTGTTGCTGTTTGGCTGCCGAAGACCACCCTCCCGAGGCTCATGGTATGTGACATGCTCCCTGACTTACTCCACAAAGCTGAAGAACCTTGATGCTACTCCCTCCATCCATTCCTACACATGCACAACACACACACACACACAGGGATTGCAAGTCCACAGCCCTGCTCTGCGGCTTTGGAGACACCCCTCAAATCATCTTTGCATGGGCTCTGAACGCCTCCGGGATCCACATGCCTCCTGATGTTGGGCTGAGAGTGGGACCTGTGGTAGGCATCAACTACTTCGTGGTGCAGATCCATTACGGCCATCTTGAAAGTAAGAGAAAGTGATTGAATGTGTGCTGTATGCAGCAGTTTGCAGTGACCTAAAGTTACAGCAATCAGTTGAGAGCCATTTGAAAGTTGGGGCCATTGAAAGTGAAAGTGTTTGTGTGTGGTGGAGGATGGACAGCTGCAATGGGTCTGTTATGTTGAGTGATTGTATTTAGGAATCAGTGATTGTGTGTATGCAGCTGTGTGTGTGTAGACTTAAATGGGAGTCAATATACTTTTGAGGCGTCTGAAAACTTTCCACCAAAAGCTTTCTCTTTCTGTCCCATCTACAGGCATCCTTGATCCGTCCACCATCAGCAGTGAAGCCCTGGCCATACAGATTTCACAAAGAAGGTATTCATTAGCTTCCTCCAAGTATTTGCAAATTGTCAAGCTGCACATGTCATGATATGGACTGATGCCCTGTGCTCTAGCCCGTACTACATTGCTGGGATCTACTTGCTCGGTTCTGGGAGAACAGTGAGACCAGGCAGTGACGATGTTCGTGTGGATTCAGCCTGCAAATTCCTCGGTTCCAAATCCATCCATCCGTTTGCATTCCGCACCCACGCCCACTCCCTAGGTAAGGACGTCAGGATGGGATTCAAGCAGTCCAGTGTATAATGCTTGCTGTCCGTTATACTTACATAGGCAAGCAGATTGTTGGGTATGTAGTGAAGTCTACTGGGAGCTGGAAGATGATTGGGACCAGGAGTCCTCAGGACCCCCAGGTGAGCCTAGTTGACATGACCTGCCTTGCTAGGACTTGCTGGTCTTATAGACCTACTGCCTTGCTGGGTATGTTGATGCATTGGTACACTTTCAATGCCAGCAGAGTCAAGGTATCAAATTGTTTTGCAGGCGTTTTATCCTGTTGTCGATAAGGATATTGAGGTGTCCCCTAACGACTGGCTGGCGGTGAGGTGTGTCTTCGACACAGCTTCCACTCAGCATGCTGTCCGCATGGGGTAAGACCCTGCTCGTTAGCCCTCACTGTGACGTAATCCAGCTGTCATTGCTTCCTCCCTAGCCCGGATACTGAAGACGAGATGTGCAACTTCTATGTTATGTATTACACGCTCAACGACGACAGGAGACTGGATGACGACAGCTGTTGGAATCCAGCCCCTCACTTCCTGCAGTACCCCCCACTTCCTCCACTGCCCAACGATGGTGCCACGCCCCTTCAGGAGGAGGGGGAATGGGAGGAGCCTCATGAGCATCAGCATCATGGGCACATGCATATAGAGCCACCACCAGATGCCACACCTCCTAGTGAAACTCCTCCTCCTACTTTGGAGTCCGCCATCACCACTTCTTCTCCTCCCCACATCATCCGTCCCATCACGTCCCACCCTCCTCCCTCCCACCCCACCACTCCCCCTCCTCCAACCACCATGCCTCCCCCTCCCCCAACCACCATGCCTCCCCCTCCCCCAACCACCACACCCCCTCCTCCAGCCACCACACCCCCTCCTCCAGCCACCAGGCTCCTCCCACCACCAGTCCCACAGCCGACACAGCAGGTAGGAGGGGTGGGTGTGTCCCCTCCCCCCGGCACTCTGGTCCAAGCCGAAGACTGGGCTCTCAATGGCTTCCCCATTCCTGCCACCTCCTTGGGACAGCTGTCGGCCGTTGCTATTGACCCCCACGGAGATTTGCACGTCCTGCACCGCGGACCCATAGTCTGGGACATCAGGTATGTTCAAAATACTGAAAGTTTCGAGGAAAAAATTTCGTGGTTAGTGAGTCTAATTATGATTAGAAAGTTTGTGGGTAAAATTTTTTTTTCGCCCCTCGAAATTTTTGCCTCCATACAGACAGTTGAATTGTGAAATTTTTTTTCATAGCTCTTTTGATAACAACAACAAATATCGGCACATTGACGATGGTCCCATTAAGATCCCAGTTCTCCTCAAGTTCTCGGCCACCACGGGACAGCCGGCCAGAGCCTGGGGCAACGAGTTCTTCTACATGCCCCACGGACTGACAGTGGACCATGAGGGGAGCTTCTGGGTGACAGATGTGGCCATGCACCAGGTCTTCAAGTTTGACTCCATGGGGGACAAGGAGCCGAGCCTCACTCTCGGCACCCGTTTTGTCAATGGGAACAGTATGACTACCTTCTGCCAGCCTGCGAGCGTGGCCGTGGAGAGATCTGGAGTCTTCTATGTGGCTGATGGGTAAGATATTGATAATCCACCTCTGTATTTTGGAAGACCTTCATACATATTTTCACTCCGTAGCAGTCAAACATAGCTAACAATTTGATCAACCCAAAAACTCTAACTCTCTCTTCCTCTCTCCCCCTCCTCTCTCTCCCTCCTCTCTCCCTCTCTCCCTCCTCTCTCCCTCCTCTCTCTCCCTCCTCTCTCCCTCTCTCCCTCCTCTCTCTCTCCAGCTACTGTAATCACCGCATCCTGAAGTACTCTCGTGAGGGGAAGCTGGCGCAGGTGTGGCAGGCCCCCATAGCCGGACACCGCCTCTTCATCCCCCACAAAGCCATCCTGAACGCTGCCGAGGACATCCTCTACGTGGCCGACCGCCAGAACAGTCGCATCGTCTCCTTCAGCACCGAGGGAGGAAGGGGGAGTGTCCTCAGCGAGGGGGTGGAGCTGGGTGGGGGGTTCCCCTATGCCATTTCCTTCAACAGCAGCGAGACTGACTGGCCCATGCATGGCGTGTTTGGAGGTGTGGCTCTGGGAGGGGGCAAGCTGATGGGATTCACGCTGGACAGCAGTGGGACCAGCATTGCCACTTGGGGACCAGAGGAGGCAAGTTTGAACTAATTATAGCGGACTCCCTCTAATCTCAACCCCTGAAATGAGGCCACCCCCTCTAAACAAGACGCTTTGACTGTTCCCAAGGCAAAGGTGGCTGACTATAGTGATTCCCATTCTGCAGGGTTTTGACAATCCACACGACATCGCAGTGGACACTATTCACAGTGCCGTCTACATTACTGAGATAGGACCCAACAAGCTCTGGAAGTTTGTCCCCTTCCCACGTGAGTTCCTGAGTGAGACCCTTTACCACATACAGTGGAGCCTTCGAATAAAGGACACTTTGGGCTCGTGTCTATTGTCCCCTTATAAGTTATATCTCTGAGGTCAATTTGTTGTCCTTTGTACAGAGGTTGTCCTTTGTGCAGAGGTTGTCCTTTGTGCAGAGGCTGTCCTTTGTACAGAGGCTGTCCTTTGTACAGAGGTTGTGTTTTTTTTTGGAACATCTTTCGTGCTGTCAGGTCCACAGCACCTGAGTTCCACTCACTTTGTTTGTTTGTTTGTTTGTTTGTTTGTTTGCGTGTTTGTTTTGCAGGTGCTCCTATGGATATTTCTCAGGATCTGGAGGAAGCTTTGGGTGGCATCCTCCCCCCCAGTCACCACACCACACCACAAGACACACCCACTGACATGCCACGCCCCTCACACGAGCCGTCCAGCCTCATCAACAGCACCACCAAGGAAGATGAGGAGGAGTGGGAGAATTGGGACAGCAGCAACCTGACAGCTTTTGAGGAGGGGGATGGGGAGAAGGCTGGATCCCAAAATAATGCCCACCACCAAGAGGAGCAGTCCGAGAAGCCGATGGTGGGTGTGAATGTGGGCGTGACCATAGCCGTACTGGGCGTGGTGGCGCTGATCGTCCTGGTGACAGTTGGCGTCCTCAAGGAGCACCGGTTCATCAGGTTCCAGGGGTGGCGGCTGCTGCAGGCGGGAGAGAGGGACACCACAGTCGGCATCAAGGCCACCGATGGCATCACCACCATGAGGGATGCAGACAAGAAGAAAAGGAAGAAGAAGAAGAAGAAAAGGAGAATGTCTCCGCGGAGAAAGTTGCAGTCGCTGCTGGGCCCAAGTCACCTCGGGTTTAGCCGGCTGAGAACATACGACTCAAACAGTGAAGACGAGGAGTTCCCGGTCTTCAACAGAGTCTAACGAGGGAAAAGTGGCAGAGGTAAGGAAAGTAGGTAGCTCTTGTACAACGCTGGCTGGTGGAGACATCTTTTCTGTTCTACCTTCTAACAAAGTTTTTATACGTCTTGCAAAAGACAGAAAATTTTAAGGTTAATGCACATCACAAAATCACGCACTTCAAGATATCACAGTCATACTTGTGTGTACTACATCATCCAGTGTCCACATACATAAGTGTCTACCACAATACATCATCACTGTTGTTCACCTTGAATTGTACACTGTATGTATACATTTTTTTTAATCATTCAATTCACTGTGTGTAACCAAAGCAATACCTTTTTCTTCTTGGGACAATGACAGCAGGCCCTAGGACCATATGGACAAGAACATTCATGGCTCTGTTTCTTAAGACTTTGATACTAACCATTTTGGCTTGTGGTTGGAAATGAAAGGGACTGTTTCGTGATCTTTATGACACGCCAAAGCACATGGCTGGCAGACCCCTGTCGAAAAAAATATTATTTCACACTATCAGATTCCTGAGGATTATCATTGTGTCTTGCATGGCAGCTGAGCTGAGCGTACATTTCATGTTGCAGTTCTTGCACATGAAGTAGTTCATGGTCTTGTTCTGTCCACTGATGTACGTGGCAGCGAAGCACAGACCTGAAACGTCACTGCCACAAGAAGGAAAGGTGTTTAAAGCACTGAATGGAAACTGTATCGTCTGCACCAATTACCTGTCCAGCACAATCTTGCCCTGGAATCGTAATTCTGTTCCCGTTTTCTGTGCACAAAACCACAGCATCAGCTAAAGAGGTTGAATACAGGAAGAGAGGGTTATCGTACGATTCGAAACTCCAGCACTGGTCTGCAGTCAGGGTGGACCACTTGACTGATCAGCGTCATGCCTTCTTCATCCTTTACAGCTCCTACATCACCCCCTCCGGTTGCCACAGCAGCTGATGACAAGTCTTCATCATCAAGGGGAGCAAATGGGCTGAGGAAGGAATGTTAAAGACAAGATGTTTGAATGGGGTCACCTTTACCTGATGATGGACACTTCAAAGTCTTCACAAGCAGGGAATTCCACTATCGTATGGTTATCTTTCTCCATGAGTGTTCTCAATTTCTTCAAGATGGACTCCATGCTGTCCTCTGGTTTAAGCACAACATTGCAGGAGAACTTTCTCTCTGGGACAGTCAGCTTCACATCCAAGGGAATGGTTGATGGTAGTGGAAGATGGTCTGTGAGGTACCTGTGAGGTTTTTATATGCTGCAATTGCCCTACCATACAACGGCTGGGGAATTAGCTCAGATGGTAGAGCGCTCGCTTAGCATGCGAGAGGTACCGGGATCGATGCCCGGATTCTCCATTTTAACTTTTTTTTTCCACCACCTTTTTTTCCCCCCATACCTATCAAATGTATTTGCAAGCATCACTTCCACTTTTTCCAACTCCTGGTCTATAATAGCTTTTTTTTCATCCCATTTTGACTCTGCTTCAGCCAACTTTGCCAGTCGCTCTAAAACATACAACACTCCAGTGACTTCGATATCTTCGTAAC
>JAAGOD010053948.1_pt1 | contig 12120 bp, 15 predicted proteins | sample 8389681 | NCBI WGS metagenome assembly JAAGOD01 (sample SAMN13964374, study PRJNA552185) | sponge metagenome | biome: deep-sea hydrothermal vent fields; feature: spots directly above weak diffusing fluid; material: seawater and sediment | host: Tedaniidae sp. KZ-2020 ... | reverse complement strand
TGTGTTGGCACCTTCCTGGCTGTTTCATTAACAATAGCAGTAATATCATCAGTCAAGTCTTTTCTGTAATAATATAAAGGAGTTAGCTATATACCACTGTATTGGCTATTATCAAACCTTTCCAACCGGCAATGCTGTCTCTCTTTCCACATCTCAAAATGCATCTTACTTGATACTGCATCAACGTCTTTTCCAGCTGCAGAGTTCTTAGCATGTGAACGTACTGAAAGATACTTCATGTAGTATTTCTTTTCTCCAATAGCCTGCATTTCTCCTATAGCTTACATAGTATGATACTGTATAATGGTATATATATACAGTGGAACCTCAGATATGTTCCCAAAGTGTCCACAAGAGGTTCCACTGGTATAAGGGACAATTTGAGGTGAATTGGCATCCGACGTACCATGTCCAAAGGGGGCTGCGATAAACTGTCACTGTGATTGCCTGATATACCCACTGAGGCACTTGAACCAGTTACATTATCTCCTTGATTGAGGGGCTGTGAGAATAGTTCCAGAGAATTTGCAGCTTCAGAACCACTGAAAAGGGAAGCCTGACTGTGTTGAGACTCCATACCACTCACATGCCCAGGCTCCGTTGAAGTGCTGCAAATTTTATAGCCAGTGTTAGCTAGCTAATGCCATGACCATGCATGAGCTATTACGTCACACTATATGATCAGTGCAGCCAGCTAGCTATCTAGCTGGCTACACAAAGCTAAACTTGCATCTACTAAGCCATTGCAGTTTTTTTAGCTACAGCTCACTTATAGTCACAGGCACTAGTAACCAGTGATGCAGGAGAGACTTTATTCCCACAAGAGATTTGCATGCTGAGTGAGAGGTGAACAATCAATGGAGGAGAACCCAAAAAAGACGATTGCCTTAGCAACAGCTCCGCCTTTTTTAGCTCCACCCCCCTCGGCTCATAGCCTCTACTTTCAGGGTATGGTATCAAAAGGAGGGAAGGTCCCAGAGACTAGTCTTGTGGTGCATCTTAGCAAACAATTCTAGGTTCAGCAGCTTCTTCACAGACTAAAATTTGGGGTGTGTGGGTGAAAGGCAGAAGTTAGCTAGTTTTTCTCAGAAATGACTAAGCAAGCCTGCATGTGTGACTTTCGTGCTATGTATTCTACTACAGATACCTAGTAACGAAGAGCTTTTGAATGTCATATTTTTATGGGATTTGGGTAAAAAGAAAAGTAAATTTGTTATCATCTGCAGTACGATGAAAGGAGCATGTAAACAAACTTGTTATTGTCATTGACCAGAAATGTCTGAAAATTTCCCCAAGGCATAACAGCCTAAGGCAATGTTCAAAACACAGCTTTTGGTTCATGAAGTTGCAGTAGGATCTAATATTGGTTGCACAGTAGCACAATGAGATACTACCAGCAACTGTGGAGTTCTCACCCCCTAGCAACCGTGCGTGGGCGGAATGTCCCACCACCCTTAAAGGTGCATGGGCGTTTCCAATCTGTAACCATACCACACTACTACATGGGTAGCTGAACTTGATCATGAAATGATATGACCAGCAAAAGATTGGCAGGACAAATACAAATAAGTGTCATCATGGTGGATGTGTCCTTCTCTTTTTCTTCGGTGGTGGAATAGACGCTTCTTCTCTGCTTGGACAATCTCTCCTCTTATGTTCAAGAGACCCACATATATGGCAGCCCATGGAGACTCTAAAATCAACCTCAATCAACATTCATCAGGTGCCTAATTTGACATACTTGGAGCCACAGTTATGCTGAGTTAGATCACACCTGCCACACACACCGCAGTGCACCCAACCTGCAGTTAGGGAATTAGCTAGCCATGCTGTAGTCACAAAAAATGAATGTGACTTACTGTTCTTGACACACTTCTTGCAAATATCACAGTGAACATATGGCTGACCATTCTGGACACAACGCACACCACAATATCGTAAGTACATTATACACATAGCTACAATAGACTAACAGCTTTGAAGTGGAAACATCAAATTTGGGACTTCTGTTGAGTGAATTCAGGAGTACAGTAGACCCTCACTTATCCGGACAGCTTTGGCCAAGGGGATCAGAAAAGTAGTGAATAGTCCGGATAAGTGAAATAATGCTTTTTTAATGGAAGTAGATGTCAACTCTATTTAACGCACACCAAAATGTTGTGATACGGTGAAGCTTACGGATAAGTGAGGGTGTACTGAATAGTGAAACAAGGACACTCTGAAAGAGGACAAACCTTCTAATGAGGGACAAACCAAAACTACTTTACAGTGGAACCTTCGATAAAGGACACTCCGAAAGAGGACAAACCTCTGAACAAAGGACAAACCAAAAGTATTCTAGTGACATACTCTATACAAAATAACCTCCGAAAGAGGACAACCTCTCTACAAAGGACAAAATGCTGGGTCCCGAACGTGTCCATTATTCGGAGGTTCCACTGTATACTCACCGATGGGGGGGAACTAAAAACTCTCTAATCAACCACACCCACTCCTCACTTAAACCACACCCAATCTAGGAGACTGTCCCGTCCTGACCTGTGGGGTTGGTTGTCTGTCCATACTGCGCAGCCCCTCCGCTGTAGAGGGTGGCCCCGTCTCCCTGGGTGGCGTGCTGAGGGGCCCCCATCACAGAGAGGCCCTCCATCTCTCCCATGCCCTGGTTCCCACGTGTGAACATGGTCACTGACGCCCTAAACGCAGCAATACAACCAAATACTGGTAAAGGGTTTCCTTATATAAAAGCTATGAGAATTTCATATCAATATGTAGTTTTTGAACGTGATGACCTTTTACCAACACGTGCTATAGAGTCCTTACTGTTTTGGGTCCACGTCCATCTCAACAATGATCGGCTCATCCTCGTCATTGTCAACCTCCCTGTGGATAGGTTTCTTCTTCTGCATGATGATGTCAATGTAGCCGGCTATCAGCTGGGAGATGGTCTCTCCCTCGGTCGTCTGGACGGAGTAGAACGACTCAGAGTAGTCACCAAAGTCCTGAGGGGGAGGGGGAGAGGGAGGAGGGAGGAGCTGGAAGCGGGGTGTCGAGAATAGTGGAGGTGTCCTCTGCTACGGGAGGTTGGACTGCCAGCGGCTGACCATCGTCATCGTCAGTGTCTCTACCGGACGAGACAACCAGCATGGTTTGGTATTTGTTCAAACTATCCACCTGTTCCTGAACCAAGATCTCTCTGTTCAGCAGAGCCCTATTCTCCTCCTGTAAACAATCAATGCTGTCAACAACAACAACAACAACAACAACAACAACAACAACAACAACAACAACAACAACAACAACACAGGCAACCCACCATAAGTGTCTGCACTCTCTCGCTGAGCTCAGTGGCTTGAGAGCGATAGGTCTGCTTAGCATCCACCAGATTCTTCTTCTCTTCCAAGAGAGTGTCCCTCTCTCTCCTTACCTCCTGAAGGGTGCTTATGGCTGCTTTCAGCTCCGAGATCTGCTGCCGTTGCTTTTCGTTCTTGATTATCCACTGTGAGGTAAGTTGGCAGCTTCAAAGCCTGTGTCTCAGCTGCAAGTCAACTTACATTTCTGGTCTGCTCGTAAAGATTTTCCCTATCTGAATTTGCCTCTTTGAGATGCGTCTGAGTAGCTTCCAGCTATTGACAGAAACAGAAAACCTTCTTCTTCACCTCCTCCCTCTCCCTCCCTCCTCCCTCCCTCTCTCTCTCCCTCTCCCTCCCTCCCTCCCTCCTCTCCCTCCCTCCCTCACCTCTTCCTGCATGTTTCCTATCCTCCCCCTGCAGACCACCAGGTCATCCATGTAGGACTGAACGTTGATGAAGCTGTTCCTCCACTCCCTCAGCTCATGCACTAGCCTTTCATCCGACTTTGCATGCAGAGACTGCAAAGAAAGATGCGAAAAGGCTGAAGATTATGGCTATAAAGGAGCTACTCTATATTCTGCCTCACCTTTTCCATCTCATCAGGGTTGAAACCAGCTCCCAGGAACTCCTGCTGGTGGAAAACTTTTGCATTTGGTCCCTTTGCTACTTGGACAACGGTGTTGATGAATCGTACGACGGCAGCCTGGTAGGGGGGGTCTGCGGGCTGGTGCTTGAGGGAGGCTATGAGCAGCTGGAACCGCATCTTCTCCTTCATGATAGCACGGAAGTAGTCAAAACCTTGCATCACCTTGCGATGGCCCCCAGGTGCCAATAGCACAGTCACCATCATCTGGATAAAAATAACCACACTTTTGCTAAAACCAATGTTTATCTTTTGAGCTTATACTGTCATTGTCACCTTGAGGATGAGAATTTTGATCTCTGTACTCTGGGAGTCAAGGCAATACGCCAAAATGCAAAGGCTTGGGTCGTACTTCAAGACTGCACCAAATCCTTTCTGCAATATAGATCAGTTGAAATAATAGCTAGGTTTATTGTGTGAATAATAATATTTTAGTTTGGTGTCAACTCACCCTGTGGCCCATTAGTGCTTTCAAGGAGAGCAGAGCAGTGTAGAGGCAATTCTGTACAAATTTACAACAACTATTATTATTAGCAGCATCAAGAGTAGCTCCTGGTGGCATACCGAGTCTCGCTCCAAGACTGCAAATTTCTTTGAGTTCCTCCTCGGTATTGTTTGGGGTGTGTCTGCCAGGTCTTTGATGAGGTCAATGAGCGCAACGTGGCCGTGGTTTGGGGTGCTGATGAAGTCCTTCACCCAGGAGTCGTTGGGGTTGGACCTGAGGTCAACCTCGAGGTCAGTGAGGACAGTGGAGAGAGGCTGAAGGTTGAGCAGCATCCGTTTCTTGGGGTGCTTTCCCTTCAGCTCCGGCTGGGCGTGGCGAACTAGCTGCTCGATGTAGAACACGCAGGCTATTCCCGCCTGGATCTCGTTCTGAAGGAAAAGAGTATGTCGTCCCTGTTATTCACTTATCATTGAAGACCATAGAGGTTTATTTGTATGAGTTTTACTTACTTGTGCGAGTATCATGCTCCATTTATGTTCTGGAGCTCTTCCTTGCAGATCAGCAACTCTCTCCGGTGGCAATTTCATGCGATTCTAAAAAAAATGGCGAGTTTTAGACACAGCTATAGCTGCAGTATCATTAGCATACCATGAGCCTGATGAACAAAGCATCCAGCACGTCATCGCTGGGGAGTGGTTTTTTTTCACGCAGGGGAGCTGAGAAAAGCAAGCAAACAAGTTGACTGATAGTAAAGTGTTTTTTTCTGTTCCCCTAATAATTTATTTGTGGTGTTTACGACCTCAGGAGAGAACAGGTGATTGTTTATCCCTTGGGAAAGACTTGTGTGTGTGTCCTGATGGGGAAATCATCATGCAAGCTTCTTCAATTGCGTACCTTCGTCCATGGCTGCTGGCCTTGGGGTAGGAGTTTCATGCTTTGTTTGCAAGATCTGAGTCAGTCGTGGGGCATGGGGGGTCACTGGTGAGAGGGTGGGGGGCGGAGTCAAGTCCTGGCCCGGTGGAGGGAAGGGGGAGGCTGCGGCCGAGGGTGCCAGTGAGGATGATGAAGACGAGGGGCTGGGTTGGGGGAGGAGGGACTGGGAGGGGAGTGTCCCTGTGATGCCTCCAGTTCTGATGACCTTGGGAGGATCTCCATGGAAGTGGCTGCCTGCAGGGTTGCCATTCCTCCTCCCATTGTTGTGAGGGTTGGCATCTCGTAACCACAGCTTTGTAGAAGTGGTCCTGGTGAACTCCACATCCTGGAATCTCGGCTGGCTGCCTGTGCTTTCCGCCATAGAGAGGGCCAAAAGCTACTTTTTCTGCAGCACTCAGCCCTGCCCACTTTTTTATAGGGGGTGAGGCTAGAGCTCTTAAAATGTTCACGCATGCGTAGTAAGTTCTCTTTCTTTTTCCATCGATCTCTGGTCTCTCGTGGCTCTTGAGGTGAGGTGTAAGAAGGTTTAAGGTAATCCACTAGCATCCAGCATGTAGTAGAGTGTTGTGTCTAAGTGTCCTGGTGGCCATGATGGATGCAAGAAGCTGCCAATGCATAGTTATACTGATGTCTATATGATGGTATGTTTTACAGTATTCAAGACCTGTTAGTAGAGTAGCCTGATACACTCAGCACATTCAGCATCATGGTAAGTCGACATGATGCTGAAAAGCATTGTATTCTAATTATTGCCCACCACAGCCTAAGAAAATTGAGGAGATCAAAGATTTTCTGATCACAGCCAGAAGAAAAGATGCAAAATGTAAGTGTGTCCCAAAGTCCCCTGTTGCTGTGGTTACACTGACCCCACAGCTGTCAAGATCATGAAGACCAGAGACCACAAAGTGAAATTCAAGGTTCGCTGTTCAAAGTATCTGTACACACTGGTAGTCACGGACAAAGAGAAGGCTGACAAGCTGAAGCAATCTTTACCACCAGGTAGGCCAAGATGATGACTGATTCTTCAATACTGAGACAATCCTTTCTTTGCTGCAGATCTGTCTGTAAAAGAACTCGGAAAGTCTAACAAAAAGTAACTTGTTGCAAATGATCTGTTTTATTTCATTTCAACATCATGGAAAAATGACAGAGTGAGGTTGGGGGTAGGGATGGGTTAAAAAGTGAATTATATATCTGATCATGTGACTGTCCTGAAGAAACGGAAGAAACTACCTGTGAAGCATCTGTTGAAGAATCTGTTAATTGCTAGAATGCCAATGATTGAGACCGCAATGGACAGGTAGAATAGGAAATATGAGTACCCCACGTCGAAAGTGCGTGGCAGGAGAAAGGGCTGTCCGCCCAACTCTGCCATAGAAAACCCAACAGGAAAGACTACACCCACCAAAGACATGAAGATCACTGTAGTGAAAAAGGTGGCAGTCCATTAAACTATCAGACAAATCCATCCACATTTCTTACCACTGCATACTCCAACCCACTTAGCAGCCTCTTCAAACGACTTTCTGTTCTTGTGAAGAGCCACCACGAGGAGACAAATGCTGAATCCAGTCAGCAGGACAGCTAGGAGCAAGAGCAATGCACTGCCCAGCCAGGAGGAGTGGGGGACAGTGAAGGTACACAGAATCTCTTCTTCTGGGGCTCCATGGCACAACACTATCAGACCCAAGCTGAAAGTGCCTGTGAGGGGGGGGGGGATGGTGGTGGGCATTAATAAAAATATCTCCTTGATACTACATAGAGGCTCACCAATTCTGTTGGACACAACCCAGTCTGATGAAAAGAGGGCTATCACACCCAATATTTCTGAAACAATGAAGAGAATAAGACACAAAAGGACATTCTTGTTCATAGACATCTTGTTTCAAAATTTCTCTTGCTTTTGGAAATGCGTATAATTAGATAACTGCAATAGTGTGTGGTGGGGCTGAAATTCACATACTGAAATGCTGCAGGCAGACAAGTTGCTGTGGGTGCACAGTGGTCCTGCACACAGGACACTCTGCCTTCTCACTGGTCCACTCACTCACACAGGACCAGCAAAACACATGCCCACACACAGTTGCTGTCTGGTTCGAGCAGAGTTCCAGGCACAGAGGACACTTAAACTGACTAGGGGACTCCTCAAGTGTGATCCTCATCCCTCCCTCTCTCGACTTCACAAACTCCTCCATTTCTTGACTTCGATCGTCTTCCTTCCTCCTCACCCTACCAGCTATCTTCCAGCAAAGCTTGACGACTTGCATAGAGATTTGGAGCAAAATCAACCACCCCAATATTCGATAAGTACTCAATGACGAATTCCCCTGACTGACAGATGTATTGCTGTATCGTATCATGAGGTACTTGACTCCCCCTAATCTCTTCCCAAGATGGTAATAGAGCTCCTGGATGTAAAACACAGCTAAATGGAGACGACTCATTCCACTCACAAAGTCGTCCACACCACCAACAATCTTCTCAAGAAGCTCATACCCCCTCTCTGACAGCTGCAGCGAGTGCAAGTTTCTGTCCCGTATCTTCCTATGCAGTTCCTCCAGTGCCTTCTCAACAGCATACACCCCCAAGGTCTGGACGACCAGAGGCAACAGCCTCCTGAAGAAACCAGCCGGTGCATAGCGCCCTCCCGCCAGTGGTGGGCCGACCTGGATAATGTTACAGTACTCCTCTCCCAGAGTCTGGTTCCCCAGCAGTGTGGTGAGAGTGAAGTAACCGAGCTCGGCCAGAAGCTGCAGCTCCCTCTGCCACTTCATCCAGAGGCGAAGGGGCAAGGCCTGTCTGCTCAGGTCAGAGAGAATGGAGGTGAGGTGGTCAGTGTAGAACCTGTCCTTCTGGTTGCACCTCACCAGCTCTGGAGCTCCAGCAGGAAAAAGCTTCATCTGGGCCATTTCTGTACCAACCTTCTTTTTTGCAATTTTCTTGAAATAGTGCCCACTTTTGATCACAATGTCTAGCACCATTGATGTGGTAATCATATTTAATTAGCTAGCTACATATTTTAGGGGGCATTATAATTCTTTATGCCTACTGCAGTCAGTAGTAATGCCAGTGTACAATGCTGCAAAATGGCTGGAGCAAACCCTCTCCTCTGTCCTTCATCAGTCTTTCAGTGGCAACTTGGAGGTCTCCATCTTCAACGATGCATCAACAGTTAATTCTAGCTCCTGCTAATCTAGTGTTTGCTGATTGATATTATTGTCTCTCCCACTGCAGGATTCTACAGCTGAAATCCTGAAGACATGGCAGCGGAGATTTGAGTCGGCAGAAAGTGGGATGGTTCTCTCGGGTCACAAGGATCAGCCACCAAAAGGAGGTAGCTAGCTCTAATGTGTAGCTAAAACTGTGTAAGCTTCGTTCCTCCTGCAGTTGGTTATGGTCGCAATAGAGCCATCGAGCAAAGCAACGGAGAATATTTATGCTTCATGGATGCTGTCAGTAAGATTTTCATGTTAACGTCTTACTCATGACTCATTTCTTTATTAATTAAGGATGATGTGATGTCTCCTGATAGAATAGAATTACAGTATGCTGCTGCCATTGCCAGTCCCGATGCTAACCTTGTGTGTTTGTAAATATAGCTAGTAGCTACTCAACTATAAGACATGATTTTATTAGCTCATTGGGAGCAATTTCACCCGCACACCAGAAGAGTCTACCAGCAGATACACCACGTGGTACAGCAGCCTCTCCCACTCTCAGCTTCACACTCAAGCAAGTCTAGAGCTGTTTTTGTGTTTACTTTTCCCGTCTTTCAAAAGGCATTTACAGCATTCGGTCCCACAATCATCCAACCAACCTGGTTTTGCTCCAGAAAACTTTTCAATCAAGTTGGCAAATTTTCTGAGCAAGGCAAAGTTAGCTATTAGAGAGGACATGATGACAGACCCTTGCAAAATGTGATGGCATGCTAACAGGGCACTCCTGAGGATCTGATATTCTTCTACAAGCATTTAGCCCTAGGAGGAAAGCTGCGGAAAGTGGAGAGCAGCCTGCTGACTTACAGATACCATCAGGACTGTGAAACATTCAGTGTCAAGAGGTACAATCACCTCTATATAGCTTGTAGAACTTACAGCAGAAAGTTTTGTTGTAGAGAAACTATCTGGGATCTGAGAGTGGAGGCACTTCAAAGTCATGTCTTAAGCAAATGGAGCCACTTCACAATCTGGAATGCAGGGAAGCAAGGAAGGAGGCTGTATCGCTCACTCAGACCTGAAAACCAAGCTAAGGTAAGGACCTGCTTTGCAGATTTCAAGTTGCTACTACAGCTGAAGGTTGTAGCATTCTGTGATGTTGACCAGAAGAAGATTGAACAAGGATTTTATACTTATGAAGAATCAGAGGTTGCTTGTTCCACTATAGCTAGGCAAATTATATTGTTACATGACGTGGTGTGCAGGTGATACCAAAGCCCCAAATTCCCATTGTCCACTTCTCTTCTGCAAAACCTCCCTTTATCCTTTGCGTAAAATTGGTGAGTTTGAGCAGCTTTGGCAATTTATAATGTACATATTGATTTCGTGATGGCATGAAGGATCTAACAGGTGGAGAATTTGAGCAGAATCTTGCATCTCTGCAGCTGCAGGAAGGCACAGACTACTATCACTTCAGCTAGGACTCTTTCCTCCCTTCCGCACTGACTCAAAATTTTTTTTCACTGGTTGGTGTGAGTGACATACCCGTGAGATTTCTATGGCAGCAGAACGAATTTAAAAAGTGTTTCTATTGATTTTCCTCCTGGACAGGTCTTCGATCGCGTCCTGAGGGCATAAAGAAATTCACTATCACCACCAATTGTATGTATTCATATAGACTCACTTCTTCTGTAATGAGATGGCCACTCTTCTATTTCTTTCTGTCCTGCTTTGGTGCCAGGACCTATGAGCACGAATATCGGCCCTGTTTGAGGGAAATTCTAATTAAAGCCCACCGTAAACAACCTTATTGAAAACTTACCTAGAGCACCCATTACACAGGAGACCACCAGCACCGGCTGCGTCGCCCAGGCCATCTTCAGCCACTGGACGGAGGAATTTACCCACCCCATTATTTGAAGAGCTCAATTTCAGCAAGAAAGTGGGCGTGGTAACCCAAAGGTCAAAGTCCACTCACATTTGACCTTTAACCTCACAGTAAAGAAAGTAATTCTATGATAGTAAGTAAGCACAAATTAATCAAAACCAGGTAACTCTAATCCCTGCACACTCGTTATCTTCCTCTTTCGCTGATTGAAGTTGTCATAGACAGTGTCCTCCTGAATGTTGGCCTCTATGCACCTCATCCACTCCCTACAATCGTCTTCATCATTGGCCTGCAGCCTGTACAGTTCATGGTTGCCAGGCACAGCCTTCCCATCAGAGTCCTTCTTCCATGCCTTGATCATGTTGCCATCGGAGGAGTAAAGCTCAAAGCAGTTCTGGAACAAAGCAAAAAGTAAATCTGGAAAAGGTTTGTGCAAATAGTCATTGTTAAAATGCATAACAGAAAACCAAATCAGGTCCTGAAAACCACTGTAATCACTGAGCTGCTAAACAGAGAGCAGGAGAGGGAATGGGAAGTGGTGAGAGGGAGGGTGAGAAGTGGTGAGAAGTGGGATTAAAAAGTGTCCCTGGTTAGAGAGGTGGATTCATTTTCATGGCTGAATCTGTACTAGTACACATTGGGCCAATCTTTTCATTTCAGGGGTGAAGACAGGAAGAAGAGCCAACTCACAGGTGGGGCCTTGGGGTCTGCGACAGCTCGAACTTTAAGGTGCGGCTCCAAGGGAATGCTACCAATCAGATCAGCATCCTGCATAGTATCATGGTAGGAACGCACAGTATCATGGCAACATTATCACAGGAACATACAGTATCATGGCAACACTATCATAGGAACATACAGTATCATGGCAACATTATCACAGGAACATACAGTATCATGGCAACACTATCATAGTAACATACAGTATCATGGCATCATGGCAACACATAATTATGGGCAACACATTAGCAACACAGAGAACATGAATGGAATTTAACTAACGAGTTGCTTTTCTGGATGAATAGACAAAACTGGGGATATGCCAGGACCATGCACTATCAGTGGGCTCCTTCTAATCTGGCCACCATATAGCCCTGCAAAGTGTCCTGATTAGAGGGGTTGTACTGGTTAGGAAGATTTGAAGTGGGGGGGGGTCAAGCCAGTCCACATGGCTCACTCACACTGGGCTGCTTGAAGTAGTAGAGCATCCCTTCCTTGAGAATGAACCACCTCTTGTGCTTGGATTTGTACTTCCCCCCCTCCTTGGTCAGCCAGCCTCCTCTCTCGGGATTGAAGAAGGTCTCAGCCAAACCTCCCTCCCCCTCTGGCACCTTAAACTCTTCTTTCTTCACACTATCAAAGGTTTCCTGAATAAAACAGGGGGGATTACTGAAGCTCCACTTAAAAAGGTATATGCATGGAGTACAGGAGATTGCAGAATGTTTGCAACAGTGTGAAAAGCACTGCCCTCCATATATGGATGAACCCAAACAGATAAGCCATAATAATGGAGTGGTGTAAGGCTTTTTGCTTAAACATTCTGCAATCTCCTGTAGTACCAGCATGTACCAGCATGTAGTAGACATGTACAAGTACAGCTAGATGTCAGGGGAGCAATCAACTGTAGTATATACTACATCTACTGAAACATGGAGCATAATCGATTCTCGCATTGACGCTTTGATGAAATCTTTGAATCAAAAATT
>JAAGOD010016848.1_pt1 | contig 12121 bp, 7 predicted proteins | sample 8389681 | NCBI WGS metagenome assembly JAAGOD01 (sample SAMN13964374, study PRJNA552185) | sponge metagenome | biome: deep-sea hydrothermal vent fields; feature: spots directly above weak diffusing fluid; material: seawater and sediment | host: Tedaniidae sp. KZ-2020 ... | reverse complement strand
GACACTCCCGGAGGGTCTGACACTCCCGGAGGGTCTGACACTCCCGGAGGGTCTGACCCTCCGGGAGTTGTACTTCTCCCGGAGGGTGTGAGTGCCCCCCTCTGGGGGGCAGAATTGGCCCCCCCTCCCCCTCCCCCTCCCCCCTTCCTCAGCGCCCTCTGGAGGGGTGTGACTTTGGGGGGTTGGGGGGCATTTCTGATGGCAGACTCGCTTGGCTGGGAAGGTTGCAACTCCACTTCAGACTTGGCCACGTTGAAGGAGACCCCTCCACTGTCCCTCAGCCCTCCCCTTCTGCTCCTGGAGAATGCGTGAGACAGACGTTGCCTGAGAGAGCTCTTGGACCGAACTCTGCCCCTGATGTCTGCACCGTCGTTTAGAATGTCCCTCTCCAGGGTCTGCAGGCCTTCCCTTCTGCCGGCACCCCTGGACTCAGACACTCTGGCCAGTCTGGCCCTGAGAGTGTCCACCTTGTTCACCACGCCCCTCCTGATGCCTCTGGCCGCCCTGCTCAGCCTGCCCGGGGGCCTGGGTTGGCCTGGGAGGAGTGTGTCCGTCTCTGAGGAGTCCAGGTGCACGAAGTCATCTTCTAGGTCTGCTTGGGTGACCTCCAAGACTGCTGCAGAGTCAGGCCCGCTGGAGGCATCGGCGCCAGACCTGGGAGTGCTGCCGCTAGAGGCGTCTGCCGTGGACCTGGGAGTGCCTCTGGTGGAGGCATCCGCAGACGTGGTCCTGGGAGTGATTCCCGTGGAGGCGTCTGCAGACGTGGTCCTGGGAGTGCCCCCAGCAGAGGCGTTTCTCTCTCCAAACGACAGAGGGCCAGGCCTCAGGTCCCGGGCCGTGGCTGCTCTGGACAGGGGAGTCCTGTCAGACGACTCTCCGCCCAGAGATGCCGACCTGACAGGCCTCCCCTGAGGGGTTGGGGGCACTTCCGGAGTGTCTGCCAGCCCTCCCTCTCTGAGAGTCTGGTACCTGCCAGCCTCGCCGTCTGTCAGGTTGGGTCTGGGTCCAGTGGGGGGCGTGGAACCAGACTGACTGGCCTGGGGAGTGCCTGGAGGAGCTTCCAGTTCCGAGGAGTTCAGCAACCGACCAATCTCAGATTCTGTGGCCACCCCGCCGGTCAGAGTGGGGCCCCTCTGAGTCTGGAAAAATACTCTCGACTGAGGGGGGGCCTGCTCCAGGCCTGTCAGGGAAGTGGAGGAGGAGAGACCTCCAGGCCTCGAGAGAGAGTCCGTGACGGAAGTGGAACTGGTGAAGGGGTTCAGACTCACCACGCCCGAGGAGGCCCCGGAGGAGTCAAGCCCGGCTCCGGGCACAGTGGGCCTTGCCAGGGCAGAGCCCCCGTTTGTCTGCAGAGCAGTCCTCAAGTCCCCCTGTATCCCCTGAGTGGGGTCCAGAGCAGCGTCCAGACCTGCTGCCTGCTGGGCGGTGATGGGCTGGGTGTCCAGGGCCGTCAGCAGCCCCTGTACGTCGGAGGAGGGGGTGGGGGAGGCAGAGGCGTCGGTCACAAGAGCGTTGAAGTCCGTCAGGCCCTCTCCAGGGGCAGTTGACGGAGAGCCCAGGGGGGAAGAGGTCTCCAGGCGCGCAAAGGACTGCTGGTCGGCAGTCTGGTCGGACAGGGGTGCCAGAGTGTCGTCCCCCCTCACCACCACGCTCCTCTCTCCAGGTGCTGGAGCCTGGGGGGAGCCCGTGGAGGAGAAGTGAGAGTCTCTCAAGCCCTGAGAGCCCTCTTGAGCAACGTCCAGAGTGGGGGGCCGGCCCAGTCCTGCGCTGCTCAGGTCTGTGCCCACAGTGGCCCTGGTCACGTCTGAGGCAGAGTGACCCTGCCCAGTCAGCAGGGAAGCGTGCCTCTCGCTCTCCTGCAACTGCCCAGACCTCTGGGACACTTCCAGGGGGTGGGAAGTGCGGGTGGTGGAGGCTCTCTTCCTCCTGCTGCCTCTCCCTCTCCCCCTACTTCTGCTCTCTCTGGCTAACGCCTCGCTCTCAGACCTCACCCCAGAGCCAGGCCTGGCAGAGACCTGTGTGACTGTGGTGCGCAGGGGGGCTCCTTCGGCTGGCTGGGGGTAAGTCACTCCAGGAGAGGGGCTGGTGACTCCGCCTGTGACGTCCAGAGTGGACGTCTGGGAGGCCTGAGTGCCTGTGGGCAGCCCCTTGAAGTCTATGTGCTCTCCCCCCTCCACCAGAGTGTTTCCAAAGCTCTCTGTGAGAGCGGTGTCGTCTATGCTTGTGGAAAAGAGACTCCCCCCCAGGGGCTGTGGGGCAGACGGAGGCAGTGGGGCCACGGCATCCCCCTCTGCAAGACCGTCCCCGTCTGTGTCAGCCTCTGCGAAGGACTCTGCCGTCTCCTCGTCTGGAGGTACGTAAGTGTCGTCGGGCTGGTCGTCTATGCTCAGGTCGTCCAAGTCTGCCGGGCGTTCGTCTCTGATGTCTGCAGCGTCTATGGCAGTCTCAGACGTGTCTCCGGCGTCTGCAGCCGAGGTATTGCCGGCGATGTCATCCGCGAAGGATGTCTCCTGGAGCAGGGGGGGCAGGGGCTCCAGTTCGCCGCTGGACCCCCCCGACTCCAGCTTGCGGGCATTCCTTTCCAGCACTTTCTCCCTCTCAGAGGCCCTGGCCAAGGCTCGGGCAGAGGGCTCCTTGGTGCCTGCTTGGAATTTGACCGGGGCTGGGGCTCTGCGTCTGCCGGTCCTTCTCACCCCACCCTCTCCTGCAGGCGGGGTGTCCAGTATGTTGTCTGCCCGCAGACCCGCGTGGTCCGTGCTGCTATAGCGCACTCTGTCTTCCACGATGCTGAGGTCTGTCTGCTCCAGGTCTCCTGCCAGCCTGGAGTCACCCTCGGCCACGACTTCCTCCAGACCCAGGGCTCTCTGGCTGGTGGGTCCCGCATTGCTGGTCTCCAACTCTGCCAGCAGCTGACCCGCGTCGTCGTCCAAGGATATGTCCTCCAACTGGACCCCGTCGCTTATGTCCAGGGAGGCCTTGTCGAGAGCTCCAGAGACCTTGGTGCCCAAGGCCTTGCCCTTGCCCTTGCTGGTGACCCCTCTGCCCTTGCTCCTGGCCCCTCTGCCCACTCTGCCTCTGCTTCCCAGCCTGTCGGCAGCCCCCCTCTCTGCGTTGCTCACTCTGAGTTTCTCTATCTCCTGCACTCTCAAGTGACCGGGTCGCCCCAGCCCGTTGGCTCTCTCACCTGCTATCTTGGTCACCCCTTCGCTGGTGATGCCGGACTCCTTCAGGTTGGAGAGCAAATTCTTGCTGAACTGGGGTGTGGACAGTCGCTTGATGACGGTCTTGCTCAAGCCCAGTCTCCTCTTGACGGTGCTGCTCAATTTGTTCAGACTGCTGTTGATGCCTCCCTTGAGCTCCACCACTGCGTCGTTGAGACTGGCTCCGTTCAAATCCGCTATGCCGCTCTCCAGACTGCCCAGTGTGTTCTCCACGGAGGGCAGCAGCCCCTGCACCAGGGGGAGTGCCTGCAGGACGGCGTCTGATACGTTTGGAATGGCGGTCTTCACGGCTGTGAGAAATGAAGAGGTCACGGCGTCCCCCCCTGCCAGACCGGCAGCGCCCTCCGCGCCTGCCCCCAACTCCCCGCCCAAGACTCCTGCCGTGGACTCCTCCCCTATGCCCAGTAGCCCAGCGACCACTCCCTCGTCTGCGGCCAGTCCCACAGCGGCCACTCCACCTTCGGCTATTGCGGCGCCTGTCTCCGCGGCGAGAGCCACGGCCTCCGCAGCTGCTGCTATGACAATTCCTGCCATGTCTCTCATGCCCCCCCTGCACGTCCTGGGAGCCTTTTTGTTTGCAGCTCTGACTTTGCTGTCCGCTCTGCCTTGTTCTGGCCAGTTTCACACGCACCTGGGAGAGTGTCTGCCCCAGGGCCTCTCCCCCCCCTTTGGGTTTGTTTATATGGCGAGTGAGGGGGGGTTGGAGAGAGCACTTATTTGGCTAGTCAGGTTCGTGCGAGGGCACTCTTGGGGGTCATGACAGCAGCAGCCGCGGCAGGTCTCATAGATGCTCAGATTGGATCCTTGCAGAGGCAGGGGCTGTACGAATACAGGCGACAGGATGCCATTTTGGGGCAAGAGAGCTACAAGGAGAGAAAGACCTCCAAGACTGAGGAACTAATTTCTGGGGGGCACGTCTACTTCGAGGTGCCTGCCTCGGACTACTGCTTCGACTGTGGGACTTTCGAGCTGGAACTGGAAGCCAAAATCTTGGTGGGCTCTGCAGCTCCTAACGCCACCTACCTGGACAGGGTGGGGGGGGTGTTGGCGGGGCGCAAAGTGTTCCCTCTGCCTGAGAGCGTGCAGTCTGGAAACGCTGCCTCCCAGCAGATGAGGACTGCCCTCCTGGACCCCCTGTGCCTCATCAGAGACTGGGAGATCAATTACAGCGGGAACGCTCAGACCTACTACGAAATTGACGACAGGTACGACACGTGGGCAGAGAGGATGATGATGGTCCAGATGTTCAACAGAGTGGACCTGGGGGCCTTCACCCCAGTGGCCACATCCACAGACCAGCTCATCACCCACCCAGACGTGCAGACCAGTCTGCTCAAGTTCCCCCTGACGGGCACTCGTTCGATAAAGATCAGAATCCCCATCAAGGACATTTTCAGAATGAGGAGAGGCAAACTCTTCTACAGGGGGGACCTCAAAATCAGAATCAACTTTTCTGATTTCAACAAGGACAGCGAGGGGCTGCAGGCTCTCATCAGAAATGACCTGGTCACGTACACGAACACGGGGAGCGTCAACATCACGCTCCAGTCTGCCCACCTGGTCTTCACAGCCCTCAACAAGGAGGGGCGCCTTGTGCAAGTCAAAGCGGCCTTCGAAGACTCCCTGCAACTGGCCAAAATTGAGCCCTACACGGCCATCCTGCGCAGGACTGGGGAGCAAGCAGTGTCAGGGGTGTCTCAGAAACTGGAAATCACCTCTCTCTTCAACGAACCCTTTGGGGTGCTTCTCATATCCAGACCCAGAAACACAGAGCTGACCAAGGCCAACAACGTGGACAAGCTCAAAGTGCACAAGAAGGGGAAGTTCAACTACATCACAGAGTACTCTGGCCTCAGACTGGAGTACGGGGGGAAGGAGTGGCCCATAGTGAAGAGAGAGAACACGTTCGACGGGCTGGACCTCTCTGACAACCTCAACCAAGCCAGCATGGCTAATTTCTACAATTGCATAGACCCGGCCTGGAGCAGGTACCTCAGGGAGAGGTACGGCAGCTCATTTCACAGCGAGTGGAACTGGTTGCAGAATCTGTGCTGCCCCTGCTTCAAGCCCTTCTTCCAAGGCAGGGACTTCAGACTTCTCTCGCACACGACAGGGCCAGACACGAGATCCAACCTGACCCTCAGGTTCACCCCCAAAGACTCCAACGGACACGAGGTGGCCGACGCCGAATTCTGGATGATACCTCTGGTCAACAAGGCCTCTTCGGGGAACGACTCTGCAAACGTGTACGAGAACAGAGTGCCTGTGCAACCCATCCCCCTGGCCAGCTCTCTGGGCATAGTGGCTGCCACGGCTCTTTCGGCCTAATAAACAACTGCACCTAAACAGTGACACTCTCACGCACACACGTGCTTACTTATGTACAAGCGAGATCCCCCTCACCCCCGCGCACATATTTCACTTTATTTTTGGACTGGCTATGACGACAGGCATGACTCCCGCAGACAAACAGACTTGGGTGTCCAAGCACAGCAAATTGGCCCTGCAGTTCAGAATGGGCTCTGCAGGAGTGCGCAAGAACAAGACTAAGCAGACCCAGAGAGCGTGTCTGACAGACCATGGAGCAGAGAGTGCAGTTCCACAGGTCCAGGAGAGCCCCTCCACACCTGCCGGGGGGGGTGACTCTCTCACCCCCAGCACCAAGCAGACCCCCTACTCCAAGAGAATGAGCCTCAAGTCTGAGACTGCCAAACAGGCCATCAGAGCCAACAGAGCAGAGGGCATGAGGAGGAGGAGGCGCATTCTCAGGGACAAGCGGACTGCAGACAGACACCTCATGTCCCTGACTGTCACGGAGTTTGGATCGCCCAAGGAGCTGGAACTCCTGAGGGGGTCCACCAAAGGCGTGTGCGGCCTGTGCGCCAGTCAATACGAAGAGTCCACAGTCAGGACTTACCACGGTCTGTGTCTCTGCAGACTTTGCATGGAGGATCTGACTAAAAGCCTGTAGTGTACGCACCTGGGGGAGGGGGGGCAGGTCCATTTAATAACTTTATTTCATACGGGTCTGTCATTGCGCGCGCGCTCTCTTACATATGTGTTGAGCACTTGGAAACTCTGTAGACATGACTTACGTTAGCAACCACGGCAGCCTGCCTGTCCTCTACAGTCAGTTTAAGTCCTACTTGGACATCACAGTTCAGGGATGGACAGACGACTCCAAGTACGGCAAAGATGCCACTCTGAGGGAGGGGAACATCAGGTTCTCCATGCCAGACGACTGGAACGCCAACGCCATGGACCTGCTGGACATCAGAATGCCCAACTGCTTCCCAGTGGTCACCCCCAAGTCTTACCAGAGCGTGATGGGCATAGACGTCAACCCGGCCAAACTTCACCTCTACACGCTCAACGAGTTCCTGCTGAAAATCAACGAACATCCAAACATCACGGTGGCCGCGGGCAACGACGACATCACCTACACGTTCACGGACACGGTCTCCTTCCCGGCGTGCAACTTTTGGTTCTGGATGGGTCTACTGGAGGGCCCCATGGAGACCAAGGTCTACTCTGCAGGGGACACCAAAGTAGTGGACGAATGGGCCTTCTTGGAAGGCACCAAGACCATCCGCCTCTTCTGCCGCCAGGCCAAGAGGGGCGGCTACGACAACCCCCTACACGTCATGCACTTCAAGGGGAGCAACAAGAGGAACGAATACTATTTCTACAACACCTCCCCCTACCCCAGAGTTCGCCTCAACGGCCAGGGTGACATAGAGCTGGGGTTCTACGACGACATGGAGAAGACCACTGTTCAACACGACACTTTAACCAAATTTAGAAAGTTCTATAGCATCACAGTCAGACTGTGGGACATTGAAAACTCCGCTAGAAGGGACCTAATCTAAGGTTTACACGTTCAGTTAAGTCTTGCTGTAAGCCCTCTTGGGAGTCAGACATATCTTCTCCACGGAAACAGGGTCAATCACCGAGCCCAGCAGTCTGTTGTGGGTCAGAGTGATCTTGATCTCTGCTTCTGTGAGGTCGTACACGGCCTGGACGGAGGCGTCCACGGCTTCCACTATAGCCTGCTTCACATCCTTGGATATTTTAGGTTTGCCAGGTTGGTCCAAGAGGTGCACTTCCACGCGCCCCCCAAAGTTCTGAGTGGCGTCCTGATTGGCTTTGGCCAGCAACTTGAAGTCTATGTCCTTGGGGTTGACGGTGCACACGGTATAGATGGCTCGGTCGTACTTGTTGTGCCACCTGTCACTCTCCTCGGCAGTTGCTTGATCTAGGCTCTTGAAGTACCTGTGCCTGACGAAGAGTCCTATGGTGGGCTCCTCCTTGTAGTTGAGCACCGTGAAACACTCTGAAGTGCGCTTGAAGGCCTTGGGGGGCTTGTGGTCCGCCTGAGCTGCTGCGGCGGCTGCGCATGTCTTTATCTCCTTCTCCCAGTTGTCTTCCCAGTGTCTGTCCCATTCTGGTCTGGCTCTCTTGGTGTGGGGGGGCGCACTGTCGTTACCGTGAACGCTCATGTCGACTGAAGTGTGCGGGACCTCCACATGCTTTTTTTATTTTATACCCAACGGGGACTGAGTTCGTGTTTATTAAACATGCGTTATAAGTCTTAACCTTCAAAATGCTTTATAAGTCTCAACCTCCCCAGTCACCAGTGTTCACTGCACTCCTCCCCCTAGTAAGTGTGTACCCTCCACTGTTCCAGACAAGCCCGCTATCATCTCGGAAGCGTGTTGGTGAATGTCCACCAAATGTCTCTCTCCATTGGCCCTGGCCACCACCACTCTGAAGTCTTTGTTTGCAGCCTCTGGATACACTTTCTGCACGTCCCTCACCAGTGAGCTCACGCCCACCTCGGTCATTTGATTCTTGGCGTGAGCCCTAGCCAAGTCTGAGGCCATGTGAGTCTCGTGCACTTGCCTCACGCTCAGGTTCTTGCCTATGGACACCTTGGCTGGGGGGTCTGGCTTCACTCTCTTTGCACTCTTGGCGGGGGCCTTCACCCTCTTCTTACTGGGCATCTTCCCTTTTTTGTTAGTCTTCTTGCGGCCTTTTTTGGGGGGCATGTCAACAGACACGCAAATAAATCTTTAATAGTTGATACATTAAATCAGACAGGCTTTATATGGCGCATTCTAGTATGCTCACTGTTCTGCTACGTAAAGTGTGTTCCTATCTTTTGACTACATGTCCTTCCTGCACTCGTAGGAGGTCAGAGCTCTCCCTCCAGCCAGGGGCTGGTACACGTTGCTGTAGCCGTAATAACGCATCAATCTCACGGCCAAAATGAAGTAATCCTTCACTATCAAGTGCATTGTGCTCACGCTGCACTCGCTCAGAAGGTCCCCGTATCGATGCCACCTGCTCACAGTCTGATGCAGCTCGTCGGACTTGCCCCTGTGGCCTTTGAACACGTAATTCATAACCTTGAAGTTTTCTGCTAGCAGGGCAAAGAACACGTCGGTTTTTTCCACCATGTGGCCCCTTCGAGAGTCTTGTTCCAACAGACGCAGCAGGCGTCTCAAGTCGTGGCACACCAGCATGAGGGAACTGTGAGAGAGACTCTTCCCCAGTTCAATTCCCCTCAGGGGCGCGTAAGACCTCTTCACCACGTCGGCAAACTCTGGAGCATAAGAGGGAGGCATGCCATGACCTATCTGGCCTGTTCCACACGTGGTACGACACACTGCAGACAGGTGGGCGTCCAGCTGCTTCTTGAGTTGACTGTTGGTCCAAGTGCTCCAGTCCAAGTCGTCCAGGAGCAGATCCATGGCTCTGTACACGAAGGAGGGGCTGAGTTGAGAGGCCGGCCTCTTGTTCTTCATGTCCAGATGATGGACGGCGATCTCCCCCAGCATGCAAGCACGGTTGACGTGGGACACGTACCACCCCTCCAGGGCAGATATGATGGCCAGCAGCTCCACGTGTCCGTTTTCTATCTCATCGTACAGCTCCTCCTTGTCCAGCAGAGAGTATATGTCAACGGCCCTGGTGGGGGCAGTGCTGCAAGTCAGTCTGACAGTGAACTTCTTCTTCTGGTCGCACTCATCCCCCATGTACTCCTGAGTGTACTGGAAAAGGACAGTGTCGTTTTCGTATGTGGTAACAATCACACCTGACACGTTAATCAGTGGCATGTCAGCAGTCCTCCACACTCCTACAGTGCCGGGGGCGGAGGAAGTGATGGAATTGGCGACAAGGATGGAGGGACTGCGTGGGCTCAAACTGGACTCCACAGCCGTTTCGTCGCTGTCGCTGCTGCTGTCCTCAGAGGAATGTGAAATCAGCACACACACACCGGTGGCCCCCAACCTCTCTTGGAGGTCGTGCTCTATGGGTATGGTCTCGATTCTGGAACGCTTCTTCCTCCTCTTTGTGTACCACCTCCCTTTGGGGGACGTGAGTGCAGTGCTTGGTGGAGTCTTTCTCTTGGAGGACTTAGGATTGTTGGCTTCATGCATGTGCATCACCTTCGTGTGGTAGGAGGACTTGGTCAGACAGTCAATCCTCTTCAGCAAGGCGTCTGCTTCCTCTATGAGTAGAGCGCACTTGTCCTTCATGTCCACACTGACTGTTATCTCGTTGGTCACGCACATGGCCGAGGAGCAATCCGTGTGGGACTCTCTCTTGTCCCACGTGCCCATGCACCTCCAGATTCTGGCCTTCGAGTCTGCCAGTATGTCTCTGTTCATCTGGTTTGCAGTCCCCTTGCCCTTGGCCACCAGGTCGTAGTCGTCGTACTCTGACATCTGAGTCAGTTGATCTTTGACGGCGTGCATGTCCACCAGACAGTCTGCCTTCTCCTCCCTCACCTCCCACTCTGCAGCCTCCAACCTGCAACCGGGACCCCCCAAGGCGCTCAGCCTGTGCATCTGCTTGTGTATGACCTGCATGGTATCCACTATCATCCTGGAATACATCCTTTGACTGTTCGTGGTCCACTGAGTGGCCTCTGCCTGGTCTCGCATCACTCTCTTGTAAACGTACTCCAGTCTCCTCTTCTTCCCCTCTCCGTCCTCCACCAAGTGGTCCTTGACGTTGGCTATGGTCTGGCACTCCTCCTTGTAGCTCTTCAGCCTCCTCATCACGTCCCTCTGTCTCTCCCCCTCGTACCTGCCGCTTGTGACCATCCTATTGAACCTCTCCTTGCAGCGATAGTAACAGTCGGTCAAGTGCATGCCGGTTTTCACCCACCCTGTAACGCAATTGTCTATCATCATGCACGTCAGCCCTTCTGTCTTCTCCTTCATCCTACTCAACCTGGTGGGGTCTAGGCTCATGTTGGACAGAAAGTCAATCTCTGACTCGCACACTACCTCGTTCCATTCCTCCATCAATTGCGTTCTTCTAGTCTTGACCTCTTCGAATAGGGCTCGCTGCTGGACCTTCTGGGCTTCGCTGGTATTGTCGAATATCTCCCTCTCGCACATGTTACCCTCGCCGTTTATGGTCTCGTCCTTCATACAGTTAGTCTTGCTCAGTATGCTGTCCACGTGTGCCTTCAGGCTGTCTGACCTCCTACACTCAGGTATGAAGCCATAGTCTGTTACATTCTTCTTGGTCACGGGGGGTGTGGCGACCTGGGCCTCCTCCTTGATCACGGGGGGTGTGGGGACCTGGACCTCCTGCTCGACCTCCTGCTCGACCTCTGCCTCGCACCATGTGGGCACAACATTTCCCAGTCCGCAGGAGGCTTCTGGCATGTCCACTCCAGATACTGCAGGATCATGGCTGTCAACAGCAACCTGTGCACTACCTTCAGCATGGCCTCCATGGCAGGATCCATGACTGCCAACAGCAGCCTGCAGGGACTTTTCCACCCTCTCTGTGTAGTCGTACAACTCAGCAGTCTCCAACAGGCCTGTCCTTAGACTGACCAGGGCCTCTACTGTCCTTAGACTGGCCAGGGCCTCTACTACTTTCTCTTGAGACATAGTCTAACTGGCTAGTAGTGAATTTTTTCATTTCGCCTGAGACATATATACCCCAATAGCTATTGAGACGTTACAGACACTAGACATCAATGAGCCCCCACATATGCTTTATAGGTCTTTTTTGTTCCACTAGGTGCTTTATAGGTCTTGTACTCCTCTCCTGTGAAGTGGTGGTACTGACTGCAAGCACTCAGGTAAGTCATCTTCCTCATCACCTCTGTACCCTGTTGACGTGTCACCACCCCTGGGGTCTGAGCAAATGCCTTGTAGCAGCATTCCACCAGCATAGTGCACATGAACAACTCCTTGGCGGCCTCCACACGGTCCAACTTGCTCTCACCAATGTACCAGGTCCTCACCTGCGTGAGCCTCTGGTGGTAGGCCTCCCTCACTCTCTCTCTCTCTACCGCGTCTGTTCTACGTGACAATAGACTTGTCATTCTCTTTCTCTATCAAAACTTTAATGCTGAATGCACTCATTTATGAATCAAAACAAAGGCTGTCTAATGCAATGTTCGAATGTAGATGACATGTTCCTCAATAGAGTCAGAGTGTCTGCCTCACAATGGGCTTCTGCTGCTGAGACATCCTGGTCCCCATTGGCGCTGCTCACCAGCACATACTCCTTCCCTGCTCTCCCATTTGTCAGCCTGATTCTGTTCTGGACGTAGTGCACCTTGAAAGTACTGGTGGGGGCAATGCCTGCTCGGTTCACCAACTTGTCCTGGTATGTCACCTGGGCCCCTCCCTTCTTCTTGCTCTTCTTGTGGTACACACCGTTCTCACACACGTAAGTCTTGCGCTCCAGCTCCATCTTCCACTCCTGGCCAAGCTTGGCCATGAGGGGCTTGACTATCTCTGTGGCCTTGGCAGACAACTCCACTTGCTTCTGTGCCTTCACTTTCTCTTGGACCCAGGCTCCTGCGTTCTTCATCTGCGCCCTCATCTTGGATGTAGTCTGCTTCCCAGCCTGGATGGCTCCCT
>JAAGOD010000576.1_pt1 | contig 12121 bp, 21 predicted proteins | sample 8389681 | NCBI WGS metagenome assembly JAAGOD01 (sample SAMN13964374, study PRJNA552185) | sponge metagenome | biome: deep-sea hydrothermal vent fields; feature: spots directly above weak diffusing fluid; material: seawater and sediment | host: Tedaniidae sp. KZ-2020 ... | reverse complement strand
TTAACAGCTGTCTTCTTATCTTACATATAAACATAGGTACAAACAGTGTAAAAAATGACAAAAAATACAAAAGTGATAAGATTCTTAGTGAGGAATAATTAATGTTGAACACTGTCCTTAATTGATCAGGGAGAAAGCTTACATTGTACTGATTATGATGCTAACATACTATTACTGATTAGGGAGACGTTTCAAGGGGGCGGGGAGTGTGGGTGTGGTTTGATTGAGAAGTCCAGAGGGGTGGTCACTGTGAGCAGTGATTGGTTGGAAAGTTGAGAGGTGGTCCGAGAGAGCGCCGAGGAGAAGTAGGTGTGGTCTAGAAAGGACGTCGTAATGGAGGAGATAATAACACAGAGGGGAGTTTACATTGTATGAAGATTCTGCAAGATAAGAGAAAGAAGGTGGATGGATTTGAGCACTAGACGGCACATTTACATTCTAAAAAGGTGATTTTCGTAGGGTAGATCTTTTAGCACAAGAGAGACAACTTACTTCAACTGAGGGACACTGTCTCTGATCTCTAGACCACGATTTCCTTCATCTCCTCGTGCTCCCTCTCAGGGGGGGACCTGGATCGCTGCCCCCTGCTGTGATGGCTCACATCTGACTTTGCTGCCCTGGGATAGTCCCAGCCTGGGAAAACAATAAACAACAATAAACAAAATCAGTAAACAAAAACAATAAACAAGAGCTCACCAGGGGAGAACTCCTTTTCGCTGTTGCTAGAGGTATCAGTGTGCACAGAGCCAATTTTGCTGCCCCCCCCTCTCATCATGGCGGCCCCGCCCCCTCGCTGGTGAGGGGGATCCCCGCTGCTGGAGATGGACAGCTCTGTTGAGGTCTCGCTGAAAAGGGACTCTCTTTTCATGTCCCTGTCCCCACCCCCTGGGGGCATGGGGTAACTCTGCATGGACGAAGGAACAGGCCCCTCCCCCACGATCCCAAAGCTGTCAAACTGGTCTGACGCGGCCAGAGCTCCATTGATCATCCCCGGGTGCCTGGGCCGCTGCTGAGGGGGGTACGGTTGGTGCTGGTTGGCATACGGCTGGGGTTGGTGCTGATGATGGTGGTGGTTGGGGTACGGAGGCTGCCTCCCCCTCTCAAGACTGAGGTGGTGGCCCTCTGGTGCCCCGCCCCCCTGCCCGAAGCTGCCGCTGCTGGGCTCCGGGAGGGGCATGGTGTAGACAGAGTCGTCTCCCTCCAGCTCCTCTGTGTGGGGGGGCATGGAGAAGTCCTCCATCCCCTCGGGCTCATGGATGTTCCCCTCGCTCTTCATGTATGACATCCCCATTGCGCCGACGGTCCTCCCCTGCGCAGCGGAAGTGCTGAACGAGCGTTTATTGGGCATCGTCCTTGGGAGGGTGGTGTGCTGCTGGTTGCTGCCGCTCCCTGTGCGAGGGATAGGCTGGTTGTGGGTGTGGTCTCGGGGGAGGTCGGTGGCGCTGTGATTGAAGGGGGGAGGGGAGTGGGAGGGAGGGAGCGGGATCATGCCCCCCCCTCGCTGAGGGTGGGCGCTGTTGGGACGGTACGAGTCATTGTTGGGGGTGCCGTTCCCATTGTTGGTGTCGGGGACCTCGTACGGGGAAGGCAGTCCAGCCACAGTATTGGACCTCCCTCGCTGCTGCATATGCTTCCCCTGCTGCTTCCCACCATGCCCCGCCCCCTGCTGGGTGGAGCCATGCATCTGGTGGCTGGGCGGGGCTGAGGTGGCGCTCACTGGGGAGAACATGGCCCCAAGGTTAGGGTCTGTCATGGTCCGGGACATGGGGACGAACGAATTATGTTCCACGCTCTCTTCCACCATGAGGAGCTGGTTTGGGATCTCGCGGTACGTCGCTGAGTCCGGGGGGACTGTAAACACTGGGGGGTAGTCCTCCGCAGGCTGGTGGGCAGGGCCAGAGTTGGGCGAGAGGGGGAGGGGCCGGTTGGCCAGGTGCTGGTGGTGGAAGCTGTGCTGCTGCTGCATTGAGAAGGCGGGGCTTGTCACCGTGGACGACACAGGGATGGAGGTGGAGGTGTTGGGTGAGTGAGGCGAAAGGTCACGCATCTGGACAGCATTGCCAAACCCTTGGGCAATGCTTCCATTGTCAATATCTGTGGAAAAGGGGAGGGAGGGGAGGAGAGAGTAGTGGAGGGAGTAAATTTGATGTCATTGCAGTTCAAAGGACTGATTAAAATGCCAGCTAATAATGAGCCCTCTAATTGAAGCATTGGGCAAAGGCTACTACTGGTATCCTATTTCAGATCCAGTAGCCTTCAGATCCAGTAGCCTACAGCACTGGCAGGCAGGGAGTATTGTCAGGGGAAAACTACCCCACATGTCAAGGCTAAACTCATCTATTGATCTCCTTTCAGCTAGCCATAACAGTAGTTCCATATTGATGGACCCTCATATTTACAGCCCAGCCAAATTCTCACGTCCAGCAGACCTGGCGTATGTCTCCATCTGCTGGGATAAACTGTGTTAGTGTGTCTGTCATGGCTCAGTCGAGTCAAAACTTCCTCTTCCCCTTCTCAGCTATGAGCTAGCTAGCCTCCACAGCTGGCCAGCAAGAGAGACTAGTGCTCCCTTTGGTTGAGTACTGGCTAGAGTGCATGCACAGACTCTCTGGCAGCTGGCATCCTGACTGATGATACTTACACCAACCACAACTATGCTTTGAATCATTAGTGACTCAGGTCACTAATGATTGCGGGCACTTAATTAAGCAGCACAGCCGCCATATATGGACATCTAATCCTGATTACCAGGGCAACAGTGCCCCTCCCTCCTCTACACTGGCTCACACCTACCTCGTACAAATGTGATCGATCTCTTCTTGTTCTCGTGAACCTTCTTGACGATCACGATGATAATGACAACTATTACCACCAAGAAGATGACTCCAGGGATGAGAATATAGAAGTATGGATACTCCACGAATGATGCCGACGAATCGTCTCTTCCAAACACACGCCTCGGCATCTCCAGGACGTCCAGAGACTCCCCCTGTCCGTTGATTGCCACTATGTGGATGTCGTAGACCCCTGGGACCACACCCACTATGAGGGAGGTGGTGGGATACAGGACACTATGGTTGTCCTGCCGCTGGTCGGCATGACGCAGGATGTAGACACGATAGCCAAGGGGGACTCCGTTCCACTGGTGCTCGGGGAGAGGGGACCACGTCATGTTCACCACCACCACTTCATCAGTCCCCCTCACTTCCGTGGCTACAAAACCACTCACTGTGCCAGTGGGTTCTGGGTGGGAGGGGAAGGAGGGAGGGGAAGGAGGAAAGTGAAAGACAGCTAGCTGGTGTTGTATGCACACACACACATACACACACATACGTACATACATACACACTTACTTGCTGGCGCAGTTGTGCTGACCATACTGGTCCGGGCCCCCACCCCCTCCTCCCCTCCCTCCCCTGTGCACAGCACCCCCACATCCACTCCATAGCTGGTGAAGTTGAGCAGGCCCGTCACAGTGTACGAGACACGCCCACTCCCCCTCCCGGGGACATTTCTAGAGTCAGTCACCGTAGAGCCCGTCGGGCCAAAAAAGACCCTGTATCCGGAGACGTTGGATCCCGACACAGAATCCCAGGAGGCCTCCAAGCTCTGGTTGCCGCTAGCAACAGCCAAATTCCCCACAGTAACTGCACACAAGAGTAAAGACAAGTTAGTTTTTACACCTGACAGCATGCATGACTGAAAGTTCCAGGGAAGTTTCTCTACCATGCTACCATGTACTGATACATTCTCCATGCATCCTGATACATTCTCCATGCATCCTGATACATTCTCCATGCATCATAATGTACATGATTAGTTATACATGTTTATACACCCCCACACACACATACGCACACCCACACACATACACACAGTGTTGAGGCTGGTGAAACACCTGTTCTATTATCACCAGGGCCCAGCCAATGCCAAGAGCTTGATTACTGGAGGAACACTCCCTATGTAGCTCACCAACCCTCAAACAATGGCTTCAAACTACCAGCCCTGATTCCAAACATCTCAACCTCTTGCCCTCCACAAAGCTTGTCTTTCAGAGATGAAAGGGAGGTCAAGTCAACCAGCAATCAAGATTAGCGGAGTTTGTCAACAACAAGAAGCAACTTTCACAATAACAAAAACTCTCAATCCAACACAACACACCTCTACTACAACAGCCTTTGATGTGGTGAGAGGAACTGCCTGACTACCTGGAACACACCCATTCAAATGCTGCTCACCCTCCCCACCACATCTAACTGCACCTGCCCACAATCCAGCCACCCTCGACTCCACCCCATCCACCCCTCCAATCCACAACATGCATGTCATGACACCATAGCATGCCATCCATGGTTGAGCACTGCAATCATCAAACACGCATGACAACATCTGCAGGTTGCTGACAGTGTACCAACACAAACCATGAGTCATTCATTAGCAGCTTCTAATATGGAAGCCATGCCCGAACCAGCCCTGGGCACCCAGACACACACAACCATACCAAAACGAGGCAGACAGCCAAGCCACCAGGATCCAGAGAGAAGCTAGGCCCTCTTCGACAACCAGCAGATCAGCTTCATCGGCTCCCTGCTATACCTATGAGCACCACCCACTACGTGACTTCATCCTCAAATCCTTACACTATACAGGTCCTCCAGGAAACAGGCCGCCTTAAAAGAATACATATCCTACTCTGATCAGGTCACCAATCACTGGACACTTTTGACAAGGGATAGCTGGATTAGAGGGAGTCCACTGTACTGTTCCTTCCGGGCCGGCAGCTAGGAACGTGGTCAGTATAACAAATCTTGAAGCCCTCTCTCACAGAAGCCTTGTAGTTTAACACCACAGCTTCTTGAAGCCCCACATGCAGGCATGATATTAGTAATCCAGACCCACTCTCTCCCAGCTCATGCCATGGCAGAGCCACCTCTAGACGACCACACAGCCAGCTTTCGGCCCTAAAATAATTGGCACTCATCCTAAATCCAATTAAGCAACATCCTGACCACATGTAGTGTACATATGTAGTTACATGCATGTTTGACATGGCCGTGATGCTCAAAGCATGTTGCATGTGAAAATTGCTGCTACGGGATATATCAGGTAGTGTGTACATAGAGCTAGCTGCAACATGTTCGTGTACAGTACTGCATGCCTGCAACATGTCTCTAGCTATACAACGTATCACATCACAATACCTGGACAGGTCCCTTGGGAGTCACAGCCTGCAAGGAAAAAGGAAAGGCTGATAATATCTACTACTACGATAAAGCAAACTCCCTCTAGCACACAGCTAGCAACACACTAGAACTATTACGACGGTCCTTTTGACTATATATGCTTTGCTCATGCTAAATAGTCAGCTACCTAGCCACCTATCAGCTGTCTTCTCGTGTAAGCTACAATAGATTTACACAGGGATCAGTCTTGTTACCAGCCAAGACATGTAAACTATCAAGCTAGCTAGCTAGCTAGGCAGCTACTAGCTAGCTAGCTTACCTTGGAAGGTGGCCAGGATTAGCACACACACCACCCCAAGTAGAAATCTGGTCATCACAGACTGCAGGTCGAAGAGGATCGCTAGATCAGTGTACAGATCTCTCTCTAGGATCAGCTTTTCACCACACAACAAAAAGACATTAATGTCCAATGCACAACAAAATCTGCTGACTGGCACATTTTTTTACAACCAAATTAAAGGAAACCAGAAATACTTATTCGATTTGTTACCATGACAACACAGGGTGCGCTTTATTTGGAAGTTTTCAAGATCAAGATGCAATGGGACTTGCAGCCAAAATTGTGAGGTGGTTGTTGCTTAATGTACGAGTATCTGCTCCCAGTGCCAAGTCCTCCATGTCTCTCTCCTGCAGTTCTGGCCATAAGGTCCTGGAGAGCCCTTTTTCTCATGCCCAGTTTTATGGTGGTGAGCACCCAGCCTCCAGAGCATCCTCACTCCCCTCAGTAGGTACAGGGAGAAAGAAGGGCAAACCTTCAAAGCATAAGAAGGCCACACGAAGTAGTTTAACTTCTGTGAGTCAGTCCGCACCCACCAAGCTGAAGAACAAGAAGAAACGAAACAGCAGGACATTTTCAGCCTCCATCCCTGTCAAGAATCACTCTCACAATAAGACGTCCACTTCAGCCGTCCCCTCCCTAGCCCAGGTAGACTCTGATATCTCTGCTTCCTCAAGCAAGCACCCCCTGAGGACAAATCATGTGAACTACCATTCGACCCACACCAGGACTGAAGCCAGAACAACAGTCAAAGCTCAGACTGCTGGGTCTCCTAGCACTGCAGAGCCTAAGGCGAGGTATCAGCATCCGGACAACTCTGTGGTTGCTGGGAATGGGAGGGAGGGGCAAGGGGCTCCCAGGAACACCACCGTGACCTCACTCCTCACCTACTCAAAGATGTCCACCTCGGCACTGCTATTGAGTATGAGTGATGCTGTGAGAGGGGCAAGGGGCATGGCCGGCACTGTGAGGGGTGGGTCCTGTGGAGGCGCAGGAGGGGGTGTAGTTAACAGGAAGTGCGAACCCCCCAGAGCAACCCTCCCCCCACATATGCGTGTGCACAGACTGGTCTTTCAGACCCATAGCAAGCTCCGGGGGCAAGGAGTGAGCGGCAGTAAGGAGGCGGGGCCTCTGGACTTGGAGGCAATAGGGAAAGGGTTGGGACGGCTGCAATATCGTAACATCATTGTCATGTCGGGAGCTGGCATCAGCACATCCAGTGGAATACCAGATTTCAGGTACGCAAAAGATACCTTTTTGTGAGGCTGAACAAATTATTTTTGCACCTCTGTAGGAGTCCCGGGACTGGTCTCTATGACAACCTGCAGCGGTATAATGTTCCCGACCCCACTGCAATCTTTGACATCACCTACTTTTCCCGGCAGCCCAAGCCTTTCTTTACGCTGGCCCGGGAGCTGTACCCAGGGAAATACCAGCCCAACGTGGCACACCACTTTGTCAGACTGCTCCAGGACAAGAATGTCCTGCTGCGAAACTACACTCAGAACATTGATGGCCTGGAGAGAAGTGAGTGTGGGGAGGGGCGGTTGAACACGTATGTATTAGTTATGAGGATTGGTGTCCGGGTGAAAAATTATACTTTTCAGCAATAAATCATCATCTGAGGGGATTCTATTTGCCTCATAACTTTCCGAGGAATATTGGGGTGGCTATGACCTTAATGCTTGCATGTGTGCATGTGTAGTTGCGGGTGTGCAGGCAGGCAAGCTGGTGGAGGCTCACGGCTCCTTTGCATCAGCATCGTGCATTCAGTGCAACACAAAGCACAATGCAGTGGAGGTCAAGGTGCAAGCAACCAATCCTTCTTCCACACTTAACGGTAACTGTATGTTGATGCAGGCGGCTATATTTAATGGCAAGACTCCTCGCTGCAGACACAAACACTGCTATGTAAGTAGCACGTATCCAGTTTAGGAGTAATCGAGTTGCTGTTCTGTCCTCTCCATCCCTAATACACACCCCACCCCCTAATACGCACAATTCCCATCCCTAATACACACCCCACCCCCTAATACGCACAATTCCCATCCCTAATGCATCCCTCTCCATCCCCCTACAACCATGCACCACTGCCTTATGTGCTGCTGATATTTCAGGGTCTGGTGAAGCCGGATATCGTGTTCTTTGGCGAGGATCTGCACCCTCGTTTCTACTCCCTGAAATTCCGAGACTTTGCCAAGTGTGATCTCCTGATTATCATGGGCACTTCCTTGGAGGTCAGTTGAAATGGGGAATGTGTTGTTTGGCTCTGGAACTATGCACCTCACATGTTTGCCTTTTCTGGTCATAGCTAGAGGCATGTCGGCATGTGCATAATTGCGTGTGTGAAGTTGTAGGAAATGACTACAGCAGATGTAATGCCAGTCTGATTCCTTAGTGGGAATTCATTCATATCCAGCATATGGAGTGGTCCGTGTAGTCATGGGAGATGGTATAGAGTAGCAAACTAGCTCCGTGGTTGGGCCGGATGGAATTCTCTAGAGGTTAGCTGGAGCTAGATTGAATTTCCTGGTCTGAGTGGAGCCTGTGATCCAACATCCACAGGGTGTGGGGTAGTACATAGTCTGACTGTGTGTGTGCATAGCTTCTCCACAGACCATGAAACGAGATCATGTCCTTGGCTAAATGTCCCCCTTTTCAAGTTGAAACTCTTAACTAAGTGTCCTTTGCAAGTGTGGGAATTACTCTTGTTTGCTGGTAGATTTCGGAAATGTAGAACCATTTGCAACAGCCTGGCTACAGTCTAATGGTGTCTATGACTGTATTTCAGGTTGAGCCGTTTGCCAGCCTGGCCACCCTGCCTGGCATCTCTGTGCCCAGGCTGCTGCTGAATCGGGAGCTGGTGGGGCCATTCAAGCACCGTCGGAAGCGTCCCACGGACGTGGCCAGGACGGGGGAGCTGGTGGAGAGTGTGGAGGGGCTGGTGAGGAGTGCCGGCTGGGAGGGGAACCTCAGGAGGCTGCAGGGATGTGATGCCGAGGGGGAGGAGGAGGGAGGGAATGATGAGTCAGCAGTTTCTTTCCAGCTGCCAGAGGTGGAGGGTGTGTTTGAGACCCCTGTGTTGGAGCCGTCAGGGGGAAGAAGAGGAGGGGGGAGGGAGGGGATGGAGGAGTTGGAGGTGGCAATGGCAGGGCTCTCTGTGAAGGATGGCGTGGAGAGGGAGGGAGAAGGAAGGGATGGGGTGGAGGATAAGGGTGTGCACATGCGTGGTCAGAGAGTGATTTGTGAGGACAGTTTGTGTGGTGATGAGGGGGAGGAAAAAGGGAAAACGCAATGGAATAAAGAGAAAACAAAACCTCACTAATTATCTTCAAATTTTTTTATACGAATCGAGTTTGTTGTTCTGTCGACCTTTCCCGATGGATTTTTTGGCTGTTGTGGTGGTGGATATCTTCATGGCCCTAGCGGCTTATGTAGTGACTGACAACCTGATTAGCTCCAGAAGTATCAAGGATAGCTTTATCAAGGCGAACCTCTTCGGCAAAGACCTGAACAAGACCTCAGAAGACAAAGTGTAAGTTTTCTAAATATAGCGCACCATTGGGGGTGGAGGTAGTGCAGTGAATCTGTCCCTCCCGGCCAGGCCTGAAGGGTTAGGCGTGGTTTCAGGAGCTGTATTCCTCATCACTCTCTTCATCTTCATTCCGATCCCCTTCCTGCCTTCACTTGTGGCCGAAACCAAAGAATTCGATCATCGGGAGGTAGGTCAATCATCCACCCCTTCGTTTGCCCATGTGTAATGACCCCTCCCTCCCTCGATAATACCCAGTTCTCCCAGTTCATCTGCGCCCTGCTCTCAATCTGTTGCATGATATTCCTCGGGTTTGCTGATGACGTCCTGAACCTGCGCTGGAGGGTCAAAGTCCTCCTGCCGACAGTGGCGTCCCTCCCCCTCCTTATGGTGTACCTCGTCAATGGAGGCTCCACGACCATAGTCCTCCCCTACCCTGTGCACACCCTCCTGGGAATGAGCCAGCTCAACCTGTGTAAGTCAATGCTCCATCAGTGGGTCCCCACATGATAATGGCAGTGAACTTTATAGTGAACTGGACCGGTTTTCTCTAGACTTTTTCTACTATGTGTATATGGGAATGCTGGCTGTGTTCTGCACCAACGCCATCAATATCCTGGCTGGGATCAATGGCGTGGAGGTGGGGCAGTCTGTGGTGATAGGGCTCTCCGTGCTGACCTTCAACCTGGTGGAGCTGACAGGCTCCCAGGCATCACAGCACACCTTCTCTCTTTATATCATACTCCCCTTCCTGGCCGTCTCCACAGCGCTGCTAAAACACAACTGGTATGTTTTCAATCTTCCTTCCCTCCTCCCTCCCCCTCTCTCTCTTTCCTCTCTCCCCTCCCCTCCCCTCCCCTCCTCTCACGCATGCTGTGGTTCGCTAGGTATCCGTCGAGTGTATTTGTGGGAGACACTTTCTGCTACTTTGCTGGCATGACGTTTGCTGTGATTGGGATCCTAGGGCACTTCAGCAAGACCCTCCTTCTCTTCTTCCTCCCCCAGATCCTCAATTTCCTCTACTCCATCCCGCAGCTCTTCGGCCTCGTACCTTGCCCCAGGCACAGACTGCCAAAGTGAGACCACACCTCCTGCCACACCCCCCCCCATTACATGGTCTCCCCCTCCCTCACAGGTTTAATCATGCTACTGGCCTGCTGGGGATGAGCTATGCTGAGTTCTCCACCTCAGAGGTCAGCGGGATGACCCTGGTGGGACTCAAGGTTCTGAGCATGCTCGGACTGGTTGCCATGGAGACCGGGCTGGGAAAGACGAAGGATAAGAACAGGGTTAACAATTTCACCCTCATCAACTTTGTGATCAAAGTGGTTGGTCCCTGTCACGAGCAGACGCTAACACTGTACATGATGGGTCTACAGGTATGGACATGCATTACCATGGTACGAACAGTAAGACACTGTGATCCTTACAGGTACTGGGTACGGCTGTGGCCTTTCTCATCAGATACGGACTGGTACACTTTTTCTATGACGTCAACATCTAGCAATGTGGTTATGGTTAGTGCCCCGATACATAACATGACGTGTCCTCAACAGTATGACTGTATGTACGTATATTATGGTGTTTATATTTTTGTGGGTGTAGACTCCTTCGTATCTCAGACGTCATTGTACAGTTCTCTCCCACAGCTAAAAGCTACTGCTATTTTTGAGCTGGTCCTAGAGTCACTGTCTGAGCGCTAGGTAGATTGCCACGCCCAGTATCGATCCTGTTAACATCCCACTGGCAAACAGTGCCAGCATTTTAGCTGCAGCAAGAAAAAAGCAAGAGCTGTAATCATGCGAGGCAGCATGGGAGGGAGATATTGCTCTGACCTCTGTTCTTGTTCCTGTCCCTCTTACCGTCGTCCTTCCCTGTCCAGTGCCTGCACCTCCCCACCGCCTTCTTCCAACGCTCGTACTGAAAGTCGCGCTCTGAAGAAAGCAAACATTAAAATGTGCAAAGTTACTCAATGGTTTTCTTACCTGTTTCTGTGTTCTGAGCTGTGAATTCTTCACACTCGACTCGTGGTAGGGAGTCCGTGTCTGGCCAGACCTCAGCTGCTAGTCCTGCTGCCACGGCTGCCCCACGAACTGTCATCTCAGTAAACCTCGGGCGAACTAAAACACAACAGTACAACATGAGGTCACAGGGATGTGTCGTGACTGAGCGAGGGACGCACCGACTGGGATGCCAATCATGTTTGCCAGCAGCTGCATGAGGAAGGTGTTCCTGGTCATGCCCCCATCCACACAAACCTTCTCCAGCCTCCCCTTCGAAGAGTCCTTGTTCATGCACTGCATAATCTGGACAAGGGCAGTGAAGTGGTAAGAAGTTAAGCATTCAGGACACCTTCATGTTGGTAACAGGACGCCCTAATCTACAATCCAAATGCAGGCTAGCAAGACATTATCCGAGTAAATTTCTGGCCTTAGAGGGTAAATTTTGCGTATCCTGCAATCGGCTCAGCTAACCTTGCTATAATATAACTGCTAAGTTTGTGACAGACCTCTCTTGATTGGAAGCAGACGGCCTCGAGGGTAGCTCTGCAGAGGTGAGCCTTGTTGGTGTAGTTGGTGAGACCCACAATGATCCCCCGAGCGTCCGTCTCCCAGTACGGGGCATACAGCCCAGAGAATGCAGGCACAAAGTATACATCTCCTGTGCTGGTCTCAGACTGTGCCAAGTCCTCTGTACAATACACACAGTGGCACCTCTCATAACGAATACTCAGACAATAGACTACCTCTTTAATGATTGTGAAAGGATAACCTTCCTACAAAGGACAGATGGCCCCTATTGTCCGCTATTTGGAAGTGGACACTGAATGTAAAGCTCACCACACATTACTATACCTATCTCTGCAACGTCCTCAAAAAACCCGAGGCTGTCTTTGAGCCACCTGACGCTCTGTCCTGCGTCTGATACAGATCCCTCCAGGGCGTACGTGGGAGGCTGGGAGGGGTCCAACTGGTACGCCACTGTCGTCAGCATGCCTGACTCAGACTCCACTATCTCCTGGGAGAGGAGGGGGAGGAGAGGAAGGGGAGAGGAGAGGAGAGGAGGGGG
>JAAGOD010049956.1_pt1 | contig 12132 bp, 7 predicted proteins | sample 8389681 | NCBI WGS metagenome assembly JAAGOD01 (sample SAMN13964374, study PRJNA552185) | sponge metagenome | biome: deep-sea hydrothermal vent fields; feature: spots directly above weak diffusing fluid; material: seawater and sediment | host: Tedaniidae sp. KZ-2020 ... | reverse complement strand
TATTCCGCATTGTCCAAAAAATGCATTTTGCCGCGGATGTCCAAAATCGCCGTCCGTGTTTTATGCTCCGGATAGCGGGCGGCAACGGCGCGGCGGTATTTTTCCAATTGTTCGCGGTATTTTTCCGGACGGGCGGCGGTTTTGTAATCTATAATCCACGCCGTTTTTTCGCCGCCGTCTTCCCGAATCACGACCAAATCGGGGCGGATAATTTTTTGTTGGACGGCGAATTCGCGTTCCACCAAAACTTCTTGCGCGTTTTTGAGAATCTTTTGCAACGCCGGGGCGGCGGCAATTTTTTCGGCTTCGCGCCATTGTGCGGGTTCGGCGGCGGCAAACCGCCGCGCCGTTTGCATCGGGATGCCGGACAATAATAAGGCGAGAATTTTATGGCGGATTTCGCCATGCACCGCCGCCGCCGTATAAATTTCGCGCCATCCGAGCGGTTCGGTTTTGGCGGCGGCGGCGGGCGGCGGATTTTTTGGTTCGGCGGCGGCGCGCAAATTGTCGCCAAAAACCGCCGGTATTTCCGGATTGTTTTGCGGCGACAATTGTTGCATTGCGGCAAGCGGCCACGCCGCCGCGTTTTTTGGTTCGGCGGGCGAAAAAATCACCAACGCCTGTTCGGCGCGGGTCATGGCGACATATAACAGATTTGCTTGTTCGCGTTTTTTTCGTTCTTCGGCGAGATATTTCAATTCTAAATACGCCATGCGGCGGCGGCGCGGGACGGCGGCAAATTGCGCCGGGGCGGCGGCGTCCGGCGGCCAATCCGAAAGAATATCGGCGCTGTTGCCGCGCGCGCCGGAGTGCGAAAAATCGCAATCGGCAATAACCACCACGGGAGATTGCAACCCTTTGGCGGCGTGAATGGACATGAGGCGGACGCCGCCGGAAGCGGGCGGCGGTGCGGCGCCGTTTTTTGCCGATTCCAAAAACTGCGCCAATAAGGGGCGCGCGCCGCCTTCCGCCTGCAAAGAAAAATCCAACAACCGCGCCAAATTTTCGCGGACGCGGTTTTTGAGCGCATCCGGAACGGCGGCTTGGTAGCGGGCGGCGGCGTTGCCTTGCGCGAGGATTCGGGATAAAAAATCATGCGCGGGCAACAGCGAAGTTTGCGCCCGCCGCCGCCAAAGTTTTAATAAAATACGCGCCCGCCGCGCCGCCGCATTGCCGCCGGAATAGGTCTGCAATTTATCCCACAACGGCGCGCCCGTCCCGTCCGCAAGTTCGGACAGCAAATCGTCGTCCAGCAAAAACAGCGGCGATTTTAGCGCGCGCGCCAAAGAATAATCGCGCCCCGGCGACAACAATGCGGCGGCGAGGTCCAAAATATCCGCGCATTCAAACGATTCCAAAAAATTTTGCCCGCCGCCGGAAACGGCGCATGCGATATTTTTTGCCGCTAACGCATCGGTTTGCGCCGCCGCATGCGTCATTTGCGGCGACAGAATCATAATATCTTCGGGGCGGCAACGGCGCGCGTCCGCCCCGCCGCCGATTTTCCATTCGCGCAGGATTTCGGCGATTTTTTCGGCAACGGCGGCGGCGCGCCGTTCTTGCGTTTTTTCGGCGGCAACGGGCGGCGTTGTGAGCGGCGCACGGACGCCTTTTGGGCGCGGCGGTTTGTCGGCAAAATACGGGCGCCATTCCACCCGCCCTTTCATTTTGGCGTTTGTTTCGCCGGGCATGTGCCGGACAAAACCGGGCATCCGCCCGTCAAAAGCGGCGTTGACAAATTCCAAAATATTTTTCGCGCAGCGGCGGCAAATGTTTTGCGGCGGTTCTTTTTTAACCCCGTAATATTCCGCCAAAAATTTTTCCGCTTCGCCGAGCAGTCGCGAATCGCCGTGGCGGAATCCGTAAATCGCCTGTTTTGGGTCGCCGACAATAAACACCGTCGGCGAATCATCGGCGCCGTGCGCGTCCCACAAAAAACTCCGCATAATTTGCCACTGCAGCGGGCCGGTATCTTGAAATTCGTCAATCAAAACATGGCGGTAACGAATATAGAGGCGGCGGGAAAGCGTGTCCCGCGTTTTTTCATTTTGCAGCATGCTGTGCGCCGCCAATTCTAAACCGTCAAATGTAATTTCGTTGCGCGCCGCCAAAACATTTTCCCATTCCGCGTCAAAATCGGCGTAAACCGCATGCGCGGCGGCGTTAAATTCTTCCGCCCGCCGCCCGTCTTCCAACCGCAACAATTCTTCCATGGCGGATAAAAGTTTTGCCAGCGGGGCGCCGCCGTTGCATTTTTCGGCGGCGGTTTGCAAAGTTTTTAATGGCGTATCGGCGGCGGTAAAAAAATTTTTCGCTTCGTCCGGCGGCGTTGTTTCACCCGCCGCAATGCGCGCCGCCGCATCCCGCGCCCGGCAAAAAACTTTGCCGTCCGCCGCGTCTTTTCCAACCGCCGCGAAATCTTGCGCGGCGGTTTGCGTTTTGCCCAATTGTTCCCGGCAGGCGGCGGCGTAATCAAAAAACGGCGGCGGCGGCGCGTGTTGCCGCAAAATCCAAACATTACGGTTTTTATTAAATTCTTCGCACAATTTCCGCAAGGAAAGCGGCGTCAATTCCGCCAGCAACGCCGCCAGCGGCGGCGGCATTTCGCGCTCGGCGCGCCGCCGCCACCGCCGCCATGCTTCTTCAAATATTTTCGCTTTTTGCCGTTCTTCCACCGGCGATGGCGCATGAACGCCCGCCCACGGGCGGTTGCGCACCATGGACAAAAACCAACTATGAAAAGTGTGCGCCGCAAAAATATCCCGCGGCTCGGCGGCAAGCAAGATTCGCCGCCGGCACACCGCCAATTCCGGCACCGCCGCCATTTCCGCCAGCAAGCGGGAGCGGATTTCCGCCGCCGCTTTTTTGGTAAAAGTTAGCGCCAATATTTCCCCCGGTTGCGCCCCGGCTTTGAGTAGCGCGAGCAATCGGGCAATTAATTGCCGCGTTTTGCCGCTGCCCGCGCACGAAACGACAACGCGGTTTTTAATGGCGGGAAAAGTCATCGCGGAAAATTTTAACCTAAAATTAACCGGCGCGCGCCGATTCTATCCACGCCCGCACCCGCGCATTAATTTCTTTAACCGGCAACGCCGAATCCACCGGCGGTCCGATGCGGACGGTAATTAATCCGGCGCGTTTGAAAAACGAATTTTTGGGCCAACACTTGCCGCTGTCCACAAAAACCGGCACCGCCGGCACCCCCGCATGTTTGGCGAGCCATGCGCCGCCCGGATGATAATCGGCGGTTTCGCCGGGGCGCATCCGCGTCCCTTCCGGAAAAACCAGCACATAAAACCCTTCCCGCAACCGCCGCCCGCCCAATTCGCCGAGGGCGCGTAAGGCGCGGCGTCCGTCCGCGCGGTTAATGGCAATCGGACTCATGCGCGCCAATCCCCAGCCAAAAAACGGAATCCGCAACAATTCTTTTTTTAACACAATGGCGAGCGGCGGAAAAATCCGTTGATACGCCATCGTTTCCCACGCCGATTCGTGCCGCGACAATAAAACGCACGGCGCGGCGGGTAAATTTTCCATACCTTCCACGCGGTGGCGGACGCCGCAAAAAATGCGGGCGGCAAACACCAACAAGCGCGACCACTGCGTAATTATCCGGTAGCGGCGTTTTGCCGGAAGCGGCGACAACAACAACGCCAACGCCGAAAACAGGGGCGTGCTGGCGGCGAGCCACAACGCCAAAAAGACCGACCCAAAAAAACGCATTAACAACCCGGCAACAAATTAACAGGCGGGCGGCGGCCGCGACAACAACATTTCCGCGGCGCGGCGCGGCGGCAATTTTTTTCCCAAAACGCCATACACGGCGGCGGTAATCGGCATTTCCACCCCCAACGCGCGGGCGCGCCGCAAAACGCCGCCCGCCGCCGCGGCGCCTTCCAATGTCGTTTTTGGCATCCGTCCGCGCCCGCCCAACGCCAATCCCAAACGGCGGTTGCGCGATAAATTGGAAGTGCAGGTCAGCAATAAATCGCCGATTCCGGCGGCGGTTTGCATCGTTTCCGCGCGCCCGCCCATCGCCCCATTAAAAGCGGACATTTCCGCGAGCCCGCGCGTAATAATCGCCGCCCGCGCGTTTGCGCCCAATTCCAGCCCGTCGCAAATTCCGGCGGCAATGGCGATAATATTTTTTAGCGCGCCGCAGACGCAAACTCCGGTTAAATCCGCGCACGGATACAATCGCAACATTTTTTGGTGCAACGCGCTTTGCAAAAACGGCAACCGCGCCGGAAGATTAACCGCCAAAACCATCGCCGCCGGAAGGTTTTTCTTTACCTCGGCGGCAAAAGTCGGACCGGACAGCGCGCCAAAACATGCGCCGGACGGCAATATTTTGGCGGCGGTTTCGGACAATAACCGGTCTTTTTCGGCGAGTCCTTTTGTCAGCCACAGCACCGGTTTTTTGCCGCCGGTTTGCGCCAATGTTTCGGCGAAACCGCCGCTACTTACGGCAATTATGGCGACATCGCTTTCGCTAACGGCGGCGGCAATTGTTTCGCGCCATTCGGCGGCGGCGGTTTGGGCGGCGCGGCGCGCTTTTTTTGGATTACGGTCCCAAAAATACGGGCGGCATGTTTTGCGGATTGCGCCGCCAAAAGCCGCCCCCCACGCGCCGCCGCCCAAAATAGCGACACGGCAAGACAAAAAATTAAACTTCCAGCGCGGTTTTTACCGCCAACACATCTTTGGCGTTGCGCAACGACATGTCCGTCCAATCGTCCACTTCTCCGGCGAATTTCTTTTGCATCGCCGCTTGGTCGGGAAGGTCGTATACTTTGCCCACGGTGGCGCGCATTTCGTCGGTGGTGATTTTTTGTTTCGCCGGCGTATAGCGGCGCGCAAAAGTGGAATTTTCGGATTCGTTAAGGCGGACATCCTGCGCCTTAAACTGGTCGGCGGTGGTGTCTTCTTTGGTGCGGTGGTGGCGCAAAATCACCGAATTAATGATTTGGATGGCGAGTTGGTAGGAACTTCTGCCCTCAAACAAATTTAAATATTTCGCCAAATCGGGGCGGAACATCTGCACCACGCCCGGCACCGTTTCCATATCCAATTCCCCCTGCGACATTTGCACCAAAAACCCAATGTCGCGCAGTTTTTCGGACAAACTTTCTTCCTGCCCGTCCAATGCGCTGTCGTCAATGGAGATTGTTTCGGCGGACTGCCCGTCTTCGCCTTCTTCCGCCGGGACATCTTGGCGCATGCTGCGGATAATGTCATCCGAAATTACGGGGGCGGTTGCTTGGCGGGCGGGACCGGAATCGCCTTTCAGCCGGAAGAATCCGTTAAGCAAAAATATTAATCCGACAAATAGGACCAGCCCGCCGCCGGCGCCCAGCGGATAAGTCATGCCGTGTTCGGAAACTTTCAGATGCTCGCGGTAATCTTTGGGGATTACGCGAATATATTTCCGCGTCAGGCGGACAAGCTCCTGCCCGCGCGGAACTTCGTAGCGGGCGGCGAAGTGGTCTTTGCCGTTGTTGTAGGCGAAACCTACCGCAACGCCCCACGCGCCGCCGCCCATCAGCCCGAAGCCGATTAATACCAAAATGATTTTTAATAATATTCTCATTGCCGCCCCCAAATAGGAAAAAATAAAAAGAAAAAACGCGTCTCCCGCCCCTCCCCAATTTCGCAATTATACCAAAACGCCCCCGAAATTATAAAATTTTCGCGGTAGTTTGCAAAATTTCGCATTGTTATTTTCCCGGACGGCATGGGGCGGGCGTCAGCGCGAAAGCAAAATACGCGTTTCTACCAGCGTGTCGGGGTTTAGCGAAATCGCCGAAATCCCTTCTTCCACCAGCCAGCGCGCAAATTCGGGATGGTCGGACGGCGCCTGTCCGCAAATTCCGACATATTTGTTTTGCGCCCGGCAGGCGCGGATGGCGCGCGAAATCATCATTTTTACCGCCGGGTTGCGTTCGTCAAAAATGTCCGCAACCAATTCCGAATCGCGGTCCAACGCCAGCACCGTTTGGGTTAAATCGTTGGAACCGATGGAAAATCCGTCAAAATGCTGCAAAAATTCTTCCGCCAGCAACGCATTGGACGGAATTTCGCACATCATAATAATTTTCCATTCTTTGCGGGTGACGCCGTTTTCGCGCAGTTTTTCAATAATCGCCGCCGCTTCTTCCACCGTCCGCACAAAAGGCACCATCAGCCAAATATTGCCGATTCCCATTTCTTCCCGCGTCCGTTTTAGCGCTTCGCATTCCAGCGCAAAACAATCGGAAAACGCCGCCGCCAAATAGCGCGCCGCGCCGCGAAAACCCAGCATCGGATTTTCTTCGGCGGGCTCAAACCGCCGCCCGCCGGCCAGCCCGGCGTATTCGTTGGATTTAAAATCGGACAACCGCACCACCACCGGATGCGGCGCAAAAGCGGCGGCAATTGTCGCCGCGCCTTCGGCGATTTTGCCGACATAACATTCCCGCGGGCTTTCATATCCGGCGGATAATTTCCGCACTTCTTTTTGCAATTCGGGCGGCAGGCGCGCATAATCCAGCGCGCAACGCGGGTGAAATCCGATGGTGCGGGCGATGATAAATTCCAGCCGCGCCAGCCCGACGCCTTCGGCCGGCAGGCGCGCAAACTCAAAAGCCAAATCCGGGTTGGCGATATTAATTTGCAGTTTTACCGGCGCCTCGCCCGCCGTTTCCGGCGAAAACTCTTCAATTTCGTATTGCATCCGCCCGGCATAAACAAAACCGGCGTCGCCTTCCGCGCAACAAACGCTGACTTCCATTCCGTCTTTAATATTGGCAAAATCTTCGCCGCAACCGACAATCGCCGGCACTCCGAGTTCGCGCGCAATAATTGCGGCGTGGCAAGTGCGCCCGCCGCGGCGGGTGATAATCGCCGCCGCCCGCTTCATGACCGGCTCCCAATCGGGGTCGGTCATGTCCGCCGCCAAAACATCGCCGGCGCCGATTTTTTCCATATCGTGCGGTCCCGCGGCGCACCGGGCAACGCCGGTGCCAATTTTTTGTCCAATCGCCCGCCCTTCGGCGATTTTTTGTCCTTTGGACAAAATCCGGTAGCGTGTTACCGAAATTCCCGCCCGCGATTTAACCGTTTCGGGGCGCGCCTGCACGATAAATATTTCGCCGTTTTCGCCGTCTTTTGCCCATTCAATATCCATGTGCCGCCCGTAATGTTTTTCTATCGCCAGCGCGTATTGGGCGAGAAGTTTAACATCGCCGTCCGTAATGCAAAAGCGGCGGCGGGCGGCTTCTTCCACCCGCGCGTTTTTTACCGAAGCGCCGGCCGAGCAGGAATCGCCCAAAATCATTTTGTCCGCTTTGTCGCCGAGGCGGCGGCGGATAATTGGATTTTTTTGCGCCGCCCGCAACGCCGGTTTATACACATAAAATTCGTCCGGATTAACCGCCCCCTGCACGACATTTTCGCCCAAACCGTAGGCGGCGGTAATAAACACCGCGTCCTCAAAACCGGATTCGGTATCCAGCGTAAACATTACTCCGGACGCCCCCAAATCGCTGCGCGCCATTGTTTGGACGGCGACCGAAAGCGCCACGGACGGCGTTTCATAACCGCGCCCACGGCGGTAGGAAACGGCGCGGGCGGTAAATAGTGAGGCAAAAACCCGGCGCACCGCATCCATTACTTCGTCTTCGCCGCGGATATTGAGAAAAGTTTCCTGCTGTCCGGCAAAAGAAGCGTCCGGCATATCTTCGGCGGTGGCGGAAGAACGAACGGCGACCGCCCCGCCCAATTTGCGGTAGGCGGCGCGAATTTCATTTTCGCCGTCTTTTGGGAACGGTTGCGCCAAAATGCGGGCGCGGATATTGGCGGCGGTTTTTTCCAAAGCCGCCGTATCGTTGGTATCCAGCGCGCCGATTTCGCCATGAATCCATTTATCCAAACCGCCGTCCCGCAAAAACCGCCGGTAGAGTTCGGCATCGGTGGCGAATCCGTCCGGCACCCGCACGCCGGCGGCGGACAAGGCGCCGATGAGTTCGCCCAGCGATGCGTTTTTGCCGCCGACCCGCGCGGCATCGGAAAGGCGCAAATCGGCGAGCGGAATAATATTGCCGTGCTGGTTCATGGAATTGCCGCGAATTTTAACAGATTTTTGCGGATTTTTGGCGGCGGCGTAAATTTTGGCGGCGATGTGGCGCACCGTTTTTTTAAGAATTGCGGTAAAAACGGCAAAAAACGGCAAATCGGGCGAAACCGGCGGCGGCGGAACTTTTCGGTTTTTCCCGAGAATGGGCGGCGGCAAAGGTTTCCGCATGCATCGGCACGGCGGCGGATTTTGCCGCACCCCCGTATTTTCCCGGGGCAATTTCCGGCGCAATTTACATTTTAGATTGCCGCTGGGCGAAAATAAACGGCGGCGGAATTTTCGTTTGGGCGGGCGCGCTTTTGGCGGCGGCGGCGAAAATTTGCCAAAAAAATGGCGGCGGGGGGTAAAATACAAATTAATGTTGGAAAGTATCCGCAATTTTTCCATTATCGCCCATATTGACCACGGCAAATCCACGCTGGCGGATTCGTTGATTCAATTATGCGGCGGCTTGCCGGCGCGCGAAATGAAGGCGCAGGTTTTGGATTCAATGGATTTGGAGCGCGAGCGCGGAATTACCATAAAATCGCAAACCGCTACTTTGCAACGCAAAATGCCGGACGGAAAAGAATGGACGCTTAATCTTATTGATACGCCCGGGCATGTAGATTTTTCCTGCGAAGTTTCGCGCTCGTTGTCGGCGTGCGAAGGCGCGTTGCTGGTTGTGGATGCGGTCAAAGGCGTGCAGGCGCAAACAATCGCCAACGCCAACATCGCCGTCAATTTGGGGCTGGAAATTGTGCCGGTCATTAATAAAACCGATTTAGCCGCCGCCGACCCGGCGCGCGTTTGCCGCGAAATTGAAGAAATGGCGGGAATTGACGCGTCCGGCGCAATTTCCGCCAGCGCCAAAACCGGCGCCGGCGCCGCCGAAATCCTCGCCGCCGTGGTGGAAAGAATCCCGCCGCCGCAAGGCGATTATTCCGCGCCGTTGCGGGCGTTGATTATTGATTCGTGGTTTGACAAATATTTGGGCGTTGTGGTGCTGGTGCGGATTCGGGACGGCGTTTTGCGCCGCCGCGAGCGCGTCCGTTTTATGTCCACCGGCGAAGAGCGGGAATGCGAAACGCTTGGCGTATTTACCCCCAAAATGGAAAAACGGGAATCGCTTGCCGCCGGCGAAGTGGGATGCGTAATTACCGGATTAAAAGACATCGCCGCCGCCCGGGTCGGCGACACGCTGACGCATCCCGCCCGCCCGTGCGCCCGCCCGCTGCAAAGCGTCCAAGAAACAAAGCCGCATGTATTTGCCAGCATTTTTCCGGCGCAACCAAATGATTTTCCCCTACTGCGCGAAGCCGCCGAAAAACTCCACCTAAACGATGCGGCGTTGTCTTTTGAAACCGAAAAATCGCCCGCTTTCGGGTTTGGGTTGCGTTGCGGTTTTTTGGGCATGCTGCACATGGAAATTACGCAGGAGCGGTTGGAGCGGGAATATGGTTTGGAATTGGTGCTGGCATCGCCGACCGTCGTTTACCAAGTTTTTACCACCGGCGGCGAAGAATTGCTGGTGGACCATCCCGGACGCCTGCCGGACGCATCGGCAATCCGCGAAATCCGCGAGCCGGTGGCGGACATTACGGTGGTGACGGCGGGCAAAAATATCGGCGCCGTAATGACGCTACTCGCCAAAAGCCGCGCCGCGCAAAAACGGGTGGAATATGCCGGGACGCAAGCGGCGATGTATTACGAAATGCCGCTGGCGGAAATATTAAACGGTTTTTTTGACCGATTAAAATCGGTTTCGCGGGGATATGCGTCAATGGATTATACCTTTAAGTTTTTTCGCCGGGCGGCGGTGGTGCGTTTGGATATTTTAATTAACGGCGACCGGGTGGACGCCTTGTCGGCGATGGCGCTTTCCGAAGACGCGCAATCGCGCGGGCGGCAACTTGCGAAAAAAATTAAAGACGCAATTCCGCGCCAGATGTTTGATGTTGCGGTGCAGGCCGCGGTGGGCGGAAAAATCATCGCGCGCGAAACGGCGAAAGCGTTGCGCAAAAATGTTACGGCAAAATGTTACGGCGGCGATATAACGCGCAAGCGGAAATTATTGGAAAAACAAAAGAAAGGCAAGAAGCGCATGAAACAATTTGGGCGCGTGGAAATTCCCCAGGACGCGTTGTTGGCGGCGATTCGCGGCGACTGACATGGAAAAAAACATTAAGCGGGCGGTTAAGAATTCGCTGGATTCCATTTTATTTTTGGCGTTGTTTGCCGGCGGCGCGGCGTTGTGGGCGGCGAGCAATTCCCCGGATTTATTATTTATGGCGTTGACCGCCGCGGGCGGCGCGTGTTTTGCCGGTTATGCGGCGGCGCGCCGCCGTCCCGCGCACGAATTTATAGACGCCGAAGATTACGCCGCCTACCGTAAGCCGGTGTTGTTTTGGCGCGATGTGTTTGTAATTTTCGCCGCGGTGTTTATATTTCGCGGTTTTTTTTACAGTTGGTTTTCAATTCCGTCCAATTCCATGCAACCGACATTGACAACGGGCGATTTTGTTTTGGTTAACCGTTCGCAATACGGGTTTCGCTTGCCGGTGTTTAATATTCCGTTGTCGGCGGGCGCGCCGCCGCGGCGCGGCGACATTATCGTATTTCACCATCCCGAAAGCGGCGTCGTTTATATTAAACGGATTATGGCGGCGCCCGGAGACGGCGTCACGGTGGGCGCCGCGGGGGTCGCCGTTAACGGAAATCTTTTGGCAACGCGCGAAGACGGCGCGCCCGGAGACGGCGCGAATTCCGCCGTCCGCCGCGATTCGCCGCGCCATTACGAACAATTGCCGGAGGGGGGGCATTTTATTTTGCGCGATGCGCGCGCGCGCAGTGTCATTCACCGGCCGCCGGATGAACGGTATTGCGAATTGCGCGATGGCGGGCTGGCGTTGCATTGCGTTGTTCCCGAAGACCGTTATTTTGTCTTGGGCGACAACCGCGACCACAGCAACGACAGCCGTTTTTGGGGTTTTGTCCGCCGCGCCGACATTATCGGCCCGGCGGTGCGCGTAATATTTAACTACGGCGATTGGGCGCGGTTTAATCTTTCTTTGCGCTTGTTGGACGCGCCCAAAGACGAATCGTGAAAACCGAATTGGAAGGATTGCATGTATTCCGCGATTCCGAATTATTGCGGCGGGCGTTGACGCACGCCAGCGCCGGCGCCGCCCACAACGAGCGGCTGGAATGGTTGGGCGATTCGTTGTTGGATTTTTTGGCGAGCGATTTTTTATTTAAGCGCCATCCGCGGTTGTCCGAAGGGGCGTTGACGCGGGCGCGAATCAAAATGGTTAATGGCAAAACATTGGCGGCGTTGGCGCGCCAAACCGGCATGCCAAAACACATTAAAGTTTCGTCCGCCGAAAAGCGCGGCGGCGGGCGCGAGCGCGATTCCATTTTGGAAGGCGCGTTGGAGGCGTATTTTGCCGCCATATATTTGGACGGCGGCATGGCGGCGGCGCGGCGGGCGGCGGCGAAATTATTTGCGGATATATTGCAAGAAGTTGACCGCGCCGTGGCGGAAGGCGGCGGCATGTTAAAAGACGGCAAAACGCGGTTGCAGGAGTATTTGCAAAAACGCGGCGAAGAGCCGCCGCAATACGCCGTTTTAGCGCGCGGCGAAACCGCCCGCCGCGCGTATTGCGTGGCGGAATGCCGGCTGGATGCGCGGCGTTTTGCCGCCGCCGTTGCCGGCAACCGCCGCGAAGCGGAGCAAGCGGCGGGCGAATGCATGTTTGCGGCGTTGGCGGGATAATGGACGGGCGTTGCGGTTTTGTCGCGATAGTCGGCCGCCCCAATGTCGGCAAATCCACTTTGGTCAACGCATTAGCCGGCGTCAAAACGAGCATTGTGTCGCGCCGCCGCCAAACCACCCGCGGCGTTGTGCGCGCCGTTTGCGAGCGGGGGGGGGGGCAATTAATTTTATTGGATTCGCCGGGCTGGCAAACCGTTCGCGGCGACGATTTTAGCCGCACCTTAAACGGCGGCGCGCAATGGGCGGCGGCGCGGGCGGATTTGGT
>JAAGOD010066400.1_pt1 | contig 12158 bp, 11 predicted proteins | sample 8389681 | NCBI WGS metagenome assembly JAAGOD01 (sample SAMN13964374, study PRJNA552185) | sponge metagenome | biome: deep-sea hydrothermal vent fields; feature: spots directly above weak diffusing fluid; material: seawater and sediment | host: Tedaniidae sp. KZ-2020 ... | reverse complement strand
TATTTTTACTGATAACATAATTTATTTACTTTAAGTAAAAAAAGTTAGAAATAGTAACTTTTTCTACTCGGCTTAACTAAAATGACCTGTCAATAGCTAATACAATTTTAACAGTAATAGTTTGTTATTATGGTTTATGCCTAATATAGAGCTAGTGCAGGTATTAATCTTGCATACAGGCAAAATAATATTAAGCGTTAAAATTATATTTAAATAGTTCCCAACGGATGTATATATAGTTACCTTTTGTTATTGCAACTAAGTTCTATATTAACAGCAAAGAGTCATTATGAGAAAAAAGTTAAACGAAAGAAAGACTGAAAATATAGTCAGGCAACATTTTCAAAGTGATAAATTATTTAAAAATATTAAACTTGAAGAGCAGTCGTCTAACAACCCAAGGATAACTAAACTTCTTAAAAATGCTTCAAAACAAGGTAGCGGTGTTGGCAAGCCTGAGTTTATTATTTCAATAGATGGTGAAAACCAATTATTGATTGTTGTTGAATGTAAGGCAGATATTCTAAAACACGAAAGCAAGGGCAGGGATGAATTTTCTGCTTATTCCGTTGATGGAGTATTGCTTTACTCCGATTATCTATCAAAAGAATATGATGTTTTATCGTTGGCAGTGAGTGGCGTAGAAAAAGACAATATAAAGGTTTCTTATTTCATACAAAGGAAGGGTAACGCTGCTGAACAAATTTTCGGCAACAAACTGATTTCCATTGATGATATTCTTGCGGGTCTTAGGCAGGATACGGCCAAAAAAAAAGAAAAATATGGGGAATTACTTGAATATTCACAAACTTTAAATCAGCAACTACAGACATTAAAAATTATAGGGAGTCAGAGAAGTGTGCTTGTCAGTGGGGTTTTAATTGCCCTAAAGAATCAAGATTTTTATAGAGATTATTCTGGATTATCAAGCAATAAAATATTAGCAGATACACTTGTTTCTACAATAAAAGAACAATTAAAAACAGAAGATTTGCAAGACGATAAAATTGATATATTAATGGAGAACTATCAATTTATTGCAAAGAAAGCTCCTAGTTTGACAAAAAGTCAAAAATCAAAAGATTTCAAAACTCTAAGAGAGTTAATAAATGATATTGATGAAAATATAAATGGCTATGTTAGAACCTATAAATATTACGATGTTTTAGGTCAGTTTTATATAGAATTTTTAAGATATTCAAATAGTGATAGAAGTCTCGGTATTGTTTTAACTCCGCCACATATTACTGAATTTTTTACTGATGTTGTAGATATAAAAACTGACGATATTGTATTTGATAATTGTACAGGAACAGGCGGTTTTTTGGTCTCGTCAATGAAAAAGATGATTGAAAAATGCAAGGGAAATTTATCACAAGAGAAAAACATAAAACAACGCCAGTTATATGGAGTTGAATATCAGCCTAATATGTATTCGTTGGCAGTGTCTAATATGTTTTTACACGGAGATGGTAAAAGTAATATTTTATATGGGGATTGTTTTGATAAAGATATTATAAAAACAATTAAAAAGAAAAGGCCGACTATTGGTTTTTTAAATCCCCCATACAAAACAGACAAAACCAATAGAGAAGAATTAGAGTTTATTTTAAACAATTTAGAGTGCTTGGCAAAACACGGTCAATGTGTTGCAATTATTCCAATGAGTTGTGCTTTAGCTCAGAAAGGCGAAGGGTTAAGGTTAAAAGAAAAACTACTACAAAAACACACATTAAAAGCTGTTTTTTCTATGCCCAATGAGTTGTTTAAGAATTCAAAGGTAGGTGTTGTTGCTTGTATTATGGTGTTTGAAGCACATATTCCACACCCAGCAAATAAAAAAACTTTTTTTGGATACTTTAAAGATGATGGATTTTTCAATAAAAAAACTAAAGGCAGATTTGATTACGATAAAAAATGGGATAGTATTAAAAATAATTGGTTAAATTTGTATGTTAATACTGAAGAGAAATTAGGTTTTAGTAAAACTAAAAAAGTAAATGCAGATGATGAATGGTGTGCAGAGGCTTATATGGAGACTGATTATTCAACATTAAAACAAGATGATTTCCAAGATGTGTTAAAAAAGTATATTGCATTCAATGTATTAAATGAGAATTGAGATGAAGACAGTCCCTTTAAATGAAATCTTTCAAGTTAAATATGGGGTAAATCTTGAATTATCAAATATAGATAAACATAAAAATGGCATACCTTTTATTTCAAGAACAGAAAAAAATAACGGCTTATCGGCAAAGGTAAAGCTAATTAACGGAATACGACCAAACCCAGCACATACAATTTCAGTTGCAGGCGGCGGTTCCGTTATGTCAAGTTTTTATCAAGAAAGGGAATATTATAGCGGTAGAGATTTATATTATTTAAAGCCAATTATGAAACTAACGAAAAGGCAAATGCACTATTATTGTATGTGTCTAAGTGCCAATAAGTATAAATATTCCTATGGCAGACAGGCTAATAAAACTTTAAATGATTTATTAGTTCCATTAATAGAAAACATTCCAAGTTGGGTTAATGCAGTAAAAATTAAACAACCAAATAAAAAATCAGCAATCAATAAAAAACTTGAATTAAATATAGATGCTTGGCACTACTTTAGAGTTGGTGATTTGTTTGATGTTGTTGGCTCAAAAAGTTTTACGAAAACCCAGATAAGTGCAAAAGGAGTAGGCAAATATCCTTATGTAGTAACTTCGTCTGAAAATAATGGTATTCAAGGTTTTTATAATCACTACACAGAAGATGGAAATATTTTAACCATAGACAGTGCAACTATAGGAAGTTGCTTTTATCAATGTTTAGAATTTTCAGCGTCAGACCATGTAGAAAAACTTGTTCCAAATTTTAAACTGAATAAATACATTGCATTGTTTTTAACCACAATTCTTAATTTAGAAAAATATAGATATGGTTATGGTAGAAAATTTTCTCAAGTAAGAATTAAACAAACTAAAGTAAAACTACCAACAAAAAACAACCAGCCCGACTGGCAATTTATGGAAGACTACATTAAGTCACTGCCATATTCAAAATCACTATAAAGCGGCCTAGATATCAAGCTTATACTTATTTTGACAAGCAATAAAAATATCAAGGTGCATTTGTAGTCTTTCAAGTTTTTGAGTATTAGCCCAAGTCTTTCTATGAAGTCTTGAAATTCTATGTCTAAACTTAGCACAGATATGATTGATAGCCCATAGACGGCTGTCTTTAGCAGATAAACAACTTTCTGATTGAATATCTTTGTCTTTAAATATTTGTCTAACTGTCCTAGGTATTGAGCCGTCACCTAATATAGTACCTTTAGATTTTAAAACCTTATCTATTTCAAAACACATTTCATTTTGAATATTTTCACGATTAGATTTTTCTTTGGCTTCAAACTTTACTTGTGGGCTTACTGTTTGAGCCTTAACTGGTATTCTACAAACTCGAGCAGATATAACTTCTAAAGTTTTAGGCCTAATTGCTAATTCAATCCCTAATGGGTTTTCAAGTGATTTTTCAAAAGTCTCCATTTCATCAATCTGAACAAAAGTAGTTTCAAAAGTCCCTTGCTTTAATGCTTTTAAATGCTCAACACGGGCAATATGAGCGATAAACTTAAACTTAGATACAACAGTATTATATTCACAACCTAAAAGCCTTGCCATACCTCTTAAGGTGTTTCCCTCGCAATATAAGGCATAAATCTTTTTATTTAATTCTGGCCGTCTTTGGCGTTTTGTACTTTTTCTTGAATTAGCTGTAAACCGAGCCTTACAATCAAAACAATAATATTGCCTAATCGGAACTTGATTTTTTTTAGGCTTAATAAAGCCCTTTTTCCTTAATTCTTTTGAATTACACTTTGGGCAATGTAGCTTAATATTTCCAGTTTTCATTTTGACCTCTTTTTATACAGTTTGTATTTAGCAGTATATAAGTATAGTAAGCAATTCTCAGGCCAAGTGTTGTCTAGTGATTACAGTAACTTACAAGATATAATGTGTATATACTTGTCGCATTAGGTCATTTTAGTTAAGCCTAGTAGAACTTTTTTAATTTATCTTTAAGTGCTTGCTTTTAAGAACTCCAAGATGATAAAGCTATCTTTAATAATTAAAACTTTGGAGGTAAATTATGAAAAATATTATTATTTCAGTATCACTATTTCTTAGTACATTTAATTTCAGTTTTGCAAACCCGCAGCTAGATAATGGAATATATTTAGTTTTATGGTCTTGTGAAATTCACCAATCAGGGAGTCACAAAAATATTCCATTAAAAATAACTTTTCCAAAACCTATTTATTCAAAAATTATTAAATCTAAATTTGGAGGCAAAGTAAATACTCCAATGATGTTCAGTTACGGTGAGGGTCATTTTTTAACATCAATTTTTAAAAAAAAATCTCTCGTAAAGTTAGCACAAAATAGCTCAATAAGTATTGAATTAAATGGAAAAGAAAAAATACCTGGGCATATAGGAAAAATAGTTGGTCTGCAAATTACTACTTCTAAAAAATTCACAACATCTCTGACTATAATAATGAACAAAAGTGGGTCAGAAGCTAACTTTAAAGCTAGCTGTCAAATAAACCCTTATGCACAAGAACTAGGTAAATAGCAATAGGTTACTTAACGCAATGGCGGAATAATTTTTACAAATTTAAAATACGCGACTAACTTAAAAACTTATCAACAAACCATGGTAATAACTGTTCTGCGTCTTCAGGGCCGGGGTGGTGTTCGGGGTGAAACTGGACTGCTAGTAGTTTTTTTTCTTTAGAAAAAATTCCTGCTACACTTTTGTCGTTTAAATTAATGTGACTAAGTTCAATATCTTTTGGTAATGATTTTTCGTCAATAGCGTAGCCATGATTTTGGCTGCTCATGTAAATTTTTTTTTGTAAAAAATCTTCTATTGGATGGTTGCTTCCTCTGTGCCCAAATTTTAATTTATAAGTTTTTGCTCCTAAAGCTAAAGCTAAAATTTGGCAGCCCATACAAATACCAAAAATAGGAATATTAGAATTTAAAAAATTTTTTACAATTTCAATAGATTCTTTTTGTTGTTCTGGATCACCAGGTCCATTAGATATCAAAATCATATCTGGTTTATTTTTTAAAATTTTTTCTACATTATAATTATATGGATAAACAACTACATCTTTAAATAAAGTTTTTAAAATATTTAAAATATTTGTTTTGCAACCCATGTCTAAAACAGCAACTTTGTTAAATTTTTTTTTATTTATATCTTTAGGCTTAAAAAATGATTCTTTTTTATTAAAAGAGTGCTCAAAATTATAAACCTCCTTACAAGAAACTGCTTTAGTATAGTCAACAGTGTTTAATATTTTATTACTAGCAATTTGATCTTTTGCAAAATCTGCTAAACTTTTTTTACTTTTTAAATATTGTGACTCACTAAAAACACATGCCCACTGAACTCCAGATTCTCTTAAGTGCAAAACTAATTTTCTAGTATCTACTTCAGAAATTACTGAAATATTATTTTGTAATAAATGATCAAGCCAAGAAGAGTCTCTTTTGGAATTTTGAATTTCTAAACACACAAAAGCTTTAATCCATATTTTATCTGACTGCCGCCTTTGTGTTGTTAACGAATAATTGCCTTGCATTGGGGCCGTGTTAATTAAAATTTGACCAGCATAAGATGGATCTGTTGACATTTCTTCATAGCCTGAATGAGAAGTATTAAAAACAATTTCGCCAACAGAAGTATTAACTGCATCGCCGTGCCAAGTTGCCTCTAAATTAAAACCGTCTTCTAAAAACAAATATGCTTTTTTCAATTAATCACCTTGTAATAAACTTTGTATAATTGCAGCCCTAACTGGTACAGAGTTTTTAACTTGTTTATATATAAAGCTATGTTCATAATTAGTAACTGATTTTTCTAAGTCTAAGCCTTCAACATAAGGGCCAGGATGCATAACTTTTAAACAGTCTGATTTTTTTAAATTTGCTGTTTCAATATCTTTTAAAGTAAGTTGATATTTTTGTTTATAGTCTTCTAAAAAATCTGAAGAAAAATTTTTTCTTTCACTTTGTAATCTTAAAACCATAACAATATCTGCCCACGCCAAAGCTTCTTTTTTATTTTTAAAATATTTTAATTCTTTGGAGGTGTCTTTTAAACAAAGTTCTTTTGGATAAGAGTATCCTATTTCAAAGCCCCAGTCTTTTAATAAATTTTTATGAGAATTTGCAACTCTGTTAAGTGATATGTCGCCTAAAAATAATAGTTTTTTATTTTTATTAACCATGCCTTCTTTATGCAAAGTAAATAAATCAAGCAATGCTTGTGTTGGGTGCGAAATGCTTTCGCTGCCTGCACTAATAATTGGAATATTTAATTTATATAATTCAGAAATATTTAATTGATCGCCGTGTCTTATTATTAATAAATCAGCTCCCATAGCTTCAATATTTCGCAAAGTTTCTATTAAGCTTTCTCCTTTATTTGTACTAGATAAACTTGTGTTAAAATGCACAACTTTAACTCCAAGTTTATTGCAAGCCATTTCAAAACTAATTTTTGTGCGTGTGCTGTTTTCTAAAAATACAAATACTGCTGTTTTATTTTTTAAAATTTTAGTTTTACCAACGGAGAAAAAAATTTTTTCAACAATAGATTTGTTGATATCAGAAACAAGAATTAATTTATTTTTTTTCAATCCTGCCCTTGTCAGCAAAGTTATTTTATCATATGAAAAAATCTTTTCCATCTAAGCTCTAATGGGTCACATAAAAAAGAAATTAGTGGCAAAGTTTTTTTACAACTTAGCCAAACAGTTAATGCTCTTCCTATTAAGTTTTCTTCTGGAACAAATCTTTTTTCTTCTCTCCAAAATCTAGAATCTTGTGAGTTGTCTCTATTGTCTCCCATCATAAAGTAATGTCCCTTTGGAACTTCGTATGGTCCATAAGAAAAATTTCTTTGTTGATTTTTTAATAAAATACTGTGCGGTCTTCCGTCAATGTTTTCTTCCCAATGAGTAAAAAAACTAAAATCTTGTCCAGAAGAATTAGAAGAATTTTTATTTAACCAATCAAACTCTGCCTTTACTCTGCCTTTTGGAATTGTTTTAGAAGCTAAAATATCATTAATATATAAATCGCCTTTTTCATAAAAAATACGATCACCTGGAATTCCTACCACTCTTTTTATATAATATTCTGATGGATTTTCTGGATAACGAAAAACTATTACCTCTCCTCTTTTTGGTCTAGAAAATTTTGTAATCCATTTTTTTGTAAAAGGCCATCTAACTCCATAAATAATTTTATTTACAAAAATATGATCATGCACTAACAAAGTTGGCAGCATACTTTCTGAAGGAATAACAAAAGCCTCTAACAAAGACCATCTCAATGTTAGTGCAACTAAAACTGCAATTAATATAGAACCAAAACCTTCTGTCCAAAAAGTATTTTTATTTTTTTCACTAGCCATTGCTTTCTCCATTAATTATTTATTATCTGTTGTTTTTAAAATAGCTAAAAATGCCTCTTGCGGAACGCTAACCTTTCCCACTTGCTTCATTCTTTTTTTACCTGCTTTTTGCTTTTCAAGCAACTTTCTTTTTCTGCTAATGTCGCCGCCGTAACATTTAGCAGTTACATCTTTTCTTAAAGCTCCCAAGCTTTCTCTTGCTAAAATTTTTGCACCAACTGCTGCCTGAATAGCAATTTGATATTGCTGTCTTGGTATTAATTCTTTTAATTTTTTTGCCAAAAATCTGCCTTTTGTGTCAGCCTGACTTTTATGAACAATTGCAGATAATGCGTCTACAGATTCATTATTTAATAAAATATCTAATTTTACTAGCTCTGCTTGTTCGTATTCTAAAAATTCATACTCTAAAGAGGCATAGCCTTTAGATAAAGATTTTAACTGGTCATAAAAATCTAAAATCATTTCATTTAATGGTAATTTATAATCAATAACAACTCTATTTCCGGCAATGTATTCCATATTAATTTGAGTTCCTCTTTTTCTTTCGCATAATTTTAAAATAGTACCAACAAAATCTGCAGGAGTATGAATACTAACTTTTACAAATGGCTCTTCCATATATTCAATTTTAGAGGTGTCTGGCATGTCTGCAGGGTTTTCTAATTCAAAAGCCTCTCCCTTAGTTGGATACAATTTGTAAACTACTGATGGCGCTGTTGAAATTAAACTTAAATTAAATTCTCTTTCAAGTCTTTCTCTAACAATTTCCATATGCAGTAAGCCTAAAAATCCACAACGAAAACCAAAGCCCAATGCTCCAGAATTTTCTACTTCGTATGTAAAACTTGAATCATTTAAAGATAGTTTTTCTAGGGCCACTTTTAATTCTTCATAATCGGGAGCCTCTACTGGAAAAAGTCCCGAAAAAACCATTGGCTTTACTTGTTTAAATCCGTCTAAAGATTTTTTTGCTTGGTCTAAATTTGCAGATTGTTTATGAGTAACTGTGTCACCAACTTGCACATCTTTAATAGTTTTAATTCCGCAAGTTAAAAATCCAACCTCTCCTGGATTTAATTGCAAAGTATCTTTTGGAAATGGAGAAAAAAATCCTAATTTTAAAACTTCATACTCTTGATTAGTATTCATAAATAAAATTCGATCACCTTTTTTTAAATTTCCATCAACTAATCTGCAAAGAACAATAACCCCTTGGTAAATATCAAACCAAGAGTCAAACACCAAGGCTCTTAATGCTTGCAAAGAACTTATTTTTGGAGGGGGAATTTTAATAACAATTCTTTCTAAAACTTCTTCTATCCCAATTAAATTTTTTGCACTAACTAACAAAGCATCACTCGTGTCTAAACCAATTGCTTCTTCGATTTGAGATTTTACTCCCTCAACATCTGCTGCTGGCAGATCAACTTTATTAAGCGCTACAATAATTTCTAAATTATGTTCGATGGCCATATAAACATTTGCTAATGTTTGCGCCTCTACACCTTGTGCGGCATCGACTACTAAAATTACACCCTCGCAAGCTTTTAATGATCTAGAAACTTCATAGGCAAAATCAACATGTCCAGGAGTATCAATTAAATTTAACTGATAAGTTTTACCATCTTTTGCTTTATGGTTTAGCCTAACAGTTTGGGCTTTAATAGTAATTCCCCTTTCTCGCTCGATATCCATTTGATCTAAAAATTGTTCTTTTTTATTTCTGTCAGACACCGCGCCAGTTACCTGCATTAACGCATCTGCAAGCGTAGACTTTCCGTGATCAATGTGTGCAATAATAGAAAAGTTACGAATTAAAACTTCACTCATATATTTTTTGGTAAAAAATTAATGTCCAAAATCTGATTTTTGAGGCAATAAATTTAATTCTAGTTGTCCTGGGAGGTGTTCTTTGTACTGAACTAAAACCTTATCAACGCCTTGCCTAATATACTCAGCCACCGGAACTTTGGTTCTAAAATTTAATTCTTTTAATTGTTTTAACTGCTGCTCTGTTAGATATACTGTTGTTGCAATTTTTTTAGACATTAATCCTCCTGTTTAATTGTATTATTTAATTTTTTTTATTTAGTTGTATTACCATGTCTTTTAATTCTTCTACTTTGTTTAACTTTTCCCAAGAAAATTCTGGCTCTTGTCTTCCAAAATGTCCATAAGATGCAGTTTTTAAATATCTAGGTTTTAATAAATCAAAAAATGAAATAATTCCAGATGGTTTTAAATCCCAAACTTCACCAACTGCTTTAGCTAAAATATTTTCATCTACTGTAGAGCTGCCATAAGTTTGCAACATTAAACTAACTGGTTCAGAAACTCCAATTGCGTAAGATAATTGTATTAAACATTTTTTAGCTAATCCTGCTGCTAAAATATTTTTAGCAATATGTCTAGCGGCATAAGATGCAGACCTGTCTACTTTAGTTAAATCTTTACCAGAAAAAGCTCCGCCTCCGTGAGACCCGTGTCCTCCATAAGTATCTACAATAATTTTTCTGCCAGTTAATCCGCAATCACCTTTTGGTCCACCAACAACAAACCTTCCTGTTGGGTTAATAAAAAATTTAGTTTTGTTGTCTATTAAATTTTTTGGAACTACAGATGGTATTAATTGGTCTCTGATTAAATCATAAATTTGTTTTTGCGAAACTTGTTCGTTATGTTGTGTAGATAAAACAATACTTTGTATGCGTTTTATTTTTCCGTCATTATATTCTACAGAAACTTGGCTTTTGCTATCTGGTCGTAAAAAATCAACTGCTTTTGATTTTCTTAATAAAGATAATTCTTTAACTAATTTATGAGACACAGAAATACTTAGCGGCATATATTCTGGAGTTTCAGAACTTGCGTAACCAAACATTAATCCTTGATCACCTGCACCTTGTTGACCATTGTTTTGTGTTTTTGAATCCACTCCCAATGCAATGTCTGGACTTTGCGAACTTAAAGAAACAATTACATTGCAAGAGTTAACATCAAAACCTTGCTCCTCACTTGTGTAGCCAATATCTTTAATAACTTTTTTTGCAACTTCTTTGATATTTACTTTGGCCTTTGATGTAACTTCGCCTCCAATTACTAATAAATCTTTAGTAATCATTGTTTCGCAAGCAACTCTACTTAGTGGGTCTTGTGATAAAAATGTGTCTAAAATTCCATCACTAACTTGGTCTGCAACTTTGTCTGGGTGACCTTCTGACACAGATTCGCTGGTAAATATATAATTTGACATAGCTTGCCATATATCAAATTTTTGCATATTTGTTGAGGTGTTTTTATGCAAAATATTTTTTTGTGGATTGCGTTATCATCTATCTACAAAAATTTTATTTCAGGGTTTTGTCTTATAAATTCTTTGGCTTTAATTTTTGGTCTAGATGGCAATTGAAGCTCTAGTATTTTTAAATATGTTAAATTATTTTTATCTGGTCCACAGGCTACCGAAAATGACTCTTTATCTATATTTGTCACACAGCCCTGTAAAATATTTTTATCTACATTTGTAGGCATACTACATATTTCTGTTTTATGAATTTTGCATACCAAGACTTCTTTGTTATTTTTAAAATCACAACTTGAACCTTTGTTTAAGGCAAGGCCTCTGATAAAATTATGAATATCTTGTGCTGATAAATTCCAGTTTATTTTTTGTTCTGATTTTTCAATTTTATTAGCATAGGTCACTAATTTTTGGTTTTGTTTTATTAAGTTTATTGTTTCTGTGGAGTTTAAGTAATTTTTTAAATCTTCTAGCAATAATTTAGGTGCTAAATATTTTAATTTTTCGTGAAGCTCGATAGAATTTAAATTATTTTCTATTTCTATTTTTTTTTCTCCAATAATATCGCCTGCATCTAATTGTTTAACCATTACTTGCAGGCTTACTCCAGTTATTTTATCGCCAGCCATAATTGCTCTTTGTATTGGGGCGGCACCCCTCCACCTAGGTAATAAACTTGCGTGTAAATTTACTACTTTTTTTGGATACAAATCTAAAAAATCTTGAGATAAAATTTGTCCATAAGCTACAACTACTGCGGCCTGTGCATTTAAATTTTTAATTTCATTTAATGCAAGGTTCATTTTTTCTGGAGTTATAATATGTAAATTATTTTTTATAGCATATTGTTTTACACTGCTTTGCTTAAGCTTCATGTCTCTGCCAGCTTTTCTGTCTGGCTGGCTTACAACCATTACAACTTCATAATCTTTTGATTGATGCATTGCCTGAAGTTGATGGGCTGCAAAATCTGTTGTGCCTAAAAAAATTATTTTTGTTTTCATTCTTCTGATTTTGTATCTTCTTTTAAGTCGTATCCGTGTTTTTTAATTTCAGTTTTTAGTCTTTTAGATTTTACAAAACTTAGTCTGTCTAAAAATAATTTTCCATCTAAATGGTCAATTTCGTGCTGAATACAAATAGACAGTAATCCGTCGGATTGAAGTTCGCAAAATTCTTTTTTTTCATTTTGATATTTTACTTTAACCCATTTTTTTCTTTGAACAGTTTCGTAATAACCTGGAATGCTTAAGCATCCTTCGTCAAAAGTAGTTGTTGATTTACTTTCTATAATTTCTGGATTAAATAAAACCAGTGGCATAGAAATTTTTTTTTCTAAATCTGTTAATTGGTATGAGCTTGGCTCTTT
>JAAGOD010034700.1_pt1 | contig 12158 bp, 17 predicted proteins | sample 8389681 | NCBI WGS metagenome assembly JAAGOD01 (sample SAMN13964374, study PRJNA552185) | sponge metagenome | biome: deep-sea hydrothermal vent fields; feature: spots directly above weak diffusing fluid; material: seawater and sediment | host: Tedaniidae sp. KZ-2020 ... | reverse complement strand
GGGAGGGAGAGAAGACTGGAAGGGGGGGGGTATGGAGAGAGAGGAGAAGGGGGGCTATAATGGAGGAGGAGGTGGGTAGAGAGGGGCTTTAATGGAGGGGTGGGTGGGCATCCCATACAGAGGGGGGGGAGAGGAGGAGAAAGAAAACTATGAATTCCATCAGGAGCTCCTGGTTCCACTCAGCTACATGAATATCACAGCTCTCCCAAAATCATAACAGCAATCATTCCAAGAACAAAGACTCCAGGACCCTTCAGTCCAACCACTGGGGATTGAAATGATTATCCAAGTCCTGCTAAAGTGAATGTGAAGTAGAATGGGCCCAATGCAATACTGAAAACACAGTAACGTGATATGGTTTCTACCCAGCCACACCAGGCATGCGTAATAATTGGAAGCATACCATCTCTGTTTTGATCATAAAGGTCAAGCATTGACTTATTTATAGACACAACTCCACTCCACACCCAAAGGCTACATGCAGATTCCAAATACTAACTGTGTGATCAAGATTGGGCAACCCTGCACAGACAATGATTGAAAATTCTTGGAATGACCACCATAGCAGGGTTTGGCTGGGGCACTACAGTGGCTTGATGGACTAGTGACCAACCATCAGGCCAAACTTAGAGAAGTAGTACCCCAAAAACCAAGTAGAGCATTCTTAGTTCAAACTAAAGATGCCAGGGGTGTTAGTATACTTTTCACCTTGGCTATTTACTGGCTTCCATCCAGACTCACCTAGCTTGCTGGCCAACTTTATCATGACAGCCCCTATGCTCTCGTTGCTGGTCACTCTGAGGGTTCTGTGGACGCCGATGGTCGGTGCGTTGATGGGCAGATCCCAGTCAAACTCCTGCCTATCGGGTGACGCCATGTTTTCCACAGCACAAGCTTTCTTTGCGCGATCTGATCGCGAGTCTTTCGATCACGGTGCCAGAAGTTGCTGCTGAAGACTGCCCCTCCTATTTTAATAACGCCCAGCAGTTCTTTGGACTCTTCTATCTTATTCTCTAATGATGATGGTCAAACAACTGGAAAAGGCAAACTAATTTTCTCCATGGGTGTGTTTTTTTAATAGGGAGGGGGTGTGGTGGTAAGGTAATTATTTATTGGAAAGAGCCCCACCCATAATATTAGTGGAGCAGAAAAGGGGTGGGGCTGTATTCAGCTCTTTCATCCTCCCCAGTGTGAGACTGGGATGCGTGGCTTGAGGCGATATTCATGCTCCATCCTACTTGTTTCCTTCTTTCTGATGTGCTCCATGGCATGGCATCTTCTGCACAGCTGCATCAGAGCAGGAAGCGTAGTTGGAGTGAAGGAAAGGGGGTGTAACCAAGATATCAGTCCCACCAGAGATAATTTAACACAGCACTATGAAAGTCTTGCAAAGAGGCCATTTCTTGTTCGGTTCAAGTGGTACTCCAAAAGACGCACTCCTGTGCATGTAGGGTAAGATTATACTTTTGAATGAAAAATGGAAAAAGTATTGTAATTGATATTAGTTATGGAGGAACCACTGCAATGGCTATTTTGGGTCCCTGTGGCTTCAAGGAGACGACATCAGATGACTGGGTATGTATTTTACCCTATTCCAAGGCCTTCTTGCAAAAAGATTTATCCCCATTTTGATTTATTTGAAGGATTTGCTGTGGACGATGGTCCCACAATGGGATTTCCTCCCTTCCCACCTCCCCCAGCCCTGGCAGATCCACAACCACTGCCTCCCCCTCACCAACAACCGAGGGATATCGGGAGGGAAGGTGTCACAGTGGGAACTTTTCAAGTGCATGAGGGACAAGTATGGAGCAACGGAATTCTCTTACATGCCAGAGTCAGTGATTCTCCCAGAGTAAGTAGCATTTTGCAATTTACTGTCTCTAATTTATAACTATTCATTGTGTTTAAGCGAAAGACCTATTTTGGAAAAGCATTTGGAAGCCAATAGTTCTCCATGGATTGTTAAGCTCTCAACTGGCAAGAGAGCACTTGGCATCAAGTTGGTTACCAGTTCACAAGACATTCCTCGAGACAGCAGCCAGTACATTGCACAACACTACATTCCAGACCCCTTTCTTCTGAGGGGGAGGAAATTCCACATTAGGCTCTACCTAGTCATCACGAATCTGCAACCCCTGAGGGCAATCTTGCACAGAGAAGGACTTGTTCTCTTGGCAGCAAGTAACTACAGTGATAGTCCTTCCAGTTACTCTGACTTGAGTGTCCACTTGACGAATGCTGCTGTGGCCGACAGAACAAAGCATCAACATGTGGCAAACTCCATGCTCCTCTCAGATCTGTGGAAACGGTTGAGAGAAGAGCACCATATTGACACCAGTAAAGTCTGGCAGGAGATCATTGATATCATGGCTAAATTGGTGCTGAGTGAGCAGTGTGATAGGCAGCTTGATGTCAGAACACCAGGGACTTGCTTCGATGTCATTGGAGTGGACATTCTACTCAATTCACACTGCAAGCCATTCTTACTGGAAAGCAACAATGGGCCGGAGCTTTTCACAGTTACGGAGCAGGTGGAGACCAGGCATGCAAATGACCAGGCCCACAGAGCCATGCTAGCTGATTTGATTCCTCTAGTGGCCATTCACGGTAAACCCTCGGCTGAAGACGTCAGAAGCTTTCACAAAAGGTTTGTACTCTGACTACCTATAATATCAGTATTGAGGGAATCAATTTGCAGATTAAAGAGTCAGAATGTTGAAATGTGTGGTGAAAATGGAGGCTTTGGTGGAAAATGTTGGACACGAACAGACGTTGATAATTTTTGGCGATTGCACTATGAGGTACATAAAGCTAGCTAGCTAATGACACTCAATCTTTCTATTTTAAATTCTCCCTAGGATCGACATTTAGGAAATTTCGAAAGAGTTCTCCCATCGCAAAATTTTAATATGTAACTGACAAGTTACCCTCTGTTGTTGTAGGTTGTGTAGTTGTTATCAATCACAATGTCGTCATCACAGTATTAGAGAGGAAAAATAAATTTCATGCGCATGCGTCGTCGAGGAGGGGCGTGGTTCTAGGCGTGGCCACACAAGATTTGAGGAGATGAGGGATGAGGCTGGGGATCAGGAGGAATGGATAAAGTTGTAGATCTCTCCTCTCTAGTTAGTAGTGACCGTCAGAGTTTCGACCTTGCAATAGCCCGCTCTCTTCAGGATGTATATGACAAAGAGGCTGCTCAGAGATCTTCTCCTTCTCAGACCAGACCCAGAGACACTGCCAACACCATCAGGACCCATTCTGCTGAGGGAAAAGGTAATCTCTCCATTGTGGACAAGAACCTAGAGATGGTGGATCCAAATCCAAACATCCACCAGCTCTTTGTGGAATTCGACCAAATGTTTTTCTGGGGGACACTGACGTCAACAGGTGTGGCGGTCGACTGGAGTGCCAGGATGACTCTGTGAGTCAGACTCTCCCGAGTCACCTAGCCATGTGAGCTTTGTGATGCGCAATCCATCATCTAGATGTGCTGGTGTGTGTTCATACGAAGGCAGGGCTGGCTTTTGTTCGATCAGGCTCAGCAAGCCTCTGCTGCAGTTTCGGCCACGGCAAGATCTCGTCGAAACCCTTCTGGTAAAGATTTCAGTAATGATCAGAATGATAGTCCATTATTTTGTTATGTCTTCATTGTGTAGCATGAAATGATACATGCCTACCTGTTCGTCACTCACAATAACAAGGTAAGACATGCTAGACTGAGGAGCTGAACTGCTCATATCATCATACATGCTTGATCAAGCATATTATACCTATTTCTCACCCACACTAATAATATGCTTCTAGACTGAGGTGCTAAAAAAATTGATGTATTTAGACTACCCATGCCATACATGCTTGAGCAAGCGTCTCTCCCATGTATTTCCCATTAGGATCATGATGGGCATGGCCCTCAGTTCCTCTCACACATGAAGCGAATCAATGAGAAAGCCGGAACCAGAATCAATGTACGTTATGTCTGACTAGACTGGCAATTTTAACGGTCTTATTTTCAGCAGGTTTATCACAACTTCCACCAAGAGGTATGTCCGTGATAATTACCTAGCTAGCTATCTGAAGCCATTTCTTCTCCAGGTGAAACAGCATCGACAGCACTGGTGGAAATGCGATGGCCCGTGTCAGAAGAGACCCCCCTATTATGGACTGGTGATGAGAGCCATGAACCGTGCCCCTTCGTCCCGGGACGTGTGGTGGGCGGAGCACCAGAGAACGTGCGGGGGGACTTTTGTCAAGACCAGGGAGCCTGAAGGCTACGGGAAGAAGGGGAAGAACGGTGGTGAAAGTAAGGGGAAAGCCGGGGGGAAGGCCACGTCCAGTGGCAATAGAGACCTCACAAAGATGTTGCGACGAAAAGTGGGTACTTCATCTTCAGCAGTAGCATCAGCATCCAACGAAAAGGGCAGAGCTGAGCCTTTGGAGGAGCTTCCTGCTGCCTCAAAGAAGCCAGACCCTACTAATGCTGAATTGAGACAAAAGATCCTTGAGGCAGCAGAAAGGAGAGAAAAGAGTGGCGTGAAAAAAACTCTGTCTCCATTAAAGACCACAAAGAGTGCTGTGAAGAGAACTCAGAAGGGCAAATCTCCATTGAACACCACAAAGAGACCTCATCTTGAACACGAGGTCATTGTTGTTGGTGATTGTGATTCACCTCTTCCTACCTGGCCAAAGGAGAGGCCAAGGGAGAGCAGTACAGTCATAGTCCAGTCTGATGAGAGAACTCCAGAAACCACTATTCATGTGGAAGAAGATGCTATTAGTAGCCAGCAGGGAGATGACAGGTGGTTTGAAAACATGGAAGATTACAGAACTTGTCCTGTCTGTGGGATAGGAAACATCCCAGCACCAATTATAAATCTTCACATCTCCCTCTGCTTGGACGCAGAGGAAATGGCCCAACTTATTGACGATGATGACAACACCTAAACAAGACAGCAATCAATTTTTCATTCTCACTGAATAAATCTGTGCCTATGGTGCAGAGAAAATACGATTAATTGACAATGATTCGGGGAGGGGTCACGTTCTAGGGATAGTCACAAGTCCTGACGAGTAGACAGAATACCCCAATGGAGGCTCGGCTGTTTGAATGCTGAGGTTGCGTAGAAGGTTTGGGTGGGCCTGGATGCTGTAGCGTTCCTCGTCGTCATTCGTGAGGTAAAACAGCTCCAACACCAAATCAGCCCAGATGCCGTTTAGGGCAGCTGGGTTCAGAGTGCCAATATGGACAACCTCGTCTTGCAGACTCAGCACATGGGCTGTGTAATGGTTCTGAAACAAGAATGATAACAAGGTATGCAATTATATCTTGTCGAAGGACACAGTGTTTACTAGAACGCCAGATAAAGGACCGTCAAGATAAGGACAACCTCTCTACAAAGGACAACTAAGATCCACTTCTTTAATAAGAACCAGACATGATTCCTTATTTGGAGTTCACAGTTTTATAGGCTCACCGTCTGGTTATCATGACCCAGGGAGAATAGGTGTGGCATGTTGGCCAAAATGGCCTCACTCCAGGCCTCCTCAGTTTCCCTGGCAATGCACCAGTTCTGGTCATAGTCCTCCAGGTATTCGAGCATTTCCTTCCAGTCCTCTGCCTCACCCAGACAACCTTCATCATACATCAGCTTCACAGCATACCTGTAAGTATGACCAAAAGCTTGACTCCGTCTGATCTGGATGGATAAAGGCATAATAATTATACCTGTAAGCCTTGAGAGCCAGTTTCCACATAACAGGGTGCTCCATCATCCATGTCCGATGAGGGGAGTACGGAATGCTCCCACAAAACCTCCGATAGATGTCCTGTGGGTGGGTGACAGGGGAGGCATTGTGCGTCAGGGTCCCGTGAGCTGGCACGTCCAGGAGACCAAAGCAGCCCACCACGATCTTCGACAGCAACTCAAACATTTCGCTCTCCATGGCCTTCCCGTTGTTCAAAATATAGGAGTGCCACTCGTGTGGGAAGTGCTGCATCAGCCTGAAGATCTGCAGGTGGGTGAGGGGAGGGTGGGCCCAAGTCCTGGGGGAGTCCTCGGGAGCCACTTTGTTGGAATTAACGGATATTTTTTCTGGATGGAGAGGCGGCAGGACAGGATCCCGTTGCTGTTGGTGCCAAGCTGCGGTATGGCTTCCATCTCTCTCCGCAGAGGAATTCTCTTCGCTGATGTCAGGGAACGGGTCCAACCACCTCTCCCTCTCTGGAGTGTACCGCAGAGGGGGGAGCTCAACTGGATGCGTAGAAACGACACCAGAGGAAGAGACGGATCCCGTTTCATCACCCAAGTAGGTTGTGAAGAGGGACTTGGAGCGATCCTCTTTCCGGGCGACCATTGAGAATCGCCGCTGCCGCTGGGAAGTCTCCATGTCTAGAATCTCATCGATTGAATCACGCTCGGCCTTTTCGGTACTTTCAGCTCCTTCAGAAATCTGGGATCCCAGACCTTTTGCAACCACTGTTGACTTGACGTGCCTGTTGAAGACCCAGACTAGAATTTTGATGAGGTTGCTCGAAAACTGCTGCAGGGAGCCGGGCTGGTCAATGATGCCAGTGAGGACATTGTGGGCATCGGAGTAGGTCTGAATGACAACGGAATCCACCGGCGTGAGGGTGCTCAGAGGCATGGTGTTGAACAGAGACTGCTTTCGCGAGGTGGGGTTGTGCAATCCTTCAAACATGTCATCGATTCTGGTCGCCTCCTCGGAGTGGCACGACGTCTCCTGCAGCTCCATACCCCGGGTGTTGATGGTGCAGTATCCATACCCACTCTCCAAGATGGAGACGAGAGCAAGCTTATTATCAAACCTCAGCAGCAGCTGCGTCCCAGGTTGGGAGGGGGCAGCCCCACATGAGATGCTACCATATACAGCCTTTGCCATTTCAGATTCAGCATGTTTGTAGTAGACAGTTTCCTCGGTGGTCTTGAGGTACGTGCTGCCATAGTCCACGAGACTTGGCCAAAAGCGTTGCGGGCGAGGGAAGGAGACCGCGAATACTGGCAAAGTGAAGAGTGGCAGCAATGGAGTGAGGAATATGGATGAGAGTAACACAACTCCCAACACGAGGGGAGAGAGAGTGAAGCTTCCAACGATTATCACAATGGTCAGTGGGAGGTTGGTTCTGAGCTTGGCATTCGATACGAAAGCCAGCAGAGACATGAGGACAAATCCAACCTTCGCAATGAGGTCTCTGGTGAACTCTAACAGCAAGCCTACAATGAGAGCATTTGTGGGGAAGCCTAGAGCAGTCCACGGGTTGTCTGCTGGAAGGGCCAGAATCAGGATGAAGACCACAGTCAGCTCATGAAGAGTGACTCTTGTATTCTGCCAAGTCTACAAGGATGGTGAAGAAATATAAACCATACGACTTTCAGATTAGTGTTAAAAAAAACCCCTTACTCCTCTAAAGAGTCTTGCAGCGGCTATTCTCTGCCAAGGGCTTTCAGGAGAATTGCTTAGTCCCAACCCAATCAGTATCAGCATCATCAGAGGAGCAACTGAAACAGTAGGACAAGACCAATCACAGCAAAGTTAACACTAGAAAAATTGACCATACCATAAGGTAAAATAATTTTTTGTGGTACACTGGCATAGTATAACTTCTTTCGTTGCAGCTTATATTTTGATATTTCTCCAGTGAAACTAGGGAAAAGACGATTTCTAAAAACTCCGAGAAAATACGGTTTCTGGACAGAGTCACTAACGAAAATCGCAACTGTAAGAGCAAACACAATTGCAGAGAATATCTTTATCAACACTCCCCTCACGCCCGCGTCTTGAAGAGTGACTGTGAAGTAAACACAAACTAAACCTAGAGCTAAGAGTGTGGCTCCCTTGATGGAGGACAGTAGCAGGGAGATCAGGCAAGAACGCGAGTCGGACATTTGCCGAATGTCAGTGATTCCACTGTACGATACAAAACTTCTCTTGTACACTTGTTTGCAGCAGGACTTGAGGAACCTGGAGATCCTATTGTGCCTTCTGGAGGAAAGCAAGTACAGCAATGCTTTGGGGCCAGTGACGAGATCTTGACTGAGAATAAATCCAAACACAGCAAGCAAAATGAAGGCAATGACGTTATCTAAAGCAACCACTATCCCGATTGATGCGGCTGATGCTAAAAAGTACAAACTTAACCTAGATCATTTGAAAAGCATAGCTGGATATAATGTATTAACAAAGTCTTGGATATTACCTTAGGTCAGTGGCTAATGGAGTGCCTCCCAATAGTCTCGTTAGGATTTGCTCCATAATCCAAGGGAAGAAAGCATCGAGTGGTGAAAAAATACCCAAGATCCACGCCAAAGGCACCAGAGACAGAAATCCATAAAGTATCTGATAGAACAGTGGATTTGTAGCCGGAGGTATATGCAACCTAAGTTTTAAAAAAAATTGTGTTAATTTTCTTATTAAAAGACCTTCTTACCTGAGTGGTATATATATACAGCCTAATAGCACAATATAAAAGGGCCGGTACAAGAACTTGAGTCCCAGGGGATCGGTGGGCCTGTAGAAGGCTGTCTCGGGAGGAGCCCTCACTGAGAGAGAGTAGTGTGCAGTACACAGCGCGAACCAGCCAAACAGAGACACAGCCACCACTCCAGCAGTGGGGAGAGCATCCTGCATCACACTCGGCAACAGGAGGTAAAAACCCACAAAGCCAAGTGCAACGGAGACGACAGGGTGAGCCACAACACCGACCACTCTCTTGCAACTGAATATAAAGTCAACGGTCTCCACCCCCAAACAAGAAAATATCTCAACAGAGTCCTCCTCATCGTCAAATTCAGTGATTTCTGAGTTATTCACGTGGTGTCTCCATCGGACAGCGGCCACCACCACTCCTTGCACTAAATCGAACACTCCCATAGTGATGCCATACACCAGGGCTAACAGGTACTGATTATTCCACACTCTGAGGCCATCCAGGATAATGAAGGGGATGGATAGGCCAAGGGGAAGAAGCAGAAGTCCAATCTGAATTACATGGATGTACCAGGGCACTTTACGAATCCTTGGGCCGCCCAGGAAGGTCTGAATAAGCCTTCTCCGAAGGAGACCATACTTGTAGTGGTTTAGAAGTGGTACAACCACAGTAGATCGATCCATAGGTTCCTCCTCCCCAGCTTTCTTTTTGGGGCCATTTGTATTTTCCCAGCCCACGTGTGAAAGTTTGTGGTTTCCATGGGGATAAGGAACCGCGTTTACGTAATCTTACGTCACCTAGAGAAGATACGGTTTTAGGTCAGGAGTTCAGAGTGCAAGTAAACCAGAAAGTGTGTGTACACAAAAAGTTGTTGTCTCTGTGTGATCCTTGGGAATTTCACGGCTGTCGGAGAACAGATATGACTGTCTTCCACCTGGATCTAGAGAAAGTCTAAGGGCAAGCTCGCCTGAGGCGATCTGTCGGCACAGAATAAGCAAAAAGATGTGCGACTCAAGGGAGTTCTGTAGATCCTCCAGAGATTCCACCATGGGCATCAACTTTGATGCTCTGGGGGACGTGGAGCACTTTGAGCACATTTCAGGAGACCTGCTGGACCTCTTCAAGTCCAGGGAGCACACGGATGTGACCTTTGTGGTGAACAACGTTCGTTTCCGAGCTCACAAGGTCATCCTGGCTGCCCGCTGCACGTACTTCAGGATCCTCCTGTTTGGCGAGATGAAGGAGGCGTATTTGGGGCCGGATGGGGAGATCCCCTTCCTGGACACCACCCCCGAAGCCTTTGAGCTGCTGCTGGAGTATATTTATTCGGGGAGGGTGTGTCTCGGAGACATGAAGGATGATGTAAGGCACCTTTTGATCGTGGGGATTAAATCGTGGGTGGAATATTAGAGGAAGGATCAGTCAATGGGTCCCCCACCATTGTATTGGGACTCGGCTGGCTAGCTGAAGTTGATGTTTTGCATGAAGGCAGATGTCATGAACAGTTATGGCATGTGTTCTAATGCAAACAGTGCATAAACGTAATGGAGGTCTGATGATAACCTTGTCTAACGGTGTTAGCCTTGCCAGTTTGTTCCATGAGCAGAGGGTGGATGATGCTACACAGGATATCTTTAGGGCACTCATGCCTTCTAAACCAATTCTCTTCTGACATTCCACCCCTTTTATGTGATGTTCTAAATAGGAAGTAGAATCATTACCTCATTAACGTTTACTATGTTGAGGTCTGTAGACGTAGCATGCATGAAGCCATTTGGAGCTAGAGTATCGGCTCTGACCATTTGTAGCGTGAAGCCCTTTTTTTTTGTTTGTTTACGTCTTTTCAGGTGATTCTGCAGCTGCTAGGGTTGACAAATAAGTACGATTTCAACCTGCTCCAACAGGCCATCACCACCTATCTCAAGGCCACCCTCAGTATCCTCAATGTCTGTATCATCTACAATGTGGCAAGTTTCTACCAGCTCAAGGACCTTGCTGAGGCCTGTAGCACCTTCATCGATGTGCACGCCACTGATGTGATGAAGGCCGAGGGATTTCTCTCGCTCTCGCAGACTGCCCTCACGGAGCTGATAGCGCGAGATTCTTTCTTCGCCCCCGAGATTGAGATCTATCGAGGGGTGAAGCGCTGGATGGAACACAGCGGGGTGCAGAAACAGGATGCCGCGGACCTCCTGGCCGGGATAAGACTCCAACTCATTCCACAGTCCAACCTCCTCCAGGAGATCCGACAACACGGCATGTTCGCTCCGGATAAAATCCTGGACGCTCTCACTATGATGACTGAACAGACACTCTCAGAGCTGAATCAAAGAGGACTCTTGAGTAAGAAAATAGCTTCTCCCATGTTAAAGCCAGACCTAGTCTTTTCGTACTCGGTCAGTTAACACTCGGAAGTTGTTTTACCTTGTTAGATCTCGAAGTTAACTGTTTAAAATTCATTCACTCAATGCAGTGAACTCCCTCTAGTCTGGACCCCTGAAATGAGGCCTCCCCTATATTGAGGCGGGCCCCCTGAAATGGGGCAGGTCCCAAGGATTGAGGGAGTCCACTGTGCACTAGCATCTTCTGTTTTGTAGTTCCAGAGGAGAATGTGGCCACTCCCCACCATGATGCCAGCACCATCGAGGGCCAGGTGAAGGACGCACTGCTGAACGGAGACACGGAGAACTACACCGGGGAGAACGGTTACACCACGCACACCATCACCAGGGACAGGAGCAAGGGGATCACGGTCCAGCTCAACCAGTCCTACATCATCAACTGCATCAGCATGCTGCTCTGGGACAAAGACAACAGGTGCAGGCTACATGCATGTGACTGACATGCATGTAACATGCATGTACATGGAATGTGCTGATTGGTGTCGCCAATCAGCACCCTATATACCTGACCTTTGTTTAGCTGCCAAAACTTGCACTAGATCTAAGCCTACCAAATTTGAAAGCTGTGGTATACATGCAGACAATCACTGGTGGACCTGGGGGGGGGGACCTATCAAAGTGTCCTGATTAGAAGGGTGGCCTCATTTCAGGGGTCCAGATTAGAGGGAGTTCACTCTAGTGTGTATATCTTTTCAGGTCTTACTCATACATAGTCCAGGTTTCTCTGGACTACAAGGACTGGGTGACAGTGGTGGACCGCTCGGAGCACCTCTGTCGGTCCTGGCAGGAGCTGTTCTTCCCGAAGAGGGTGGTTCGCTATGTGCGGGTGATTGGCGTCCACAACACCATGAACAGGAGCTTCCATCTCGTCTCCTTCTCCTGCTACTACACCCTCAAGAACTTCCAGTTGGGGGAAAATAACCTCCAGAGTAAGTTCGATTGTGGAACCTCTGAATAAAGGACACTTTGGGAGCACCCATTGTGTCCATTGTGGAGAGGCTGTCCTCTTCTCGGAGGTTTCAAAATGAGAAATCAATACTTCAGGGACATTGTGGTGCCCTTTGTGAGAGGTTGTCCTTTTTCTCGGAGGGTCCTTTATCTGGAGGTTCCACTGTAGTGGAGTGAATGGGGGCTCTGAATTATGGATACACTGGAGTGAGTGTGTTCTGTTGTTCTCTGTAACCAATCGCTGATTGAGCAGAAGTCTGTCCAATTGAAGAAGACACGCCCAATTGTCCCTATTGTAAAGGAAAAATGACTTATTCATACTGAAGGTTGTTCAATGTTGATGTTCAATTGTCCCTATGTAG
>JAAGOD010055929.1_pt1 | contig 12170 bp, 13 predicted proteins | sample 8389681 | NCBI WGS metagenome assembly JAAGOD01 (sample SAMN13964374, study PRJNA552185) | sponge metagenome | biome: deep-sea hydrothermal vent fields; feature: spots directly above weak diffusing fluid; material: seawater and sediment | host: Tedaniidae sp. KZ-2020 ... | reverse complement strand
TGATGGTAAGCGCCATGGTGAATTTAAGTATTATGATAAAGACGGCAAATTAAAAGATACTGAAATGTATGATAACGGTAATTTAGTAGAAAAGCCTGCTGAATCAACTCAGACTGAAGAAGTTCAGCCAGCAATTTAAATAAAAAAAAGGAGAGGAAAATGGAAAATGTAAAATTTTCCTTGTAAAATTTTCCTATAATGATATGAGCAAAAATCAAACACAAGATTTTCGTAGCAAAGATAACGCAAAAGAAATAACAACTAGAGAGGCCGAGTTAAATTCCGGTGAATTTGTAGAATCTAAAATTTTGTATAAAAAACAAGGTATTCAAGGCTTAGATAATTTATTCTTGGAGGCAATTAAGGACAATAAAGATTTGTCTATAGCCAATTTAAACGGTTTGGATTTAAGCCATAAAAAAGCTAAAATCCACAATGTTTCCTTATTTGAGTCTGAAATAATAAACGCTAATTTTACTCAAACAGAATTTGTTGGTGTGGATTTTAGCAATGCAGATTGCAGCGGCTCAAATTTCACCTTAGCGACATTCAAAAACTGCGATTTTACTAATGCTGTTATGGTAAATACTGTATGGGAAAAGGTGAAATTTGAGGATTGTATATTTGATGGTGCTGATTTAAGCGATGTAGATTTGGATAAACCGCCTTGGAAATGTAAAAATATTACTGAGCGCCCTAATTTATTCTATATTAGGGATAATCCTACATATATTGAGCTACATAGGCTGCCTATTAAAGTTAGTGATAGTTTGGGTATATTTGCTGACAAAGAAAACAGGCTTGCTGTTGATTTTGAAGGCAAAATTGTATATGGCATTATTGACCCTAAGTCTATAACAGTTGATGATTTTGCCTTCAAAGGAAATAAAGATAAGATTCAAATATCTAAAATTAAGATAATCAATATAATCTCTGATTTTGGTAATATGACAGATGAAGAAATTCAAGAGGAAATTAGTGCAAGCCATGATACAAAGTATATCATCCAATCACAATTTTTTGAAGGCTCTAATGTATCTGTTGTTTCTCACAAAGGGGAGGGGATTTCTATACAAGATTTGAGCGGTATAGAGCAAACCCAGAAACTACAAGATGATATTCGTATGGCTCAGTATGCCCAAACGCTTTAGAGTAATTGAACAAGCATTATTTAAATTCTATTTTTTCAAGAATATCCAATAACACTAAAATAACAAAGGCTATAGTCACTTCTGAGTTTGCCTCTAATTTGATATTAGCCTTAAATAGCGATGTTTTTTTGCCTCTAGTTTTGAGAGTTGTTATAAGTGGGCATGGCAGACATGAATAATTTTCCCATTTAGTCCGAGCCTCGTTAATCAATAAACTTAATGCCCCATTATGAGCCACTAGCTCATCTTTGTGAATGCTAACAATTTCTTGCTCTTCTTTTCTAGGAAACTTGATTTGAGTTGATAGACTGAAATCTGTATGTTTTATAGAATTGAGCAGCCAAGCCGATATATTTTTGATAATTATATCAGAGCAGATGGTATTAGTATTTTCAGAGTCGTCATTTTTTAATTTGACAAATGCTTGCTTTATTGTCATGTTAGCGACTTGATTATTTTTTTGCATTTAATTGTTATATTGTTTAATTATAATTATTATATAATAATTATATATATCTGTGTATAATAATTATTAATTTTTTTAGATTAAGGGTTTGTTATGAATAAGTTGCTTAGTGTTAGTTTAGGTGTGATTTTGTTTATTTTATCAATATCATCATTTTCTGTGTTTGCAGAAAGATTGAGTAATCCCACTAACAATCAAAATCGGATTGTTGATATGAAAGGGGCTATGGTCTTTGTTTTACAGGGCAGGCATAAAAAATTTGATTCAGTCTGCGATAATAGTTTGGGCTTTAAGGCTTGTGTTAACGAGTCATTATCTACTTTTATAAGTCAAATAAGCGAGCGATATGAAATAGTTAGGATAGTAGATGTTGTGCCGAACAGGTTTTTTATTCACGCTGTTAAAAGGCATCCAGTTGATTGGCAGGTAGCCGATTTCTTTTCACATTTGTTTAATTCTACAGAGAAGCAAAATAATGAAAAAAAACCAACTCAAGAAGCCCAAGACGAAAATTTAAATAATTATCCAGAACATAAAAATTATCCAGAATCTAAAGAATTGGGCATGGATACAGCAAAGCGTGATGCTTGGCTGGAAAGACTTGTTTTCAAGATTAGGTCGAAGGGCATTGTGATTAGTGATGTTACAATTGCCCATTTAAGGTCTATTACAAATAAGGATGATTTCATTTCAGCGGTTGAAGAATATATTAAAGGGTTAAGCAATGAGAAAGAAAGTGAAAATGTCAAGCCTACTGAGGCTTGTGAGCAGTCCGAGCCTATAAATTAAATTGCAGTAAAAATGTCTAAGTTTATTAGAGAAAGGGCCACCAAAGTACACGGAGCGTCTGTAAAAAAAGAGGATTTTATCCGTGATTTTAGGCGGCCAACTGAAAAACTTAAAGACTGGTTGTTTGAAGATGCGTTTAATGTCATTCTTGTTATAGTGGTGTTAATGTTCCTTTCTTTTTTTGTGTCGTCATTTTTTTTATACATAACGCCTTTATTAATAATTATTATTAGTGAGAATTTAATATATGTGAATTCTCGTTCGCCTATGCCTTATCGCTATCCAATTCATAAAGATAGTGATAAGCCTGACTACGGTCAGCCAAAGCCAAGCAGTAAAGATAAGGCACATTTTAAGCGCACAGGTACAATTTATTTAGGCAATGATAAGATTACCAATGAGCAGGTTTGGGTATCCCAAGTTGATTTATTGACGCATTCATTATATTTAGGAACAACCGGTGCTGGTAAAACCGAGGCTTTAATCGGCTTAAATGCCAATATGATGTCAACTGGCTCAGGGTTAATCTATGTAGATGCAAAAGCAGCCCCATCTTTGTATGTGCAACTGTCTGCTATTGCTAGGCGTTTAGGGCGTGAAGATGATTTGCTGGTTATTAATTATTTGACTGGAAACGAAACGGTTTCAGCATTATCTTCTGGAGTAAATAGACATGCTAAAAAATTAACAAATAACAATAATCCATTTACTAAAGGGTCTGCCGATTCTTTGGTACAGTTGTTAAAATCATTTATGCCCTCTGGCGATAGTGGCAATGAATATTTTTCTAATAAGGCTGAGGCGTTTATTCAAGTAATTGTTTACGCTATTCATGATTTAAGAGAGAATCATGGATTGAATATGACAGCCGATGTTATTAAAAAGTATATGTCTATTGGTGCGATTTATGACCTGTCTCAAAATAAACTTCTTTCTGAAAAAAACCAAATAAGCCTTAGAAACTATTTATTAGGATTGCCCGGCTATGATGAATCAAAGAAAGTTACTGAGCAAGCCGCTGCCACCCTAACCCAACACGGATACTCTTCATCTTATTTTGATTTGGCTTTAGCATCTTTGCAAGATGCGTATGGTCATATTTATTGGTGTTCTGGGGGCGCAGTAGATTTTACCGATGTGGTTTTAAATAATCGTATTTTAGTAGTTTTATTGCCAGCCCTAGAGAAATCACAAGGCGAATTGAAAACCTTAGGCACTTTGAATTTATTTGGCATTAAAAATGCAGTTGCGTCAGGTCTAGGCTCTAAGTTAGAGGGTAGCACTGATGATGTTTTGCATAATCTACCATCTGCATCAGGTAGGACAATGTGCTTAAATACAAACGATGAGTTTGGATATATGGCAGTAACAGGGTTTGCTGTTGTTCCTGCACAAGCAAGGGGTTTAGGTTTAGGCGTTGTTTTTGCTGGTCAGGACTGGTCGGGCTTTAAGCGTGGAGATGAGGGTGAGGCTGGGCAGATTTGGGGCAACACTAGAATTAAACATTTTTACGCCTTAGAGGATGAGGAAACTATGCAAAAAGTTAAATCTGAGTTTGGTGCAGCCGATGTTATGGTACAAAAAGATATGGAGTTAGGCGCAGGTGTAAATATGTCAAACACTTATAATTCCACTCAAAATATTGGCTTTGATTCTATTGATAGAATTGACAATATTGATTTAATGCAACAACTAGAAGGCGAATCTCATTCCTCTATCCGAGGCAGACTGTTAAGAATAGTTGGCTTTTATGCGGATGTAAATGTAGATAAAGTGTTTGGGCATGGTATTGGTGAGTCTTTTTTAAATTTGACGGTTTATGTAGATAATTTGATTGATGCAGAATTTATATCTATGACTGGAGGCAAGCCTGCCGCCATATTAGATTTAGATGATAGTTCTAATTTAAAACAGCCTCCAGAAAATCCTGCGTTTAATAATAATAAAGGTCGTCCGTCAGCTATGGATACTGAAGTAGAAAATGTGTTGAGAGAGAATGATAGAAAACATGCGGAATTTAAGAAAATGCAAACGCAGGAAGGCAGTAGACGAGAAAGATTGTCTATGAATAAGCGTATTGAGGAAATTGGATTAGATGGTCCTATGGATAAAAAAATGACCGATATGGAAACAGATGGCAATATCCTTAAAGAGTCTCATGAGTTTGATGAGCCTATGCCTACTACACTTAAGTCCACTGCACCTACATCTAAGCCTACTACACCTATGCCTAAGTCTACTATAACTACGCCTACGCAGAATATAACATCTGAAAAACCCCTACAAGATATTGCTCCACAAGATATTGAAAAAGACGAGATTAAAAAGGCAAAGGATGTGGGTTTGAAAGAAGTTACAGGCGATAAAAAAGATTATAGTAGTAAGGCCGACAGTAAAGCCGATAGTAATGGCGATAACAGTGATAGTGGCGATACAGACACCAAAGATAATAACAGTATTGCCGAGAAAGTTGTTCGTGGCTTTTCCGATGTGCCTGATGTTGTTTATTCTAAGCCTAATGCTAATAATATTAGGGTTAAACAAAGACGAGAGATAGATGCTAAAAAAGCCGCAGCTATGGATGTGTTAGACCAAGCATTGTCTCAGATATAGAATGTTAATAGTAGAGTCACCATTAAAAGTTGAACTGCTTAGGTCTTATGTGGATATGGATGTTTTGTCCAGTTGCGGTCATTTTTTAAAGGCAAAAACACTCAGAAGCTCACTTGCTTTAACTAATAATAAAACTATTGCAGAAAATAGAATATTAGATGAGTCTAAGCGAGCTTATATTGATGCTATAGTTGGGCGTTTGCATGCCAAAAACATTCCAACAGTTTATTTGGCAACAGATGATGATGCTGAGGGAGATGCTATTGCCTATGATTTGGCTTGCTATATTCATCATAGATTTAAAAATATAAATTATCGTAGAGTTTATTTTAGTTCATTATCCAGAGATGTGGTTGTTGAGGCGGTATCTAATGCTAAACCAATAACCTTAGATGTTTTAAAACATAATAGTATGCCAGCTACTAGTCGTAGGGTTTTAGATAAATCTATAGCACTTCATTATCTTAATAATGGTGCTTATGGATTAGGCAGAGTATCTGGTGGAATATTATTATCTCTAAAAAATAAAGATTTGTATGTAGGCCATGTGGTTCTTAAAATCCCTACTAATGTTGGTATTTTTAAATTTAAGGTATTTGTTAAAGAGTCAGAATCTGTTATGTGGTTTGAGCGCAAAAGAGAACTTGATGAGTATTTTACTAATAATCCATTAAATATAGTTGATTTTTCAATCACTGAGGATTTTGTTTTAGACCAAGCACTCACATTTGATGAACTCGTACTTTTTTTAGAAAATTATAATTTAAGCGGTGGAAATTAGATAAAAAAAACTTAGGTTTGATTTTGCTAGTAAAATCTATTTTATTTTGCTAGTAAAATCTATTTTATTTTGCTAGTAAAATCTATTTGATTTTACTGATTTAAGTATATTATTATTATATAAAACCCCGATTTTTTTTATAGTTTATAATAAGTATATAATTCTCTTTTTTATAATATGAGTGGAAAATAATAACATGAGCAAAAATAAAAAAATAGCTGTTCCAGAAATGAAGTATTGGGATAAAGAGCAGACCAAGCCTAAGGAAAATTTAAATTTTCCTAAATTTGAGGTGGGTGTGCATAAAAATGGCAGTTTGCAACGCTTAGAGAATCTTAATGCTGATGGCAAGTCACACGGATTAAGCACTAACTGGCATGAAAACGGTCAGAAACAGTATGAGGAAAATTATAAGGACGGCGAGCAGCATGGCTTACAGACAGGCTGGCATGACAATGGTCAGAAAAAATTTGAGGGTAATAAGGTTAATGGTAAGTGGCATGGCTTATATGCTTGGTGGCGTGAAAACGGACAGAAAGAGTTTGAGGGAAATTATAAAAACGACAAAGAGCATGGCTTATCAACTGTCTGGCATGAAAACGGACAGAAAAAGTCTGAGACAAATTTAGTTGATGGTAAAAAGCATGGCTTATCTACTAATTGGCGTGAAGATGGCAGTAAACAGCATGAGGAAACTTGGGTTAATGGCAAAGTAAATGGTATTTTTATTAGTTTTCATGAAAATGGCAATAAAGAACATGAGGCATATCATGTTAGTGGGCAAGAGCATGGTATGATAACTAACTGGTATCCCAACGGTCAAAAAGCAAATGAGGGAGATTTTAAGTATGGTTTGCGACTTGGCTTATATACTGCTTGGCATCCAAACGGCGAGAAAAAGTCTGAGAGAAATTTTAATAATGACGGCAAGCCACAAGGTGAATGGAATTATTATGATAAAGATGGCAAACTAGAAAAAACTGAGACATATAAATATGGCAAGTTAGTAAAAAAACCAGAAGAGGAAATTCAACCAGCAATTTAAATAAAAAAAAGGAGAGGAAAATGGAAAATGTAAAATTTTCCTTGTAAAATTTTCCTATAATGATATGAGCAAAGATAAAATAATAGCCATTCCAAAAATGGTATTTTATGACAAAGAACGGACTAAGCCCAAGTTTTTTATAGAGGTGCATTCTAATGGCAGTTTAAAGCGTTTAGAGAATATTCTCATTGATGGTAATATGCATGGTACAACGACTATATGGCATCCAAATGGCAACAAATTCTTTGAAAGTAATTTTGTTAATGGCGAAGAGCATGGCTTACGGACAATGTGGCTTGAATGTGGCAGCAAAGAGTGTGAGCTAAATTTTAAAGACGGCAAACGGCATGGCTCATGGACTTACTGGTATCCTAATGGACAGAAAAAGTATGAGGTGAATTATAAAGACGGACTACAGCAAGGCTTGGCGACTATGTGGCATGAAAATGGCGAGAAACAGGCTGAGAGAAATTGGGATAATGGTAAATTGCATGGCTTAAAAGCAGAGTGGCGTGAAGATGGTAGTAAACAGTTTGAGAGTAATTATGGTAATGGTAAAGCTCAAGGTTTATATGCTTCATGGTATGCCAACGGCAATAAAATGTCTGAGGGTAATTACAATGATGATGTGCAGCATAGCTTATGGAGAATGTGGCATGAAAATGGTGAGAAAGATTTCGAGGGCAGTTATGTTGATGACCAGCAGCATGGCAAACAGACTTACTACCATGTCAATGGCAAGAAAAAACTTGAGGGAAATAAGGTTAATGGTGAGTGGCATGGTGTGGTGACTGCATGGCATGCTAGCGGACAGAAAAAAACTGAGGGTAATTGGGTTAATGGTAAAGAGCATGGCGAAGTTAAGTTTTTTGATGCATGTGGCAAATTAGAAAATACTAAAATATATGATAAAGGTAATCTAGTAATAAATTCCACTGAAGAAGATGTTCAACCTGCAATTTAAATTATAAAAGGATTAATATTATGAGCAAAAACAAAATAATTAAAGCCCCAGAGATGCGATACTGGGACGATGAACAGACCAAGCCTAAGTTTGTAATAGAGGTTTATGACAATGGTAGTTTAGATAGTTTGATGCGCATTAATAAAGACGGTAAATTAGATGGATTGTCAGAGACATGGAATGCAGACGGCAGTAAGTGGCTTGAGACAAATTACAAAGATGATAAAAAACATGGTTTAGTAACTTGGTGGTGTAAAAATGGTTGGAAATTGTTTGAGGGTAATTATAAAGACGGCAAAATGCATGGTTTGAGGGCTTACTGGCATCTAAACGGTCAGAAAGCGTCTGAGTGGAATTATAAAGATGGCGAAGAGCATGGAATTGTCAGAATGTGGTTTGAAAATGGTAGTAAAAAGTGGGAAGGAGTTTTTGTTGATGGTAAGCAGCATGGTAGACAGGTAAGATGGAAAGATGGGATAATAAGGGTTGAGTCTAACTTAAAAAATGACGAAAGGCATGGCTTATTCAAAGAGTGGGATAAAAATGGTGCTAAATTGCTTGAGGAAAACTATGTTAATGGTAGGCAGCATGGTTTATCAACATCATATCGTAATGGCATAAAAGCATTTTATGGAAATTATACTGATGGGACAAAAGATGGCGAGTGGAAATATTTTGATGAAAATGGTGATTTGAAAAAGATAGCAGTATTAAATATGGGCTTTGTGGTCGATGAGCATATTTTTAAGGTTTGTGATGAAGTTGATGAGGGAATATCAGTAGTTTAGGGGATATGTAATGGAACAAACCACAAAAAATGATAAAAATGATGCGGTGATGGCGATTAAACTTGTTATGGATACTGCTTGGCGGTGGTTGCCAGACCCACAGAAAGAAAAAGAGATTGTTTTTAAGTACTTTTCATAAACTGAAACATAAATTTAGTGATTCGGATTATTTAAATGATTTAGAACAGTTGAAGGATTTTGCGGATTATTATAATTTAAGTGAAATTTTGGAAAAGTTTGATAATGCAACAAAGGTAGAAGAATATAGTGTTGATAATAATGAAATATTAATTTAGGAGAAGTGTGATGATGAACAAGATAATAGAAATGGTAGCTAAATCTTATGCTGATAATCCCTCTGCATGTAAGGGTCAGTATAAATTAGATTTCACGGATGGGAGTACAGCTCATATTGGGCAAGTAAATGGTGTTGCGCAAGGTGCTTTTGCTTTTTATCACCCTAACGGTAAGCAGTGGGTTGAAGGCAACTTAGATAAAGATAGTCTTTTGCATGGCAATTATTCCGAGTATTACCCAAGCGGGAATCTTAAAATTCAGGTTATTTCAGTGCATGAGGCAAATTATTCTGAATTTGAGCAAGGGTTGTTATATGGTAATTTTAGCGAGCGCTCAGATATTGCAGATAGTAGACCTATTATTTTATCAGAATATGAGGATAATAAATTGCATGGCAGGGTGTGGATTTCTGATAAAACCGGCGAGCAAACACAGTTAATTCTTAGTTTTGATAATGGCAAAGAGATAAAGAGTGAGGCAAGGCTTTTTATTGACGACACAGAAGTTAATGCGGATAATCGCAGAGATGAAATAGATGCTATTTTATCTACTAAAAAAATAGGCTGCCCACAAGATGTTATGGCTGTTTTTGTAGAAGGCGAATTAAAAATTTCCTATACTAATGACACAGATGGGGATAAACCCAATGATGAGATGGGGATGTAGCAACTGTTTTTAGTCTATTTTTTGTTGGTTTTGAATTGAATCAAAGGGGATTGGGTAGTAATTACTTTGTTCTAAACATACATTGATATAGTTTTTATCTGCAATTGTTTCAGAATGTAAATGCCCATGTAAGTTGATTTTGTGTTTCCCCCTAATATGCTCTGGATGAACAGGCACATGAGTGAGCCAATACCCCTTATATTCTTTTACCCCATATACTTTATAGAAGTAGTTTAAATAATCAACTTTCAGGTTGTCATGATTGCCTAGTACCAAAATTTTATTACCATTTAATTCTTTAGTGCGTTCTAAACCCTCTTTATTGAAAGCCACATCGCCTAAAATTATAGCAGTATCATTTTTAGTTAAAATATTATTCCAGTTTTGAATAATAGTGTCGGTGTGTTCTTTTTCAGACGCAAAATCATCTCTCATTTTAAAGATATTCTTGTGTCCAAAATGCAAATCCGAGCTTATATATACACTTCCCATAGTATTTTTGTCAACAATTGTAAAATATAATAATTATATCATATTTTGTAGTTTATAATAACCTCGTTATGCAAATGTTTGTATGGCGTTTTTTAATTAATATGGAGAATATTATGGGAAGTGTAAGAAGCGAAGCTCAACTAGTTCAGTTGGGACTTAAACAAGGTGAGAAAATTGAGACTAAGACATCTAAGGATGGCAAAAGTGTCTATGCAAAAATTCCCGCTTTTCCTGCAGGTGCAAATGAGCCTACTTATGTAACTCTTTTCGGTGCAGAAAATATTGCAAAAGCGCAAACAGCGCTTGATGCAGGCGGTAAAGCTGTCATAAACGCAAGTTTTGATTTTACTTTTTATGAAAAAGAAGGCAAAAAGAATAGTAATATGGATGTTGTTGTTTACAACATTGATTCTTTTGTCAATGGTGCTACTGATGTAGACCCTAAGCAGCCAAAAGCTGGTTTCCACTCTGTAATGAGTTGTAATCTTGCGACTGCCGAAGGCGAACGCAAAGATAATCGCTTTACAGTGGCTTTGTATCCTTTGGTTAGCAAAGAGCATCAAAAAGATAACGATAGTGCTATTTTCGTTACTTTCTTTGAAGATGAGGCTAATGCAATGGAAAAATTAGTTGCTGATAATGTGAATCGTGCTGAAAGAGACTATTTTGAAGTCGATGTCAATACCGAACTTTCCAAATCCAAGGAAGGCAAAGTATATGTAAATCATGTTGGCTCTAATGCTGTTGTAAAGCATGGGAAAGCACCTGAAACGGCTGCTGCCCCAGCAAAGCCTGAAGCCGATGTTGATGCGCCAGCACCAATGTAAGTTTGATTAATCGGCGAAGTAAACTTTAAGGAGGGGCAGTTGTTTAGCCCCTTCTTATTTTTTAAATTAGCATTAATTTGATAGTGCTAATTTAAAAAATAAGAAAATAAAATTAACATAATTGGATTTAATTTAGTATTGATAATATGGGGAACACTAATGAACGAAGCAGAAGGAATAGCAGCTGACAAAAAAACTCTTAGAATTGTTAATGAAATAAGAAATGGTAATTTTAGTAGGGCTGATGAGTTGCTGTTTGATTATATAGATGGCTCTTATAATTTAGATGCGGAAAGAAAAGGCTCTTTTAATCCTACCCCATTATTTAATGTAGAAGAGGTAGCAAGTTTATTAAATAAGCAAAAATTTGATGTTGGTAAGGTCAAATATTTTAATTATGTGGTGTTAGAAGAGGGGCAAATGAGAATCTTTTATCATGCTATTAAAATAGATTCTTTGAAATTGGATTCTGCTATTGTAAATGCCCCATCAGTTTTAGAGATAGGTGGAATTAGAGCAGACAATTTTTCTGTAATAGATGTTAATAATGTTAAAAAAATAGGCGATATTGAGTTGTATGAAGGCTCTAAGCTAAATGCTGATAATGCTATAAAGATAGGAGATGTGTCTTTAGGTGTTGATGCTGTAGTAAATGCACCTAAGGCAAGTATAGGTGCATTAGATATGGAAGATGCGACCATTAAACAACACTTGTCACACAAGGTTGAAGTTAATGCCGAGATAGACAATGAAATCCAACCGGAAATTTAAATTTTAAAAGGAGCAACATTATGAGCAAAAATAAAAATAAAACAATTAAAGCCCCAGAGATGGAATATTGGGATGATGCTAAGACCAAGCCTAAATTTTTTATAGGTGTTTGGGATAATGGTAGTCTAAATTATTTGACGAATCTTAATGCTGATGGAGAGCAGCATGGATTGCGGACTGTTTGGCACAAAAACGGACAAAAAGAATTTGAGGAAAATTATGTTAATGGCAAATCACACGGCTTGCAGACTTATTGGTATGACAATGGTGAGCAAAAGAAAAAGGTTGAGTATAATTTAGTTAATGATAAAAAACATGGCTTAGAGACTACTTGGCGCGAAGATGGCAGTAAAGAGTCTGAGACAAATTATGCTAATGGCAAAAAGGATGGCTTAGAGGTTTGCTGGGATGAATACGGCAAGAAAAAGTTGGAAGATAATTGGGTTAATGGCAAGCAGAATGGTTTATGGACTGCATGGTATCCTAATGGTCAGAAATATTGTGAGATAAATTATAAAGA
>JAAGOD010045434.1_pt1 | contig 12192 bp, 25 predicted proteins | sample 8389681 | NCBI WGS metagenome assembly JAAGOD01 (sample SAMN13964374, study PRJNA552185) | sponge metagenome | biome: deep-sea hydrothermal vent fields; feature: spots directly above weak diffusing fluid; material: seawater and sediment | host: Tedaniidae sp. KZ-2020 ... | reverse complement strand
GTGAGTAATGACAATGTCTGCTAGAGCCTTGTCTTGGAGTCTGGGGAGAAGACTAGGGAGTCTGGCTGTTAACTTCAGGTGGAGCTCAACAGCACTAAATTGTGATGGGGGATTCGACAGACCTCTAATGAAAACCTCAGTACCTGGTCCTAGATCAAAGGTTGGTGAGTACATACAGCTACTCTTGCTGTACTTCATAGCCTGCCTGTGCTTTTTATTCCTCCTGTTTGCAGGAATTGCATAAGGATTTGAAGACGGTGAAGGTGAGATTGGTGTTTCACACCATGGATTATGCATCCTCCATGATGACACTGACACCAGGGGGGGTGGGACAAGCTTCAGGGTCAGAGGTCAAGAATGCAATTATTGCCCTTGGTAGATTTTTTGGTAGATTCTAAAACTTCACTAGAAAGATCAGGTATGCTAGTTATAGAAAACCAGCTTAGCTTTAGCCAGCTTCACCTTTTAGCAAAGCTACTCTTTACTTCTCACGAAGTGGTTGCTCAGACTAGCTCAGGTGCTATTTCTACTCTAGCTTGACTGGTCTCTTCAGTGACGTACAAAGATCCACAAAAAAAAATCTGATCTCTCCGCAGGTCAAAATTCCCATACAAACTCTATGGAGAAAATAATTGCAAATTGGACCTTGTCCTACCCCCCCCTGTGGCTACCAGGTTTAATTAAAGGCCTTCTGTACAGATCAGTGAGGAAGTGGCATTCTTTGTGGATTACCAGCGTTCATGTGGTAACTATGTGGTGGATGCTGATGGCAATGTCATGTTAGATCTGTTCCAGCAAATATGTTCCCTTCCATTGGGTAAGATCATATAGCTAGCTGAGCTAACTACTGGCCTAAAATCCTTGGAAGTGCCTACTGCAGATCTATACAATTAGCAAACCTTTTCACCAATTTACCATTTTTTGTTTATACACATTATCCTGTCAAATCAATTGAAAGCAAATTCTCTTAAGATGTATCTAGTCCCATCACTTCAATGTTTGCAGGTTACAACAACTCTGCCATCAAGTCTGCATTGGCTGCACCTGAGGCACTGCTGTCTCTGGTGAATAGGCCTGCTCTAGGCATGTACCCTCCCATGGACTTCAAAGATAGGATCGCAGATTCTCTTTTGAAAATAGCTCCGGCTGGCCTCAGCAAAGTCTCTACCATGATGTGTGGCTCTTGCTCCAATGAAAATGCATTCAAGGCTGCATTCATCAAGTTCATGGTGGGTCTCTGCTATGAGAGCGTTTAATTAAACAAGTTTGGTGTGTGTGTGTGTGTGTGTGTGTGTGAACAGAACAAGCAGCGTGGAGGTCCAGCAGATTTGAGTGCACCAGAGTACAAGGACTCCATACTGAATAAGGCATGTGCGTCAGTGCTGTAGTGCTAATGTTACTGCTGTTTGACGTAGGGCTCAGGCTGCCCTAACCTCACGGTGCTCTCCTTTGAAATGGCCTTTCATGGTAGAACACTGGGCACCCTGTCTTGCTCACACACCAAGATCATTCACAAACTGGACATCCCCTGCTTTGACTGGCCCATTGCACCCTTCCCTCAACTCCGCTATCCCCTGGACCAGTACCAACAGGAAAATCAGGCCGAGGAGCAGAGGTGCTTGCAGGCGGTGAGTAGTATGCAACTTTTCAGGAACAATGGGCACAATAGGCCCATCCCTTGTAGTGAGCACTTCTCACAATGCTCCCCCCTTCATTTTGTGCATCTCTGCAGACTGAGGACAAGTTTGTAGAGTGCAGGGAGAAGGACACGCCCATTGCTGTTGTGGTCGTAGAGCCTATTCAAGCTGAAGGAGGTGAGGCTGACAACTGGTTCAAGCCAATATCTTACTGTTCACTTTAGGGGACAGGCATGCTAGCCCAGCGTTCTTCAGGGGTCTGCAGGCACTCTGCAAGAAGGTCAGTGGCTGTAGTTGTGATACTGGCACGTGTGACTGTATCTCTTGCACTGGCAGTATGGAGCCAGCTTCATTGTGGATGAAGTGCAAACTGGAGGGGGAACCACAGGCCAATACTGGTAGCAACCTCTGCCTTTCATGGTGCCCACACTGCATTAGTCTGAGTGACTGTTGTATAGGGCACACGAGAGCTGGGATTTGCCAGAACCACCTGACTATGTGACTTTTGCCAAGAGGCTACTGACAGGAGGCTATTATTTCAAGGGGGATGAAACACACGAGGTGAGTTGAGTAGCTGGTATTAGTTAGCAAGTCCTTTGTGTGGTGGTAATGCAGGGCTATCGTATCTTCAACACCTGGACTGGGGACCACACTAGGTTGGTCACTCTGGAGGCAGTAGTTAAAGAAATACAGGAGAAAAACCTGCTGGATTTGGTGAGGGAAAGTGGCAGTGTGTTGTTGAGTGGACTGCAAGCACTGGAGGTCAGTTGGTTTGTGTATGCGTCAGTGTCAGAGCTTGATGCCTGCATGCCTGCAGACCAGCTATCCCAACCTCATCATGAACGCCCGTGGTCAGGGCTTGTTCTGTGCTGTGGACTGTCCTGATGCCACCACTAGAGACGCTCTCCTGGTGGCTAGCAGACACAAAGGTCTTGTGATATGGATTAGTCACTGAGCTGTGTGTGATGGTGGGTGATGTGCTAGGGTTTTATATAGGCGGTTCTGGAAACCAGACAATCAGGTTTCGACCTGCTCTCATCTTTGAGCCTTCTCATGCTAACATGTTCCTAGAGGCCTTTGAAAAAGTCTTGAGCGAGAGAGCATCACAATAGACAGTGATCACAATTACTTATTTTTTGGGAGGTGATTGAGATAAAAATTATAAATATCAGATACAGTGAGTCATTGCAGTGAACCTCCATGTCAGTTTGTCTTTGCTGCTATGAGGGCCTCTGTGGACTTGACGGAGACCTCTGAGCCAATGCTAGAGCTGCACCATGAAGCTGGGGGGTCAATGGTGGAGATGTCACTGTGCTCTTGTTCTGTGGCAGAGGAGGGGCTAGGGCTGGGGGTGTCTGGGGTCCCAGGGAGAGGAACCTCTTCCAAACTGGCCACACCCACTACAGCATCAGACTTGCTGTGCTTGACTATGGTTCTGATGGGGTCTGCCGTAGGGGCAGAGCTCACCGGTTCAGGACCGTCCTCAATGTGAATGATACAGAACTCTGTGGTAGCCTCAGCTGAGCTGCAGCCTGAGCCTGGGGAACTGGGCCTGCACACACAACAACACACAATGCTGTGAGTCTGGGGAACTGGGCCTGTACAGACACTATGAACAACAGACAATCAGCCTGGGGAACTGGGCCTGCAGGCAGGGGTTTATTCACATTGTGGCTTTCCACCCTACCCACACTCACAGTTGCAGGGAGTCTCCTAACTCCTCCCTTTTCTTGTCTTCCTCTGTTTCCTTCTCTTCCCCCTCCCCCTCCCCCTCCCCTTCCTGCCCCGCCCCCTCTCCCTCCTCATCCTCTTCCCGCTCCAGCTGGTAGCCATTCAGGGCTTGCAGCAAAGGAACACAGCGGTACCCTGGCACTGAATACTGTACAACACAAACCAATGCTATGGTCAGAGGCCACTAACCTTACCACAACACACCTTAGGGTTCCCTGTGATTGTGTCATCGTCCAGAACAACCTCAGGTGGCAAGGCCTCCAGGGCTCTGATTTGCAGCAATGCTCTGAAGGCTGCAGGAAAAGGAAGCAGGCATGGAGTGCTCTGCCCTAGTTTGAGGTCAGCTGGTCACACTTACGAGCTCTACATATGGGACAGTTGCTGGCTTGAAAGCGCAAGTTTGCAGCTACAACCAAACAGAGAGAGGTCAAATAAGGAGGAGCATTTTGTGAGCAAGGCAGGGACTCACCACACGAACTGCAGAGACACAAGTGGCGACAGGGTAGCAGGAGAGTATCCCTGACCTCAGTGATACAGATAACACACTCTGCACCAAGCTCTTCCACACTGTCCACTTCACTGTCGGAGTCACCATCCCCTTCAGCTGCCTCCTCCCCCTCCTCCTTGGGCTTGAGCTTGTTCTCCAGCCCATAGAGCTCCTGCAGCAGCAGCTCCATCCCGCCAACCTGCACAGCACTAATAACAGTACCTTTCCACACAACCCCACACTCCCCACCAGCAGCTTCTGTTTAATGATCTTGATAGAGAAGTTGTCTTCCCCAAAAATATCCATGGTGCAGAGAGAAAGCAGAGCTTGCTGAGACTCATTAGTAGCTAAGGGGAAGGCAGACAGTCAAGTGTATCAGCTCCCTCCATTGATCAGTGACTCACCATCCTGGTGATTGGTCTCCATCAGTACTGCCAGGGGGACAGTGTTGTTCCCAGCAGCAGGGTCGTAACCCTCCCCTATCAGCTCACTCGGACAAACCATGTGACTCTCTTCAGTAAACTGCTGCTCACAACCAGCACCATACTCAAACACAGGATCTTCGCACCCTCTACACACAAGGCAACAGGATGAACCCACTATGGTGGCTACATACCGAGGTTTAGGTCTACCTTGCCCTCCTGACACTGTCTACTTCAGCCGTATCAGCCACGCCAGTCATGATGGTGAACTTACAAGCAATGTCGCTGTCAAAGGTAAAGCTGAGGCGATAGTTTTCACTGGAACCCTCCACCCTGTGTAATGTGCTGTCATTTCATGCGATGCCATGCCATGCCATGGGGAGGGGGGAAACCTACCTGACCAGCTTGATGGAGTCCCTTTGGACATTGATGAAGCTGCGAAGAGTTCTCAGCGGCTGGGATCTAGAGGGTTGCTTGTAGGGAAACTATAGGAAATGGGGAAACTACTAGCTGAAATACAATGGGGTTAGCATGAACTACCTTGACTGGCTTAGCAGGAAGATAGTTGAGATCTTGAAGGTCACCAAACAGGAACAACTCAGGTTCACCAGTTTCAAACTTTCTGTGTCCAAGGTAGAAATGACTGGAGAAATATGGTTCAACTGTTCCAAATATCAACAACAGCAGAACATTGAAGCATTGAAATACTTATCCATAGCTATTTCTTACCACTGGAAGGTGTGTATCTGTACTGCCCCTGAGGTCCAGACGCCTGTCCATTAGTTCTGCTAGCACTGTTCCCTCGAAACCTACTAGGAAGAGACAATGTACCCCCCATCTTTTACCGATAAGCACACTGGTCACATGATATTTTGTCATGACGTCATTCAATTTGGCATAGGGGGTGTGGTCTTACACACTGCTCATGTCGTCCATCATCAGTAAATAGAGGAAGAAACTAGCTATGATGGCTGTAGACGTAGTACACCGTGTCTCCCCGACACAAGCTTACGCTAAAATGGCATTTGGTCGTAAGAGTCGAAGCATCGAGGAGCTGAGCACCAAGCCAGCCTACCCCAAGATGAGTCATGGCAGCATGACCTCTATCAATGAGAGCAGCAGCAGTGCCAGTGCTGCCACCGGCCAGAGACCCCACAGCAGCTCTGACAAATCCAGCATCTGTTCAATGTTGGACCTCTCTCTCATTCAACGTTCTGACATGGCAGTGGATCAGTTGGTTTCCAGCAGAAAGCAGTTGGAAGAGGAGATTGAGGTAGGGCTGGTTGGTGGTTGTGTTGTGGGAGGGCTTATCTGTTGTTGTGGTGAAATTGCAGTTCATGGTTGAAGAGCTGACCAAGTATGGGGAGGATATGAACTGTGTAGATGAATGCGTACAGGTCCTTCAGGATAGGTGAGTTTGTGTGTGCGTGTGGCGTCTACATTTCTATGAATGTGTGTCGTGTAGCTAGCTATCTGCTGGCCTCCGTGTCTACTGTGTGCTATATATGGAGTGTAGTGTCCTTGGTTCGTCCCTCTTTCCTGGTTGGTTGACAGGAACATGCTGATGTAGTGTTACAGCTCTCTAGTTCCAGGCTGTTACTCTCTCTGGCCCTTGCGCAGGGCCCAGAGATACCCCATCAGTGCCTGAACTAACTTGCGTAGGTGCAGTTGATACTAGAGCAACCAGGAAAGTCCACACAGCCATCTGGCTCCATTGCCCCCGGAACTGTTTAGTTTGCCTCACTTTCTCAGCTCCCCAGCTGCATGACCACTTTCCTGCTGCCCCCAAACTGTTCTTATCTCTGTTTTATCTTTGATGGCATTTGCAGTGAAGAAGCTGCTACCAAGAAGTTAATGAGGCGAGGAAGGAAACTCTTTAACAGCAAACCTTCTGAAGTAAGTGCTGGCTCTTTATAAGTGGGTGCCTGGTGCCTGGAAGGGATAAAGTTGCTGGTGTGCTATTGTGAAGCCATTCGTCCTTTCCCATTCCGTACATTCCAAGCCACACAGCTACCAAATCCAGTGCTGCACTTTCCACCTCTATGTGTAAAGTCCTTCAACCTCTCCCCACAGTAGAGTGTCCACTTAAGAGTGCTCCCTTTGATCTGGCCATACACTTGTGTGATGTGCTATGTGTGGGACACTCTTTGCTCCATACAAACACACACACACACACACACACTCAGGAGTATCAACATGTGGTGATGTATGTGTGTGCATGTGTAGGGCATCCGGTTCCTGAAGGAGAACCATCTGCTCAACTCCACTCCTGAGGATGTGGCTCTGTTCCTCTTTGTCAGCCAGCTGGACAAGGGGGCCATTGGCGAGTACTTGGGAGGAGGGTAAGTCAAAACTATACATGTACTTCTAAATGCTAAATGTAGAATTGAAAGCATTATGGGGGGGGGGGGGAAGTTGGAGGAGTGAGTTGGTTGTTTTGAGAGTGAGGTCAGTGGAGAGTGACTAGATCAGTGCCTGTTCTCTTTCACAATTCCAGGAAGCAGTTCAACATTGATGTGCTGCATGAGTTTGTCAGTCATCACAAATTCCATGGTCTAGACCTGGTGGGGTCACTGAGGTGAGAGACTAGTGGTGTGGCTGGGAAGGGCTGTGATGTATGTGTGTGGATGTGCAGGGCCTTCCTGGGCAGTTTCCAGCTTCCTGGAGAGGCACAGAAGATTGATCGTATGATGGAGTCCTTTGCTCAGCGCTATTGTCAGTGTAACCCTGGCACTTTCAGCAACACAGGTTAGAGTCTGAAATAGCCAATGGTACCAGTTACCTCTAGCTTAGTTGTATATTGGCCATAGATGCTTGCTATATTGTCAGCTTTGCTATTATCATGCTGAATACCAGCCTGCACAACCCCAATGTGAAAAACAAGGTAAGGCTGTGGCCCCCACCCTCTCCTGCACACCTTACTCCCTCCCTCCTGCAGCCCTCCCCAGAGCAGTTCATCTCCATGAACAGGGACATCAATGATGGAAAGGACCTGCCCCCAGAGCTGCTGCAGGTGAGAAGTGGCGTGCAGTCTGCATAGCATGGTGTTGATGTGACTGTTCACCTGCTATAGGGTTACTATGATGCCATCAAACAAAGCCCCTTTCAGTATCACCAAGATGCAGACGATCTAGCTGAAGTATTCTTCAATCCAGATCACAAGGGCTACCTGACCAAAGAAGGTATGCACCTCTCTCGTTCCTCATGTCTGTGTTGACTGCTCTGCTGCTGGTTTCAGGTGGGAAGCACAAGAGCTGGCGCAGACGCTGGTTCATCCTCACAGACAACTGTCTGTATTACTTCAAGTCCCCTAGTGACAAGGAGCCACGAGGAATCATTCCCTTGGTCAACCTGGAGGTCCACGACTGTCCAGACAACAAGAGAAATGTGAGTGCCTGTGAGGGGAACCGCCACCCGTGTGTTGACCATTTTCCTTTTCCTTAGCACGTGTTTGAGATAAGCTCAAGTGAGAAGATTCGTGGGACCACCATCAAGGCCTGCAAGACAGTGTCTGATGGGCGTGTGGTGGTGGGCCACCATGCCAACTATCGCATCCAGGCCGAGACTCAGCAGGAGAAGGAGGAGTGGATGAAGCGCATCAACGCCTCCATTTCCCGTAACCCTTTCTTGGAGCGCCTGGAGGAGCGCCGCCAGAGGCTCTCGCACAAAGATGGGCCAGTTGGACTCTGAACCCTTACTCATACTGTAACTCATCCAGGTCAGAGAAGTTTGCGTGATTTTTATACACTTTGTTCACTTCATTTCACACTTATTCATATTTTACCACAAGCACTAGCATTTGAAATCATGTGGTTGGTGAGTGGGAGGGTGGGAGGGTGATTGATTTAGAGTGGGGTAGAGATTTGGCTCAGGTGTTGGCTGCTTTGCTGAGCATATGTGCCTGTCCATGGTGAGTGACAGAGATTGATGCTGGGCCCTGTTGCCATGGCTCCCCGTCCACTTGCATTGGAACACTCTCCAAGACCACAATCTATAGAGGTCAGAGGTCAATATACAAAGATATTATTGTAGTGGTTTCAATGTGTACTTTGACCTCCTTGGCCTGTCCCAGTCTGACAGGTTCAGCAATAGAGACTTGTATCCTACCCACATGCAGGGAGGAGTACAGCCCCACCACTTCCAGCACCTGGTCGTCCCGACTGGCCGGGCCAAAGTCATCTTCAGGGTCAGAGTCCTTCCACACCACACAGCCAGCTGACCAGCTGTTGATGTTGAGCAAGACCACGCCCTCCAGCTCAGACAGCTTCAGCTCCACTCCGTCCAGAAAAACCTCAAAATGCACGAACAAACATAGACCCAGCAGCAGCAGCAGCAATATTTCTGACTCACTTGAATCTTCCTCTCCAAGTTCTTGCATGACTGTTCTAGTATGTCCCTAGCACCATATCCCACGTACCATGCCTGCATGTGCACATGCATGCATACATAGATGTCAACCCAGTCACTTCAGTCCCATCCCCAGATGCTAGCGCACACTGACCTTGTTTATAAGCCTGCTCTTGAAGAGCTCTGGCCTGCACTCTCGCTGCCGGTGGAAGTTGAGTGCCACGCCAGCATCACAGCCGACGCCCAGGTAGTTGTTCATGGTGAGTTCCCTGGCTCCCTTGCGCAGACCCAGGTAGCGTTTGTGCTCCATGCTGACCTTCCAGCGGTCCAGCATGGACAGCTCGGCATGCTCCACAGCCGTCAGGATCTCCTCAATGTCCTCATCCTCATAGCCCTTCCCCCATCCCAGCACCCTCGCCAGGTCATTGCCCGTCCCCAGCGGGAGGATGGCCACGTGAGGGGGATGCTGGAAACACACACATGCATGTTTCAGGCCAATGATTGGCCATGCAAAGACATGTACCCAGTCACTCACTTGCTCACTCACTCACTCATTGACTCACCGAGAGGTTAGCCTTGTCAATGGCAGCCAGTATCCAGCCCACAGTCCCATCCCCCCCACATGCCAGCACTCTGCAGACATGCTGCGGCAGGAACCGACAGATCTCCAGACCACACTCTGGTGTCAGTTCAGACAGGTCCACCACCTGGATGGGGTTCAGCAGCTTGCGAAAGGTACTGATGATGGCTTCACCATCCTTGCCCCCACTGTTGGGGTTGGCCATGACAATCAGAGGGTGCCAGCCCTCAATTGGAGGAGTGGGTGGGGAAATTCCCTTCACTACCAGCCTGCAATAAACACACAATGTTTACCTATGTTCTGAGGCCTTATCTCACAACGGACCTGCGCCTGCCCCTCCAGCCCTCCAGACTGAGGGACACACAGCTTGGAGGGATGATGGAGACATGATGGGGTCCCAGATTACAGGGTCCGCCCCCTTGCCCTGTTCCTGGCTCCGTGTCCACAATGCAGTCCTCGTGGGCAGTACGCTGGCACCAGACACAGCGGATATCCACCAGTTTGGGCAGGCACCCGCACGGCGACAAACACTTGTAGCACACGCTGGACAGCGGCAGGTTCCCTTTCACCCAGTGGTGATGGGTGTGGCCTGAAAAGGGTGTGGCCATGGGCTTGCAGTTCTGAGTGGAGCTTGCCATCCTGGCACAGCAGTTCTCCGTGCAGATGCACAGGCCACAGGACACACAGTAGCTGCCAGAGAAACACATCTGAGTGCAGGAGTTACAGTAGGTGGGTTTGTCGAGGAACTGGGTGGCCTGCCAGCAGTGCGCCTTGAAGGAGTTGCCCAGAGGCAGGCAGGGGCGCATACGCCTTCGCCGAGTCAGCACTTTGAGGCCGAGCCAGAGCAGGACCAGGATGACCACAGCCATGACCACAAGGTAGGGAGGATAGGCCCACCAGGGGCTGGAAACTAACTCTCCATCCTCCATCCCTCCTTCTACCCTCCCAGCCTGCCTGCCTGCCTGCCTGCCTGTCTGTTTATACAGAGGAGAAATTGGTTTTCCCAAGTTGATAAAATCAGTCAACACCTACACATACCTTATTTCCTTAACATGTCCTGGGATAACTCCTCTGGCAGCTACAACTCAGCTGCAGTGCAGGTCAACAAAACAGAAGGAGAGCTGGCCATGCCCCCCCCTTCCCCCCCCGCCCGCCCCCGCCTTCCATTGTCACGTGATGACAGCAGGGTGGGCGTGGCTGAAATCTGCAAGAAAGGGCTGTTTACTAGATGGCAGGGCTCACTGTAGGTGAGTGAGTACTCGTAGCTTCCCTTCTTGCAGGCTGGAACTTGTATCTCCTTGCAGGCACGGTGCCAGCCTACTACAGAGAGGTCTATGAAGTGCTCTCACCCACCAAGTCTTCCAAGATCACCAAGGAGGTCTGGCTAAAGTGTTTCAGGACTTCTTCACTGACACACAGTGTCCTCAACCAGGTGTGTGTCAATGTGTGTGCAAGGGTGCATGCTCTGAGTAGGAGGTTGCATCAGCAAGACTACTGATTGTGCAGATCTGGGAGGAGTGTGATCCCACTGGCAGTGGCAGCTTGGGACGGGATGCTCTGTACAAGGCTATGGCTCTCTCTGCCCTTGGACAGCAGGGCAAGGGAGTGGAGGAGAAGAACCTCTTGAGCTATGGGGAGGCTGGTAAGTGTGAACAGGGATGAGTGATTGCATCATCAGAGGACTCCTTGTCGTGAGAGGCTTCTTGGAGATGATGAGGACTCCATTATAATGTACCTGGGATGCTGGACACGTTTTCAGCATGTCCATCGTGTGTACTTGAGGTGATGTTATGTTTATGAACACTGTTAATGTCTTTGTTCACTCAGAGCTTCCCATCCCTACCCTGGCCCCTCTCCCCGAGCTAAGGGACCTCTGCATGCAGGTGCTGCGTGCCACCAACCCCACCCAGCTCGGCTACACCTACGAGGAGCTCAAGGCCATGGACGACATTTCCGTCACCATCATGCCTGAGAAGAAAGGCATGGTTTTCAAACATGTTGAGTACTTGTTGGAGAGTAAGGTCAGGGTTCAACCAGTGTGCTAGTGGCTGGTGGTTGATGTCTTGCGCACATTCAGATGCAAAAGTCTTCTGTCAGGAGGCGCTACAAGGATTTTGAGGCTTTCAGTGAAGCACTTTTGAGCAAATATCCCTACAGACTCATACCAAGAATGCCACCAAAGAAATTCACTCGTAAGAATGTCCTCCTCTCCTTCTTCACCCATTCTCACTCCCCCCTCCTCTCTCCTGTTTCCCCCTCCTCCTTCTTCCCTTTATCACTCCCTCCTGCTCCTCCAGCTTCCTCTGCGTTTATTGAGCAGCGGCGGCGTTCCCTGAAGCGTTTCGTGGTGCTGGTGGTGCGACACCCTGTCCTGGCAAGGGATGACATGGTCAAGTTTTTCCTTACTGCAGGAGGCCAGGTAAGCTGCCAGCACTGGTGAAGGGGGTAAGGTTCAGTGGTACTCTCTCCACAGGATACAGGGAGTCGACTCAAAGAAAAATTCAAGATCACAGTGGACGAATTCTTGTTCAATCCTTATGCAAAGAATGCTGAAGTGAGCAGCCATACAAGTCAGCGACATTTCAGAACTTGTGATAATAGTGATGTTTATGTAGGAGCTAGTGAGTGAAGCCACTCGGGTCAAGTACGAGCGAGTGAGTGAGCAGATTTCGCTGATGCACCACATTGTGTCCAACATGCTGCAAGTTGCTCACAACATGGAGAACAGGTCTCTGGGCCTCAGCCAGGACATGAAGACCCTGGCCACAAGCATGAGGTATGCTGTGTAGAATTTCATTCGATTCTGAGAGGTGCCCCAAAAGGCAAGGCTATGTACATAATTATGTGTAGCCCTTGGGCATGCATGTTGTTAGGCTGTGAGAGTAGGCTGCTGAGTTTGAGTGTGTGGAGTGTTTCCCCGCAGTACTCTGGCCACTGACAACCTCCTGATGAGCTCCTGGACTTCAGGGGCAGACGAAGCTTGGACTT
>JAAGOD010006265.1_pt1 | contig 12196 bp, 11 predicted proteins | sample 8389681 | NCBI WGS metagenome assembly JAAGOD01 (sample SAMN13964374, study PRJNA552185) | sponge metagenome | biome: deep-sea hydrothermal vent fields; feature: spots directly above weak diffusing fluid; material: seawater and sediment | host: Tedaniidae sp. KZ-2020 ... | reverse complement strand
GCGCCATTGGAGGCATATTTGTGCAACAGAACTTCGCTGGGGTGCCAGATGTAGAGAAATCTTGGAAGGACTTAATGAATCGCTTGAACAAATTAAGTGAAGGATCCAACTCTAAGAGATAGCATAATACTCACAAGAAACTTTTAAACACTGGAAACTTTTAAACACTGGACAATGTAGTCATAATATATTATACTGACACCAGATGAAGAAACTGCACTTTTATTGATGGTTCACAGCATCATTAGAAAGTTTACACTGTGTCTGTTAGTTCTTGCGACTGGCCTGGAGGATGCGTAGGATATAGAGGAAGAGGTTGATGAAGTCCAGATAGAGGTTGACGGAGGCCATGATGTACTCCTCAGGAGAGAGCTTGTGCATGATGAGGTGCGTGTCAAATATGATGAACCCGCAGAACAGCAGGGCCCCACCAATCGACAGCACAAACTCCAGAGTCTCGCTCCAGAATAATACCTGTTGTTATAAAACACAAGGCTTATGGGAGGGCAGACTTCTTTAATGTACAGTATATAGCAAACTTAGATATGCCACTCACCTGGATAAAACCACCGATGATCAAAATCCACAAAAAGGCAAACAAACTACAAGAAGTGATAAAATGAAGGTATCATTTTGGCCCCTTAGTGTTGGCATACCTGGCCCCCCAGCTGCTGAAATCGTACTTGCTCTGCATGGTGTAAGCTGTGAGAGCAAGGAACACAGCACTGGTGATCAACAGGGACTTGAGAACCAGATCTACGTCATAGAATGTGACTATGGTCCCCAGTGACACGCCCTCACTAACAGTCTAGGAGGAGAGAATAAAATAGAGATCAGCAAATGAATGGTAGAGATGGGGTGACGTACAAATGCCAGAAGGAGGTAGAAATTGATGGGCGCCTCCTGCCTCTTGATAATGAGAGCAATGAGGATGCCAAAGGTTGCAACCACTAGGATGATATTGAACACAGGGCTGTATAGATACACATCATTAGAATGATACTCATATCTTCTCACTATACTAGCTATGTTGATAGCTACCTGGTTTGAACAAATTCCTTCACTGGAGACACCACAATACATATTCCAGCTATAATCACTGTGAGAATCAACTGTGCACTCAGGATCCCATACACTTTGCGCAAAAAACCTATCACAATGGTTGTATATATGTAGCTAGCTTTACCAGATCAAAAATTTCAGCAAACTCACTCAACCTCAAAGCTACTTCAGCCTGCCACACAGATACTGATACCCCCTTGCCAGAGCCTTCACCGCTGGTGAAGAGTGATTCAACATCCATTCTCAATAACACTATTACTGCTGCACTGTTTTTTTTGTGTGTTTGTAATTGTGTTGGTAAGTCTTCAAACCCCACCCCTTACTCCTCCCCCTCTCTGCAACCTAAATAGAGCACACCTCAATCAGCTGGCTGAAGTTGAAGAAGCTGCCTTCAGTGGTACTGATGGACTATGGAGCTGGAGAGGTGCTTAAAATTGCTTAGAGCAGCCAGTTCAGACACAGAAAAGATGGCTGGACTGATGGTGGTAAGCAAATTAGAGTCACATCACTAGTATACACTAAATGAATATTTTTAGGTGGCCAAACTGGTCAATTCCAATGAAATAGACACCAAAGATAGAAGAAGAGTTTTTGAAGCAGTTGGTTTCACTTTTCTTGACCGTCTCCTGTCAACGAGTGAGTCTGCACCCCATACTTGCTTCTTTGCTGCTCATACGCGCGCGTGTGTGTGTTGTCTTATAGATGAAATGCCAGAGGGCTGCACAGTGAACCCATACCACCAGATAGCAGTGACAATACTAGCATGCTTCTGCACTGACGAAGAACTGGTAACAATTAACCCCATTGTTTGCTGTTCCTAATTCACCTGTGTGGTTCAATTCCAAGAAAAGTTTACTATAGAGAGGTTCTCAAGTCCACTATAAAGAGAAAAGCTCCGTATTCCCATTATGTTCATAGTACGAAATTTTTTTTGCAGGCTCTTCATCCACAGCTGACCTCCAAAGTACCTCTCTTCAACAACTTCATTCAAACAAAGTATTTTATAAGCTATGAAACTTGATCACCTTTTTATTGGCACTGGTTTGGACACCAGAAACCTCGAGAGCAGCCTCCTAGCTCGGGATTCTCTGCAGTGCTTGCGCTCTCTGAGTGGCTCGGCCATCGGGATCCAGTATCTCCTCAAGCACCAGTCACTGCCAGCACTTGCTCGGGCCTATCTGGCCCAAAATGAAGGTGAATGGAGGCTGGTCTCGTTGTCCTCAGTGAGGAGGTTGCACTCTCACTATAGAAGGTGTCCTTGTAGAGAGGTTGCCCTTTGTCAGAGTGTTGTACAACATTAAGAGTGCTAGCTTCAGAGATGCAATGCTTTAGTTTCAGAGGAGAGCAAGGAGACTCTGCTCAGTGTGTTGGGGAACCTCTGCGCGGAAGACTCCGAACTTCACCGTGGAATTATTTTGGACGTGATTTCAATTTTGGCTCAGGAGTTCCGGAAGAATCAAGTGAGGACAGTTTGAGTGTTGAAATGCAGAAGTAAGTATTCAGCATGTCATGTTACATGTTGCTACCTGCAGGAACAGCTGAAATTCAAGCTCTGTCACACACTAAATCATGTTCTCTCAATCACTGGCAACCTGGTGAGTCATTATTGCAATGAAGTATGAGATGTCATTTCCACCTGCCCAGCTGAATGAGGGGGAACATGATGAGTGGTTGAAGGAACTCATGTCTGGCCTGACAGACATATTTTCCAGCAAGCTGGATTCAGAGCGGAGAGAATCAGCGCTGAAGCTGTCGGGAGTCTTGTCCCACGTGTTTGGGATCGAATGGGCGGTGGAGAAAGATCACAAATTTTTCCTCTTGTGGCTGCATCTGGCGGTTGTGGTTGGTCCAGCTATTCCGGCCAAGAAACGGAGAGATTAGTTGGTGTTGATTTGCTGCAGGAGGTGAGATTGGCAGTGGAGGGCAAGGAGCTTGAGGGCATTGCAGAGAAATCTTCTCTTCTCTGTTCTTGTTTCTGTGTGCTGGAAAGTGCCATTGTGTATGTCTCCAGACATTCGGACCAAGATGACTCCCAGACAAGTAAGAATATAAGACCATGATCTCTAAGTGGGTGGAGTTTCGCTTCTTTCCTCGTCACAGAGTCCCATGGTGAAATTCTGTTGAAGCTACACACGATTCTAACCGAGGCACTGAGTTCTGTGGTACATCTTCTCATGGTTGCAAGCCAGAGCAGAGTGTTTCAGCAAGTGGGATGTTCATCCTTGGAAAGTTTGGGGGTGTTCCTCACGGAGTACCTCATTGTGACTGCGTCAGTCCGTGTCTTGGGGGCATGGCTTGCTGAGGACAGCTTGACATTGGCAGCGGAGGTGTACGGTCTTCTCCCCTTCCTCATGGAACTCTGCTCGTCATCAACTCCTCAGGAGGAAGATACTGACCTACTCAAGTTCCTCCTGCCCGGCCTGTGTCACTTGACAGCGGATGACAAGGCCAGGCCAGTGCTCATTAGGGCTAAACTCATGAAGACATTATCCAACTACATGCAGAGTTTGCTGACCATGTGTGATGGCTCCAGGCTAGTTTGACTGCATCTCTCTGAACCCGTACAGATTTGTTGACCACTGCCTCTTTGTTTTCTCCTCCAGTGAGAAGAGAGACGGACTTCTTTTGTGCTGCGGGGTGTGTATGAATGTTTGTGTGGGTGCACCTGGTGACGTCAGGGAAGACACGGATGGTTCTTTCGGCTCCCTTGCTTCCCTGGGGTTGAGCATTTTCACCAGGAGTTAGTCAGCATGAAGCTAAGGAGGGCAGTACAGCTAAGTGCTCACCAGTTTGCTCTGTTTTGTTAGAATTTGGTGAAGAGGGTGATGCTTTGGTCATGAATGCTATTGCTCTCTTTCTGATGATCACCAGAAGGAAAGGTGCAGTTGAGTATAATTAGCTACTTGCATATAACTAGAGCTAATGTCGGTAAGTAATGTCATAGCTAAGAGAAAATGGCCATTTTACTCTAAGACAGGCCTGCTATTGCTGGTGCATCTTTCAATCACTCTGACACACCTCTCACTCTGGTGGTCTGGATGCAGTTCGTTGTACAGATGCAGAGTGTGCCTTTGAAAAGTCCCTCCTCCCACGAAGAGGACGCACCTTGCTCTGGCCACAATGGCCTGTTGCACCAAAGCTATGTACCCTGCATCACGACTCTCTGCCGTCTCCTCAAAAGTTCTCTCCCACTCTCGAATCGTAAGTTTATTGCCGTAGACTTTTCCCACGAAGGCCTCCATTTCCTGCTGGTGGTCGTAGTAATTGTGACGAAGGAAGCTCCTGCTCCCGTACTTGCCCAAGTCTGAAGACAGGAAGATTTCTGTCAGTTTCGTCTCCTTCTTTGTAAGGTAGATTTGTTTCATGGTCTCCTCCAGGCAGAAAGGGATGATGGCATGGGGATCGCTGTGATTGTGCTTTCTGCAAGTCAGTGCTGTCATCTCGTATCTGGCTATCACTGCTAGATAGCCAGCAGCGGTTTTACTTCGCTGCAAGTACTTTTTTATGTATAGCTGAGCATCTCTCGTGACCTTTGAACTGGAGTGGGTGTGGTCACGGTAGTTTTGGGCGTCGGGGCAGATTTTGTCTTTGATGAGGACTCTCTGGTTTTCACCGAACCCCCTCCACTCATCAATAATAACGGTCACGTTGTTTGGAGCATGGCCCTGCAGAAGCTCCCTCTGGAACACTTCCAGTGGAATATATTCTCCACTCAGAAAATTGAAGCACACTCTACGAATGACATTGAAATTCTTTTTTTCCAACTTAGCAAAGGCTTTGCTCACCACCTTGTAGCCACAGCCTTCCTGGTAGGCCACCTTCCTTTCTGTTGTCCCTTTTTTACGGGCACTTTTGAGGAAGGTAAGTGTGGGGTACTTCATTTGGACTAGAACAATATTTTTGGAGGTGTGTGCCATGAATTCCTCCCACTTTACCAGCGGCACGAATCTCTCGTTATCCGCATGTCGTCTCCACTCCTGCATGTCGTAGAGATCCTCTAGTCGGAGCATGTCTGTGTGCTGTGTGTAGTCCAGGGGTGTGGAGAGGGTGGAGTCCTGGATCAGCGGCTGGACCACCTCAAGGTTCAGCTTGCTGCCAAAGCACTGGAGTTGGAGGAGGTTGCCTGTGGCCATCGTCTGCTGCTCATAGATCTTCAGAGCTAAGATATAGCCTCGTTTCTCGACACCAGAGTCTGTAGATGTATAAGCTGATGTTTTCTGAGTTCTGCTAGCATTGTCTGCTGAATGAAGTGTTTGGTTTTGGAGCACGTCTTTGACTAGAACAGTAGTTTTGTTGATGGCACTAAACTTCTTGTTACTGTGTTCCTGAGTGCTGAGCAGCCTCTGTGTGCTTTCTTTGCTCCTGTCCACAAAGTTTAGCTCAAACAGCTCATCAGCCTGACCAGTGCTGAGATTATTCTCTAGTAGCTCAGTTCTTGAAGCCACTGGGAACAAAGTTGGCTCATATAGGTTGCTATGGTACAGATAGACGTTGTAGAGAACTAGACTCACTACCACAGCAAGGAGCAAACTGCAGAGTGTCCTGATATTTGTGCACCCTGCCATCTCTTCTCTGAGCACCCATGGAGGAGGGAAAAAAATACAGTGATGGATACATTATCTTGGAGATGGAATGTGGCATTAGAAAGGGAACCCACAAAAGTGCATCAGTGAGCTCTCTTTTCAACCCTGTGACCTGTGTTAGCAAAGTAGCTAGCTAAAAGGAATAGTGCTAGCTATAAGATGCTGTGGTCTGCTCTGGTTGAGCTAAAAACGAATACATCCTTTCATGAGTGCATTCTTTCACAATGTAGACACAGTGGTTAGAGGGGTACATCTTTTGATGGAGTCTCAGTGCATGGTATTGGAAGGAGCCTCCACCCATGAATAGCACACACTTGGCGCGTGAGGCTATCACCTTCTGGAGGACACCTACATAGCCAGGATGAGCACTTGTCCTTTCAAATGTGCTTTCCCACTCTCCAGTGGTGAAGTGATTGCTGTAGATTGCACTGAAAAACCTTGAAAAGGCATCGTACATGTCTTCTTTACCCGTTCGGCGAAAGATCGCACTGCCAAATCTGCTGACATCAGCAGAAAGGAATGTGACGTTTATGCCAGAGTCTTTGACCATTCTGTTCCACGTTTGAAGTGACTGTTGGAAACATCGAGTCACGTTACTTGTAATCTTTGTGACTTTCTGTAGTCTGACCATGATGGCCACGTAGTCGTTCATCTTCAGGTACTTTTCAACGTAGCTTTCAGCATCTCTTAGCATCCGCTTGCTTGGGACAATATCATCCAGAAATTCTGAGGTTATGGCACAGTCAGAGTTTCTGACTCTGAGTCTACCAGCACCCACTCCTCTCCATTGGCTGAATAGCACAGTGCTCATGCTTGGCTTAAGATCTCCGAATATCTCATCGTAGAATTCATCTGTGCTGAGATCCTTGTACAAGGCGAAATCTATGCACACTTGTCTTGCAACTTTGAAGTGGAACTTCTGGAGAAGTTTTACAGCATCTGTTAAAGAGGTTTGAGTGCGGCATCCTTTCCCATGTTGGGCACCTTTCCGTGGTGCAGCTTCTGAGTACTGGACGTTCACTACAATCAAACTCCGAGGAGCTTCCGTCAGGAAACTCTTCCATGAAGTGAGGGCTGCATACCCTTTTCTCTGCTGGTCATTCCAGTGATCTATGTCATACACATCTCTCCAATGGAGTGAGTCCGTTCCCTTTTTTGTCGTCCTGAAAGGAAAGCTCAAGGATGTGTCCTTCACCAATGGCTCCACTACTGACATATTCAGTCTGCCTGCCCAGCACTGCAGGCTTGCTAGATTTCTTGTGGCTGAAGTGAGCTCTTCCCAGTAGTTACAGGACAAGACAAAACCACCTCTTTGGATGTTGCCTGTCCTGAGAGGGTCACGAAGACTACTTCTGTTTGACTCAGCAGAGCTGGACGTGAGCAAGGGAGTGTCTGGTAGCTGTGACTCTGGAACCGAAACTCCCTCATCCATAGTAATTGGAGCTGGAGAGTTAACTTCGACAGTTGGACCACCACCGCGGGTGTTCTTGTGAACTATTGCTACAGTAATCAATGCAATGGCCGATACTAGCAGAAACCACTTTTTCATGAGCATTGGCATGTTAGCCTGCCTGTGGTACCATTATTGCAGAGTATGCTGCTTGCATGGATACCAAACTTACACTGTGATATTTAGCAGGTTGTCAAGGAATGATGTGGATGCTATATAGTATGATGTTGACCCCCACCCACCCACCCACCCATCACCCACTTTTTTGGCTGCTCATACACATAGCAATACATGCACACACTGGACTTGCAGAATAGGTGTTCATGATTGAGAATAATCTTGTGTTACACCTGCGAGCACCCTGGGCTTCTTAGGTATGCATGAAAAATCCTGGAGAAGGAAACTTGTGAGGATTTTGCATGCAGATTATAATTCCTCTGCACACCTGGCTCTGATTGGCATATCTAGATGTGTTAACTAGCAGCCAGAGGTAGGTAGAGTGAAAAATGGCCAGTGTGAAAAGTATCCCTTCCCTCTTTCTCTACTTTGTGTGTGCAGTGGGTCCAGCGATGATGCTCTGCCTCTTGATATTCTCAGACAGTTGGTTGACACCAGATGTCATTTCATCAGGTGGTAGTGACCACTGGCATGATGTTGATGATATCCATCTCACTGTGGTGGAAACAAGAAGAAATGAAACTGAAGTTGCTGTGGCTCACTTTTCCCTGCAAGATTATGAAAATGAAGTTCCCATGAGTGTTACCCACCGTCTACAGAGAGGCACTGTGCCTGATAGTAGTGTTGAAAGTGAGAAAGACGCTACCCATCAGAATTCAAATAAAATTCGTGCTTCAATTGAGGAGAGAAAGGGACTAGAGAGAGTAACAAAATCTCCTGCCAGTGTCAGATCTGGTTCGTCCAGTGGACACACTGGCTACCTGCTTGCTGTGAACTATTACGAGCAGCAGACAATGGGCTCCAGAAATATGATCCAGCTCCAGTGTCTGGCCAGGCACCTCAAAGCTGCAGTGGTCAAGCCAGTCATGAAGGACTCTCTCCTGAGAACTCCACTTAATGACGCATACCAGAGAGACTTTATCAAGTTTGAGGACTCCTTTGATCTTGGTGAGTGGATGGAGCAGGCAAGGAGAGCCGGCTACGCCCCGCTGGTGGAGTGGGAGCAGTTTCTGGTGCAGGCTCCTCATGACGTGATCCTCGTTCAGTTCAACTATCCCTCAGTGAGCATGGTCAAGGAGATGAAGAAGAAGGAAGGCGTTGCTACCCACAGAGCACAAAATGGGAGACACAAGAGTGGGTGTGCCCCTAACTGGCCCTCAATGACAGAGTTAGCTTTCCTGAAGAGGAAACGATTCAGTATTGTGAGACAAGTGTGTTTTAATTTCATCTACGGTGACACCGTCACGCTGGAGGAATTTGATGAGCACATGTTGGGTGGGTACTCCAGCACCAATGTGACCATCGTCATGGACATGTGGAGGGGACTTGGCTCAGAACAGAGGGTCCTGATAGCGGGAGGGGGAGGAGGGTGCACTGCTATAGACCTCATTCATGAGCGTATCAGACCCAGCCAGTGTCTGGTGGAAGATGCTGAAGAGTACATCAGGAGATACCTGAAAGGTGGTCCCTTCATTGCTGTGATGGGAAGGCTGGAGATGTCTCTCCTGACTGTCTACAAGAAGATATCCGTATCTTATTGTTTCAAAGAAACCTACTCAAGTTTGCTAGACCTTCAAAAAGAGACATGGATGAATGAGACATTCTTGTCCATTGACATTGGACAGTATGGGACAAAGAAATGGAGACACGGCATGGATAGAGAAATGGCTACCGACTTTCAGGAGTTCTTGAGCTCTGTGTATGGGAGGGAGATTTCAGTGAAGAACTGGGAGTCCACCTTTTCCAGTACCTCCTCATTCGCTGATTCTGGGTACATAGGACTCCTCCAGAAGGTCATTGTGACAAGAGCCCGGTGCATTTTATTCGTGGGAGGGGGTGCTTTTCAGAGACACACTCTTCATCTGTACCGGCAACTGAATCCTGACAAAAGCAGGCAGTGTCTCCGTGTAGTGAAGCCATGCACCAGTGCAACAAAACTAGCGCTGTAGGTCACACTGTAGGGAAGCATGAAATCTTATTAGCAATGCGATGTTCATTCTGTATTGGCAATTTGTAAGACTGTTAGAAGTTCTCTCCTTTGACAGCATAGCTGTGTATGCATACAAGACATATTGAAAAGAATATGGCAGCAATTTGTTTATGGTACAGATGAACTGGTAGACGGTGCAACACAAGTGCCAGTGTGGTGCTCTCTGCTGAACCAACTTCTGGCCAACATCAGACGCTGCCCTTTCCTTTCCTCTGGACACCGCAGCCAGAGTTGTGTCCACGATCCCAAGGTTTTGGCAGCCAAGTGGGAAGTGGTCTCTCAGCTATGGTCTATAGCAATACAAGGTTAATTTGTGGGCGATGCGATTAAGATTTCAATTTGTCAAAGACCACACATGTATTTAAATGTACTCATGGATTGTGAGAAAAAGTGTGCCCTGCCAAAGTTACGATAATGGCCATTTGTTCTTGTTTGCAGAATTGAATTGCTTGATCTCTTGTCACCAGGTGATCAAAGTGGCCGCTTCGAAATGCCATTTCCTCCCCCAGCTCTCAGATATCATGGCATCATTGATGGAGAGTGACCAGGAAGGTACGTATAATAAATTAATTTAAAACTGTGACTATCATCTTGAAATTGATCATTTTAGATGACGAAGGACTTGAACTTATAACCAATCCAGTGCATACATTACTGCAAAAAAACAAGAGCTAGGTAGCTGAATGGTTGACAACAGCACTAAATATCAAGGCCTCTGCTGCATTTCTGTATGATCTGTACACATGTTTGCTTCCTGTTGGCAGTTCTGTCATGAATGATTTTTGTGTGTCTCTGGAATGAGCCTCCACCAGTGAGTACCATGCACTTGCCCTGTGCAGCAATGGTTTTCTGCAGAGACCCAATGTACCCCAAGTCCTGCCGAGGGGAAATACTCTCAAAGGATGCCTCCCACGACTCTATTGTGGCATCCTTACCAAACAGCTCCTTTATGAAGTAAGTGTAAAGATGGAGGAGTGGATAGTACTTGCCACTGTTCTTCTCCACCAGGCTGTAGCTCCCATACTGCCCTATGTCCATGGCCAGGAAAGTTCTTTTCAGACCAGTGGTGGCCTTGAGCGTTCTCCACTGCCTCAGCGTCTTGTTGAGACACGCGGACATGAATTCCGGTGAGGAGTTCAACCTTCCCACCTTCTCTGTTCTCACCATGACAGATACGTAGTCCTCTCCAAAGAAGAACTTCTGTTTATACCTCTTGGAGTCGCAGACTAGTCTCTGGCTTGGCCACGTGTAAGTCATGGATTTCACGTGGACTGACGAGCAAGCATTGGAGAGGACCACACGTCTGCCACCCTCTTGAGAGCTTAGGCCTCTCCACTCCTCCATCAGGACTGTGACTGATTTGGAGTCAATGCCAGCATAGAGGTGGTGGTTGAATTGGTGGAGGGTCAGTTCATCTCCATTAGCAAAATTGATGCACACTTCCCTGATCACAGAGAAATTGTGTACCCTCCTCAAATATTCGACCCTTGCTGTCAATTCTGGACTGGTTTCACAGCCTTCTTTATAGTTGCCATCCACTGCAAAGTGTGGCAGCACTGTTTCATTGGCTTCTCTCTGTTTCATCATCAACTTAAAGGTAAGATACTTGAACTGCACAACAATCAACTCTCTTGGAGCTTTTTCGTAAAATTCGTCCAAAGGCACCAAAGGGGCAAACTTGTGCTGTGCAGAAAGTAATTTCCAGACACCAGAATCAAAAATATCTCGAAACCGAAAGAGCTGTTGGCTGCTGTTGATAGGGAGTGGAACAACAAGATGTGATTTCTCCACAAAGGGCTCCACAATGTTGACATAAAGGGTCCTGGCCCAGCACTGGAGATCAAAGAGGTTGTCAGAAGCCTTTGTCTGCTGCTCACGAAAGCTCAGCACGAGGATGTATCCCGTGCACTGGTCGCAACCAATTCCTGCAACTTTCGCAATGCTATTATAGCTGGATCTTGTGCGGCTGCTACAGTACAGTTTTGATGTTGACTTCTGCAGGAGATCCTCCAGCTTTGGTGGTGGTGGTGCAGTAGTCATCAAACCTCTGCTAGTCTTGACACTCACATTTCTAGACATGAGGGTTCTTGATGCAGAAATCTTGCCTTCTAGCAGTAGCCCCCTACTGCTTGGGCTACTCTTCGCCACCACTGATGGGATGGACCCCCCCACTCGCAGATAGCCTGTCATCAGCACTGCTGCTAGGACCAGGAGAATGCAGCCCAGGAGCAGCAAGGTCAGTTTCCTCTTCATGGTGGACTAGAAGTAGGTAGATGGCGCATCCAGCTGTGAGTATCCTCTTACCCCTACACAGGCGTGCTGCTTTTCAGAAGATGGACAGCATCTGAAGTGTAGTAGTAGTAATAGTGTACATAAAAGATGAGGAAATAGAAAGGAGATATCTCTCTCTAATTAAGCACGCTTAATTACAATCTAGAAAGTAAAATTGAAAAATAATTCCTAACAACATCTTAGGTTGGTGTGTGATGTCTTCACCAACTTTGAGGAAGCGTTCCAAGTCTACAGAAGGTTCTCCTGTCAAGAGGTCGAGGAGTGGCTCCAGAGTCAAGCTTGACGAGCTCTACAGGCTGCTGGACAAGACCATTCTTGACCACCAGGTGCTAATTTAAGCAAACGAGCTAAAGCCTTAGTTACTGCATACCTTGCACTCTGTTCTCAGCACCCTGTGACTGGCCTCCTCCCAGCTTTCCTCTATGAGGATGGCACTCCGGGGTGGGCCAAGAATGATGCTTGGGTGAGGGACAATGTTTACAGTGTGCTCTCCATATGGGGTATGTCCATCGCCTACAGTCACCAGGCCGACACAGAGGATGACAGACTCCGAGCTCACCAGCTGGAACAGGTATGTGAAAATGTTTAGAAGCGGTAGAGTGATTCGCTCCCTCCTCTCTCTTACCCTAGAGTGTTGTCAAG
>JAAGOD010052489.1_pt1 | contig 12198 bp, 19 predicted proteins | sample 8389681 | NCBI WGS metagenome assembly JAAGOD01 (sample SAMN13964374, study PRJNA552185) | sponge metagenome | biome: deep-sea hydrothermal vent fields; feature: spots directly above weak diffusing fluid; material: seawater and sediment | host: Tedaniidae sp. KZ-2020 ... | reverse complement strand
AGGATGCTGCTTGATATGGTCTTGAGGGGAGTGACTCTGGCATCAGGGGGAAATTGAGGCAGCTGGTGAGGGTCTGCCTTCACCCATGGAAACTCCTAAACCAATCAAGAAAAACAGATATACTGGTTATTAGGAGGTGCATACCTCCAGTAGCAGTAGTAACTAAGGAGACTATCTCTGTGGTTCAGAGAAACTTGAGACAAGTGTTTTCTTCTCTGCTCTGCAGCTAGGGTGTAGGGACTGAGAGAGGGAAATGGCTCTATTTGGAAAGAGCACTTTCTGTGTGGTGACAGGAGCCAGCAGGGGCCTGGGGAGAGAGACTGCAGTGCAGCTGGCAAACCAATGGAGTCTAGCAGGTAAGAGTCCTATCTAGCTATATAGCCAGTAGGTAGCTTGATGGGACAGCTCAGGAAGGTAGGTAGCTAGCTAGCTCAAAAGGTTGAAGTGTTGTGGCTGATTCTTCAGGTATCTTGAGCGATGTTGTGATTACTGGTCGAAACCTGGAAGGATTGGAAGGCACCAAAGCCTTGATCACCTCCCAGTCCCCTGGAATCACTGTGCACGTCATCACAGGAGACCTCGGCGACATGAAGACCCTCCCAGCTCTCTGCTCCAAGCTGCTGGCACCTGCGGACCCCTCCAAACATCAGCAGAGCTTGTTTGTCAATAATGCTGGGACACTCAGCGACTGCAACACACCAATTCTCTCGCAGACAGACCCAGAGGCAATCCAGGAGTATTTTGGCGTCAACATCACCTCTATGATTGTCCTAACGACAAGATTCCTCTCTGCTCTCCCCTCTTCTCCACAGTACGTGATAAACATCACCTCCTTGCTTGCGTCCGTCTTCAAGCAGGGCTACCAGCTTTACTCCCCCTCTAGAGCGGCCAGGAATGCCTTTATGGGAGTCCTGGGAGCAGAGATGCCCAGCGTCCGTCAACTGAACTACAGCCCGGGGCCGTGCAACACAGACATGTACATAGGGGTTCCGGAGAAGTTCAGGGTTGGTACCGAACACGTACTGACAGCCGAGCAGTCCATCAGACGCTTGCTTGGGATCCTCAAGGAGGACAGCTTTGAAAGTGGAGCTACCATTGACTACTTTGACCAGAGTTCGTAATGCAATCATCGTATGTATGTCCCATTTTCAGGATTTATTTTATGCATAGATTTTCATGGGACTCTGTTTGATGGGTCATGTGATGGTCACGTGATGCGTTAACGTCTGTAGGGGTCAGATTTATGTGCACCATGGGTTTTATCTCTCTCCACACAAACAAGCTCAGACAATGTTGCAGGAGTTTTATGTTGTAACCCTGCCTGGTTGGTTGGTTTGGTACGAACAGAATACTGCCTACCTTGATGGCATCTTGAACTTCCATGTCTGCTGCGGCAGATTCTGTTGTGTGAACAAGAATGATGAAGGTGCAGTCTTCTTGCAAACACACATACGCACACACATACATACACATTACTTCTGTCTGAGAGAGGTTTAGGCCTCAGTATGTATATTATACCTGGGGGGAGGGGTCTCAGGGTGGCATCACTGGTACTGATTTTGAGTAGCACCGATCTCAAGTCTCTCTCAAGCTGGATTAAATGCTGGTCCTCTCTGCAAATCAAACATCAGATAGCTGCACGCACCACACCTTGGGTTGGATTAGCTACTCCAGCTGAGATGCCGGCCCATACCTCAATGCTTGCTCGTTCACTCCTTGCAAGTAGAAAACAAACCTCTCGACAGGATTTTCTTCCTAAAACACCATCACATGGTTATCACATGACTTCTCAGGGGCATTGGAAGATGCAATGGCACCAATATTCGAACAGGTAATGAAGTAAATGAGACTCCTTTCATGCGGGCTGGGCTTTAAGAATGGGGCCCGCATTCTCCGCCACTGTTTTAAGATAGATACATAGATAGCTGTACCTTGTCTTTGATAGACAGTATGACCTTCTCCACTTGTCCCTTGAGAGCAACAGGTTTGATGCCCAGTAGAACATCCTTCAGGTACTGATTTAACTCGGGATGAATACTCATGTAGACTGGGATGTTGTATTTCCGTCTTCTCTCAAAAAGAGCTGTGGTATGACAGATTCAAGCTGGACTCTCTCTCTTCCAGCCAACCAGAGTGAAAATTTGAGAAGAGTGGCCTCGTTTTAGGGGTTCAGATTAGAGGGAGTCCACTGAGTGTGAGCTCACTTGCTGGATAGATTCCCCTGATGTAGAGGACGTGATGAAACGCGACTTCGAGAAACTCACAGAGAACATTTGAAGCAACTGTGGAGAGGTAGAGAACATTCATACATTCACAGCAGGTACTAGTCCAGACTCCTCACCTTCCAAATGATCCAAGGAATCACCTCCTGTCATGTCTGTTGGCCATTTTGAGGCCATGCCAATAGCCCCAGGGATTTTAGCTGGAAGTGTGCTCCCTAGAGGTATTCTGAGACAGTACCAAGCTAATTTCCGACCCAGGAAGAGCGCCTTTACATGTCCTTCAGCTCTTCATCTTGAGCACCAGCTGACACGATTCAAACTTCCCGCCAAAAATAACTTTTGGGGTGGGGCTTGAAGGCGGAGTTTCAGACCAAGGGGTGGGGTTTGAAGGCGGAGTTTCGGAGGTGTGGGCAGGGGTGTCAGAAGGTGGGGTGTGGGAGCTGGAGAGATGTGCTGCAATCTTCAGTGCTGCTTGAGGTGCTTCACGTTGTGCCTGGTGGTGGGAGCCCTGCTCTACCTGGGCATCAACTCATGGATGGGGCAGAAGTCCTATGTGTTCGACGCGGATGAGATAGCAGACATTACCAAGCAAGCATTAAAATCCTCCAAAGGCAAAGGTTCTTAATTATGGCTTGCCAACTAACTAGCTAGCTGTTTCCATATCTGTACTATTTGATAGGTGTGATTGTAAACTCAGTTGCAATGGATTGATTACCAATGTGCTCTTTTGTTTAGGAGATCATGAAGAGATATTCGGTTTGGTTGAGGAGGAGTTGCGGCAGAGGTACGGCAGTCATATCTTGCATCCTGCATACAGGGAGTGGATCTTTGTGAACGCTGGTGGGTGGATGGGAGCCATGTGTGTCCTCCATGCCTCCTTGACTGAATACGTTCTCTTCTTTGGCACTGCTATAAATACCTCAGGTCATTCAGGTACGTGACTCTCTCTTCCACGATAACGTCTTTTATAATCAGGTCACCCCTTTTGACCGGTCCAAAGTGCGGGCAGTCCACTATACTCGAACTTTAAGCTTAAAGGACTTCTCTCAGTGAAAGAACTTCCAACTTGCATGCTGAGTGTTATCAATTGCTAGAAAGTTCCAACTTTTCTGTGTTTCCAGGGCGTTACTGGGCCAATATTTCTGACACTGTCATCTCCGGCAAGTTTATTCAGTGGAAGGAAGGGACAATTAGGAGTGACGTGTACGGCCCGGGGGACACTGTGTACCACGGGGTGGGGGAAACGGCAGCCATAGAGTGGACAGCTCCATTCTGGGCCGTGGAGTATGGGCGTGGCTTCATCCCATCCACGCTTGGGTTTGCTTTCGCAGACTGCTTCTTCAGCACACAGGACTTGTACATTGTCTACAGGACTGTAAGAATTTACCTCATAGCAATAGTCCAAGAGTTCATCCAGTTTAACTTCTGACAAACAGACCACTATACAGTAGAGTGCAGATTTTTATTGGTTTTATAGAAAATTGTGAAATTAAGATGAGTGTTCTTTTATTGGCCAAGGTCCAATTTGTTTTTATTGAAAAGGAATATTTTTTGCTAGCAGACAGCCGACAATGAACAAAATGCTGACACCGACGTTCAGCTTTGCTGCTTTGACTGAAATGGCCTTCGAAGGACCGTTTTCACGCAGTGTCCGCTCCAGCTGGAAGGCATAGGGCATGCTCAGTAGGGGCAGTCCCAGGGTGAGGGAATACTGCGTGGCAAAGACCGCAAAGAGGAGATACGGGAGGAAGAGAAGGAGAGTGAAGAGAAAGTAAGATCCCTGCTTCCCGAGGAGAACGGCAAGCGATATGACACCGGCTCTCCGATCCTCCTCGGCCTCCCGCAGGTGCTTGCTGTGCAGGATGGCCTCCGTGCTGAGCGTCAGGGGGAGGGCCAACAGGAGAGGACCGAGGGGGAACTCCCCACTCTGCACCCCATACGAGAAGAGCATGGAGAGGGGGCCAAAGGTGAAAACGACCAAAAGGTCCCCTAAGATGTAGTACTTGAGTCCAATGCCACCTGTGTAGACGAATGAGCTGGAGAGCCCGCCAAAGAACAAGGCCGCAATAAATTCGCTCTTTGCGGTCGATAGATGCATTAGGAGTAGCATGCACAGCATTCCAAAACCATACAGATACGCAGCATAGTTTACCAGAGCAGTTTGTTCCAGTTGTTGCTGCGTTGACTCCCCTCCTTCCAGCTGATGCGAGCTAACGTTACCATCTTCGGTATCTGACGACAAACCGATGGCTTTACGATGCCTGATACGCGAATTGGGACCACCACTATCTTCATTCTTGAACTCCTTCTTGTGAACTAGCTTCTTGGAAGAGTCCATCTTCCTCATGGCTTCAAAGTATGAATTTACCATGTTCCCTGCGCCATTGACCGCTAGGACAGCACCCATTGTGAGGATGAAGAGGGAGGGACTGAAGGTGGCCTGAGCCCTGTAGGACAGGGAAGCTCCCAGGACCACTGAAGTCAGCGAGGTGGAGAAAGTCCACAGTCTCAGTGCTGTCAGGATGGTAGTGGCGGTGGTGGTGGTGGGTGAAGAGTGAGGTGGGGATGTGGAGTTCATCTCTGAAGCCATTTTCTTCCGGATAAGGTAAAAGGTCATCAGCACATAAAGACCGCTTTCATAGCTTCTAATAAGACGATCTCTTACGGTGTGAGTTTGCTTGGTGTGTGTGAGTTTGCATGGTGCATCAAAATTTGAATTCCTTCAGCTTTTTGGCTGCTTTCCCTCCAGCCGAATCCCCACCTGCTCTCTTTCGCTTCTGCAAAAAGCAAGCAAGAAAAATGATTCTGCCGTATACACGCCCACTCTGAAACCCCACCTTCTGCTTGGCTGCATGCTCTGCCACCATGTCACTGAGGTCCTCCTTCTGAATGGCATTGGTCTTCTCCCTCACCTGCTCCTCATACCTGCTCACATGCATGCACGCACACAATCACACACAAAGGGGTCAGTCCACATTCCTTCCCCAACACGGCTGCTCTCTACAACACACCTGGCAGCAATGGTGGCCGTATCGAGGTCCAGCTCACTGGGGTCAAGTGCCACCTCCACACTCCCCTGCACACGCACGCACGCACACACACACACACCATACAAATCATCAAATTAGAGCGTTGTCTTCTGAATTCAAGCTCACCTTTTTCGCGGTGGCCGCAGATTGATTGACATCGTAAACATGGGAGGAGCCCATCATGGACCCACCCACTGACGCCGTCTTCTCTGGAATCACTGTATAAAGCGCTGGAGTCTCACCACTGCACGTACAAACAAGCAGCAAAGTTCTGAAGTTCAGCCTTAGGAGTACTGGTGTGACTCACCCCTGCTCCATTGCCTCTTCAATTTTCTTTTTACGGAGCTGGATCATGTCCGGTGTCTCCAGACCAGCAGGTATAGATGTCAGCCCACTGGGCGTGACAAGACTAGACAACAACAACAATAGTATTGAGAATTCAACAAATCCAGTCATTCTTACCCCTCCATAGGAGTGACAAGGCCAGCTGCTATATCCTCAGGCTTCGGAGAACCGCCTTCCTCGGACTCCTACAGGGGGACATCAAATGCATCACATGATCGTCACATGACCACTGACCACACCACCCACCTCCTCCTCTTCCTCCTCCTCCTCCTCCTCGGACTCCAGCTCTCCCCAGAGGGTCTTGTCCACCTCTTCCTCCTCCTGCACCCCCTTGCCCATCTCTTGCTGCTCCATTCCAAACACGTCCCCGTACAGGGGATGCCCCACCTCGTCAACAGGGGGCTTCCCCCACCCACCAACAAAATAACCAAACGAGCAATTCTGAAAAGTCAAAGGAGTGAAAAGTAAGCTCATTTTGAGTAATTCCAACAATTATAGTGGACAAAGACACAGACAGACAGCTCTCTCTAATGTACAACATTGTCCTTTAATTAGAGGTCACACTATTATTCTCGTACCTCTGGAATGGGGGCATTGAGTCCGGGGATCTTGAGGTTGGGGTAGGAGGGGGGAGGGCCATATCGCTGCATGGCCACCAGCCATGGTGGAGGGAACTTATGCTTGCCCTGCAGTGAACCACGACAATGGACATTTCCTCATCCTGCGACTCTCTTGCTAGCACTCACCAAGCCAGTGGGCATGCCTAAAGCTCTTCGGAGTTCGTCTGAAGGGTCACCAGGCTTCTTCTGCCTCAGGCGAGTTTCAAACTCCTTACCCTAAAGGCAGAAAGAGTGCATCACATGATCGTCACATGACCACTGACCACACCCACTCTCTCCCTACCTCGTAATACATGTCCCCGTGGATGGTAAGTTTTGGTTTCGTCTGCCACTTGAAGAATGCGTCGTGGAGCTTCTGGTAATCGATGGTCAGCTTGCCCATCTTGGGCCTCACCCTCTCTCGGGTCTTCTGCTTCAGCGACTTGGCATCGTCCTTGTCCTCCACAGCCTGACGCATCTCCATCACGCCTGTGGCCTACATGCATGCATGCACGCACGCAGAGAGAGGGTCAGCCAGAAACTAGGACACTAACCTCTCTACAGTGGTTCAGTGGCCTGCACGCACGCAGGGAGCCTCTCTACAGTGGTTCAGTGGCTTGCACGCACACAGGGAGCCTCTCTACAGTGGTTCAGTGGCCTGCACGCACACAGGGAGCCTCTCTACAGTGGTTCAGTGGCCTGCACGCACGCAGGGAGCCTCTCTACAGTGGTTCAGTGGCCTGCACGCACGCAGGGAACCTCTCTACAGTGGTTCAGTGGCCTGCACACACGTAGGGAACCTCTCTACAGTGGTTCAGTGGCCTGCACGCACACAGGGAGATTGTCAGCCAGAGGCCATTAACAACTCTACAGTGGTCATCTCCAACATTCAAGCACAAGAAGTTGGAAACTTCATGGAAGCTAGCAAGAGACCCTCTCTATCTAGTTCACCTTGATGAAGTCAGGCAGGTCAAACGGAGGCTTCTCTATGCCCCTCTTGCCTTGCAGGTACTTCCTCTTGAAGCACCAGTGCCTCGGGACAGGGACAGTGTTGCGAGTCGACTACAAAACAGAACCAGAAAATCAGCATCTTGTGTGGTCTCATACAGGGAACTGTGTGTCCTGATTAAAAGGGATGGCTTCATTTCCAAATGTCCTGATTAGAGGGATGGTCTCGTTTCAGGGGAGGATTAAATGTCCTCCCAGTCCAGCAGGGAAGTCCAAAGTCCCCCAGTTTCCACCACCGCCACTACCTTGAGGTGGATGAGTAGCTTCGGGTCCATGGCAGTGACGTCGTGCATCTCCACGACGTCCGGCCGCTCCACCAGCTGCTTCAGCTGCGCCACCGTCAACCGATTCAGCTTCCTCAGCTTCTTCTTGGACATCTTTGGTTCGTCCTTGTCCTCCTCCTCCTCCTCGTCCTCGTCCGAGGAGGGCGGTCGCACGGGGGCCGCCATGAGCTTGCTCTTCTCGGCAGCCTGGGCGACCAGCTGGCTGACGGTCAGGGGGCCCTGGGTGGGGAGTTCGGACTCCAGGGGGTCTGAAAGACGGAAGGACTCCAGGATCTTGTGGAAAGCTCTGTAGTTGGGGTCTCCTGGCCTCAAGATGTCCTGTTGGATGTACCTGTGGGGAGGAAGGGAAGTTGTCGTATTATGCAGGTCTAATCCAGTCAACCTTCAAAATGGGTTGAATGCATGCACTCAGGAGAGTGGACTCCGTCTAATCCAGCCACCCTAGGGACCAGTTAGAGTGTCCTGACTATTTTCAGCGCTCAGTAAGTACAAGCACCAAGTTCAACGGAGAGTTGGAGGGAGTCTCTTTACATCACTTACTCTATTTCTACATCAGGCTCCACCTCTTTTGTTTCCTTGGCAACGGGAGCTGCAGGTGGCTGGTCATGACGGCGTCTCCTACGCTTCTTCTTCTTCTTTTGCTTCCTTCTCTCCCCCTTCTACTTTCAAAACACCGTGACGAGATTAGAAAATTGAAAACTGGGCGTTCTTACCTCCACTGGTTCAGCTTTCTTGTCTTTCCCTTGCTTCGGAGCTGTGGGTGGGCGTGGTGGGGAGGTGTGGTCTCCCGAGTCCTCTCCTTCCCTCTCCGATGCAGAGAAGTAATCTGAGGATATGGCGGGACGTGCATCAGCAGCTGTTCGAAGGCTTGTAGCAGCAGCGATGGGGGCATGGCCCACACGAGGAGGTTTGGTCACTTGGGAGGGTGTGTGGCTTTCAGGAAGGGGTGTGGTCACCTGAGGGGAGGGGGTGTGACCTATAAAGGTGGGTGGAGTGTCTGTGGACTGCTGTGATTCCACTACAGGATGGAGCTGTGCAGCTGTCTCACGGTCTGAAGCATCCATGGCGGCCTGGGGGGGTTGGTTGACATACTCTTCTGCAGCTGCACTTGGAACTGCTGATTCAGCAGTTTTGGGGGGCGAGGGGTCACTTTCCGTTTCCATGGCAGCCACAGTGTGTGCAGGCTGGTCTGCGGAGAGGTCTCCAGCTGTGTCGCTCTGGTAGTCCATCACTTCCTCCTGCTCCTCTTGACTCTTTGCAGAGTTCTCGTCAGTGGGTGTGGCTTCAGGCTGACCAAAAGCCTCAGTTTTGCCGGAGTCCACTTCATCTGTGCTTGGGTGTGTGGTTTCAGCCTCTTCCGTGCTTACCTCAGGTATTTCTGTGGGAGGTGTGGTTTCATGTGCAGTTACAATTGGGGGTGTGGCTTCTGGTTCTGGGGGCATGGTTACAGCTTCAGTAGGAGGTGTGGTCACAGCTTGAACAGAGGGCGTGGTCTCTTCCTCAATGGGAGGAGCAGCCACAGCTTGATCAGCAGGTGTGCCGAGTTCCTCAGTGGTGGTGATGGGTGTGGTCTCATCAGTGGGCGTGGTCTCAATGGTAGGTGGAGCCTGGATATCACTGGCTGGGGGAGGGATAGGTTCATCTTCTTGTGAGTCACTGGCAGAGACAGGTCTCTCCTTCCCCACCTCAATCCTCACCATCATGGCCTCAGGGCTACCCTGCTGTTGCTCTGGCACTGCCGAGGCCTTCTCCTATGACACAGGAAAGGCAAGGAAACCTCCTTCCCCTTCCGCCTCCCACAAACTCAGAGAGGGGTACTGGCAGACAAGACTAGCCTTTAAGCCCTTAGCTATACTCTACCATAAAGCCTATTAGTGGACTGACTGGGGGAAAACACAGCAGTTAAGGTGGGGGGCATTATTTAGAGGGTAGTAGGGTTCGCTGTATGTGCAAACAAAGCATACCTTCTCTGCCTCATAATGCGTTATTAGCCTAGTTATAAGGTCATCCTTCAGACCTGGAAATTGAAGAAGAAAAAAAAATCCCCAGTCAAACAGGGGCACTATAATAGTCATGTAAAACAGACCTCCTTGGGGCAAGGAGGCCTTGGACAGCATCTGTCTCAGCACCTTCACCGTCAGCTGCTTTAGCTCAGCTCTAGAAGGATACTCCATCTTTGCACTGCAGCTTCTTCAACTTTGAAAACGTTATCTTTCAATTAAAGCCCACCACAGAACACACGTGTTGGTTTCCAATTAAAGCCTACCATCTGTGTGACCTTTGAACTTCAGCTTGCTAAGCGGACAGCTGGATGAGCAGGAGTAGGTGCCACTATGAGGTTCTGGGTGTCCCCAGAGACGTCTCTGATTCGGACCTGAAGAAAGCCTACCGCAGGCTGGCCCTCAAACACCATCCAGACAAGAATCCAGACAACATTGAGGAATGCACCCGTCTCTTCAATACCATCCAACAGGCCTATGAGGTGCTCAGTGACCCTCAGGAGCGTGCCTGGTACGTCCTATAGGACAGTGGGGTAGATCTTGGATGATTGACCTGTCACCACAACAGTCGAACTGTAGCTTCACTATTATAGCTACTCTTCTTTTTTCAATCCAGGTACGACAAGCATCGTGAAGAAATTCTTCGTGGCGGTAAGTGATTTATACAGCTGCTTTTTGGGAGGTGCCACGCCCCCATTTTATTGTTGTTTCTCTCCAGCTGGCTCGGACTACAAAGACAACAGTGTCAATCTCATGCCCTTCTTCACATCTTCCTGTTTCAGTGGTTATGGCGATGTCTCCAAGGTGAGATGGAGAGAGCTTGAAGCAACTTTATCTTTCCACGATGACGTCTATCTTGTGCAGGGTTTCTATGCTGTGTATGGAGCAGTGCTCAACAGGATAGCCGATGAGGAGAGCCAGTATCTGGACGAGGGAGAGGCTTACCTTCCAGTGTTTGGTACGTATGTGATGTATGTGTGTGTGTGTGTTAGCAAGGTAGATTATACTGTTACATGCAAACCTCTTCAATCTTGTTGCAGGTAACTCACAAACTGACTACGAGGAGGTGAGAACTTCTCTATTCTAAGAGCTCCCCCCCCCCAATTAGAACACTAATTCTCAAGCTCTGGTCTAACTTCATTGTCTTTGATTTTTCTTTTTCCCTTTCTCTCTAATTAAAGGTACACCTGTTCTACTCGTACTGGCAGAGCTTTTCCACATGTAAGTCGTATGCGTGGGAGGACCAGTATGAGCTGAAGCAGGCTCCGAATCGCCGAGTCCAGCGGCTCATGGAGAAGGAGAACAAGAAACTCCGAGACAATGCCAAGAAGAAGAGAAATGAAGTTGTCAGGGTAAGTTCTTGAAAAGGAAACAAAGTTCAGATACATCTATTGACTCCTTCATCGATTCTCATTTTTTTCTTTTCAGGAATTGGTATCATTTGTTCGTAAACGTGACAAAAGAGTTCAAGCTCACAAAGTAATTATTAGCTGCTTCAAGTCCAGCGTGCAGAATGCTGTGTGTCTTTGGTCATCAGATCATGGTGGTGTTTCGTGCAGGTATTGATGGAGGAGAGGGAGAGGGAGAGACAGCAGCGAGTCGCTGAAAACAGAGAGAAGCACAGGAAGAAGAGACTTCAGTAAGCCCTGCCTGATGAATAGCAATCCAATGGACTCCCTCTATGTAATCTGGCACCCTTGGAACCAGTCAAGAGTGTCTGGATTAGAGGGGTGGCCTGATTTCAAGGATTTCACCTTCCCAAATCTAGATTGCAGGAGGAATACGAGACTGACGATCATCAAGCAAGCACCCAATTTGAGCAGGTTAGCCCCCCCCCTACAGCAGAACCACCAACAAAGAAACAATCTCTAGGACAAAATGCGCCTGACGGAGGTTCCCAGTTTGTCGTGTATGTAGGATCTTGTTCAGATGCAAGCTACACTGGATGCGGAGTTTGGGAAGGACTCTAGCGGCGAGGAAGAAGGGGAGGGGGAAAGTGCTGGTGGTGCTCACGATGGTGCTTCAGGGCGGGGTAATGGGCAAGAAGCCCCTCCCCCTGGAGACACCCTGTTTTGCCCGGCCTGCAATAAGCTCTTCAAGTCCAGCAAAGCGTAAGTAGTTCATTAGTCAGTTGAGCATCAAACACCAGTGATTAGCTGGAGCTGGATATGGGGGTGTGCGCACAAATTCTGGCACAAATTCTGCCAACAATTGCTCGTTTATAGATTCACCAACCATGAAAGATCAAAGAAGCACAAAGAGAAAGCAGCTCTTTTGAAGCAGTTGCTGGAGGAGGAGGAGGAGAAGGAGGAAGGGAAAGAAGAAGACGATGCCTCTGGGAACAGCACCAGTTCCCACTTGTTGTCAGCTGACGAGTGTGGAGATGGAGGTGGAGGTAACAGTGGGGCAGAGGAGAAAAACTTAACTGACGGTGATGGTGTGGCATCACTGGATCCTGGCGGTAATGATGCCACGCCCCTCCTTCCTTCTGAGGGTGTGGCTACTCCTCCCCCCTCCTCGGAAGGTGCCAGCTGTAATGGCCCTCTGAGCACGGGGGAGGAGGGAGAGAAGGACTTCTCAGCCTCACTCAGCTGTGAACTGGATGCTAAGTTGGAGATCACTGACAGTGCCAGTCCAGAGGTGTCCGATGAAGATCTGCTGATGTTGCAAAACCAGTAAGTTCCTACTATTGCAGCCATGCTTGCTTCTGT
>JAAGOD010013072.1_pt1 | contig 12238 bp, 24 predicted proteins | sample 8389681 | NCBI WGS metagenome assembly JAAGOD01 (sample SAMN13964374, study PRJNA552185) | sponge metagenome | biome: deep-sea hydrothermal vent fields; feature: spots directly above weak diffusing fluid; material: seawater and sediment | host: Tedaniidae sp. KZ-2020 ... | reverse complement strand
GACACATTAAAAAGAAAAAATTAATTAAAGGGGTGGGAGGGGCTTCATTATATTCATTTTTAATTTTGACCACAGGAAAATACAGTAATTAGCAAATTATCCAATTCTACACTTAACAAAGGAAAAAAAAGCATGATAAGACATCCTGTTAGGACTTTTTCTCTAAGATACTTTTCCCTGTAAAGATTTCATTTTTCTAAACTCATTGCATAATATTATCACCAACCAAAAACCAACCACAATTCACTCTGTTAAATATTGCATTTTAAGTTACATAAACTTTTTTTTATCCCTTTGGTGGTCATGTGTGCATAAAATACTTGTAACATTATTTTTTCACTCCACTTTTCAATTCGAATTTCGCGCGATTTTAATACGCATGCGCATGATGTTTCCCTGACGTCATGTTGCTGACATCATCAGAAAAAGGAGGAGTCTCCCAACAAAATCAACAAAAGATGTCAGCAGCTAAGCCTTTGAGGAGTAGAATGAGAGTTCTCTTCTTGTTGAGCGTATTAACCTTGCTGTTTTCTCATGGAGATAACAGAAGTACGTGTGATGATGGGCAGGTGAGAGAACTAGATAGGCTAGTGGCTCTATAGTCCATCAAACATCAGAGTAAGGCTGCTTTCCTATTTCTAGTACGGAGTGGAGGCGGATCTAGGGACTGAGGAGAACTGGGTGTGCTCAGGAAAGCCTTTCATAAACACTGCAGTGAGTCCACAAGAGCGGTAACGCACAATAAAGCTCTCTATGATCAATTCTATCTTTCTAGTTTTACACACCAGCAGGCCAGCTGGAGGAGTGTCACACTGACCAGGATGTAAGGACTGGTGATACTCTATTGTAACCTGTACACTAGATGTTATTGTGTGTGTAGGTTGGTCTTACTCACTGCATGGGGGAGAGTATTGAGTACGGGGCCCATCCCCCTTCCTACGGGCCCTACAGACCCCTGGCCCCCAAATATGGAGAGTACCACTACCTTCCCCCTCAGCGCTGGCTGCACACGCTCAAGACAGGGGGTGTGGCCTTCCTGTACCACCCGTGTGCTGATCCCGATCAGATTGAGCAGCTGAAGCAATTGGCAAGGTCCTGCCTGCAGATGTACGTGGTCACGCCCTATGCTCAGCTCACCAGAGAGAAGGTGAGGAGTGCCTGGTGGGTCCTTCTGTGCGTTAACCTGCTCCTTGCTGTATCTGTAGCCCTTGGCAGTGGTGACCTGGGGCTGTGTGCTGAGACTGAGCTGGGTGAGGGATGGAGAGGTGAAGAAATGGCTGCTGGAGAGAGGCATTCAACATGGAGTCACTGTAGAACAGTCGGATCTAATTTACAACCAAGGTCAGCTCTACTTCTACTACTACTACTACTACTACTATTTTGCTTCAGGTTTACGGAGTTATAAGACGTCTCCCTTGACATCACTCTGTGGAGGAATCCAAGATTTGGAGGAGGCTGATAACCCAAGTAGCCCCCCTCTTCAAAAGGACATTGGCAGTGATCCCACTTCTGATCCCTCCCATGAGCAGCAGGACACTGGTGCTCCGTCTCCCAATGAACAGGGCTCTGATGAGTTGCCGTCAGCTAAGTCCACAGACTGTCCACCCAGCAACGGGACTACAAGTCCAGGGGGCGTGTCCTGTGTAAATCACACCCTCAAGACTCTCCGTGGCCACCGTACGGGGCTAACAGTCCTGGTGGTCATGCTGGGGGTGATCCTGCTGGGATTCATCCTCCTCTTCCTGGTCAAGGTGAAGTCAGCATGGGGCAGACATCGCCCCAGGAACCAGCGCTACAAGTCCGTCAGCAAGTACTTCCCTTTCTCGTACGAGAAGCAAGCTACGGAGGTTGTCATCCCTGCAGTGGGCATGCCCAAAGGCGGGGCCACCGAGCGCCAGGTACTTCTAAATGACTCAGACGAAGACGAACTCTAGTTGTTTGTCATCTGTCTCATCATCAGCCAGTTTGTGTTTGTATCCAGCATCATAATTTCTGTGTATGTATGTTGAGCACTTTTCTCTCAGCAGCAGATGAAGCAACACCCAGATTCCACTAGATTCACAATACCTTTTGTTAATGCCAAAATCTCTCTTTAGTGAAGTTTCTAGTTTGTTCGAGTTTTTTCACAGACATGGTTGAATTTCCTAGCAAGGAAAGGGAAGTGAATAAACCAGTGATGGACGAAGATATAGACTTACTGTGCGTGAGCACTCTTGGTGAACTGAGTTCTGCACTCCTTCCCCCAGTAACAGTCGATTCTCCTGGTCACCTCTACTGGAAGATCACTGCTAGGAATGTCCTTTCGATACTGGTATGCCAGCTCCTTGAGCACCTTCAGGGCGCACTTATAACAGCAGATAGTAGTAGGGGTGGCCCTTGCATCTGAGCATGTGTAAACTCCACCCTCCAGCCTAGCACAGCAGGCCTGGTGGAAATCCTTGATGGTTAGACTCTTGTCCTCCAGGTAGTTCTTCAGGATGTTGGACTCGTAAGCGTTCCCAAGGACGCCATTCAGGCACGTGCGCTGAAAATTCATGTCTGTAAATGAGCACAGTGGTGACTTCACCAGCTATGCATGACAAAAATGATTATTGGACCTTTGAAGAGAGACAGACAGCCCAAGCAACCTGGCTTCCGACAGCCCCAGTAAAGATGACAGAAGTGAAGAGTACACAGAGTGCCTGCAATGGAGAGACGGACGAGAAGATCAATATAGAACCTCCCAATAGTCGGACCACATCCATTGTCCCTTGTAGGGGGAGGTTGTCCTCATCTCAGAGGTCAGTTTACACAAAGAAGGACCAATATTGTTGTCCTTTGCACATATGCCATCAGAGGTATAATATAATGCTGACCCATGGACTAGTTCTTACACTGCTGGTGTATGGTGGGGTCTCTCCTGTCCGGCATTGGGTTGGAGCAGCATTGGCAGTAGATATGCCGGGTAGCATCTGTGCAGGTGTGAGGGTGGTGGAAGGTTGGGGTGGGGTGGATGGAGGAGAAACCGGGACACTGTGAACACACTGCCATGACCATGGAATCGGAAGAAGCTGAGCTGTCATCGTCATCAGAAGACGAAGAATAATAACCACGAGTTCTCTTCGGGTACAGCTGGAATGAGAAGTGGTAGAAGTAACTACTACTACTACTACTACTACCGTTAGACTGACCATGTCATGGGTAATCTTATTCTTGGCATTAAGTTCCTGGATATCTTCTTGGGGTCTATTTTTGTCTGGGTTGGAACGGAGGTACGCCGCCACCAAGTTATTGATGATATGGTTCTTGCTGATCTGCTTCACCTTCCCACGGCACTGTAGGACACACAGCATTAGGACGGCCTGTCTAGTTGTTGCAGGACACTGGGCTCACAGCAGGACAGGCAGAGGATTTGTCCATCCACACTGAGTAACAGCCAGCGCAGTAAGAGTGTAGGCAGGGCTGGAGGCTAGACAAGAGAAGTATCACAAGCTAGGCCTGTGGCTCTATCAGTCCAGCTCTCACCTCACACAGTCGTGAAGGATCTCCTGCAAGTGGTCACATGATCAGAGTGTGACGTCATGTGACAGGAAGCTACAGATGAGTTGTACCTGGCATATCTGGCATATGAGTGTCTGTTCGATGGAGTCCATTTTGGTGACGGGAGGCTTTGGGGTGTCTCGTTGCTGTGTGCTGGTGTCCTGTTGCTGCGGGGTGGCGGTGGTGGTCACAGTCGCAGCACCAGTCACCTCTGAAGACACACTGCTAGGGGTGATCTTTGCACTGGGAATCCCTTCCACAGGATCCTAAACACATCATTTTTTTAGGGTAAAAACCTACACCTCTCCATTGCATACGATACCTTATCCTCCAACTTTCTTTTCTGTCCAATGCATGCTGCAGGCTCCTCCTCTTTAGGCTCCACCCCCTCGGGCTCTTCAGGCTCCACCCCCTCGGGCTCCTTAGGCTCCACCCCGTCAGGCTCCTCCTCCTCAGGATTATCCTGCTGACTCACTTCCACAGTGTCAGTTTCGTAGGCCAGTGTATCATCCATTCGCTCTTCATTCTGCAGAACTTTGAATCTATATGCAACATCTGGGCGGAGAGAGGCCATCATTAGTGCTACATTAAAGTCCATGTATGCTTACTCAGGCCTGGGCTATCACTCCGCTGAACTAGCGTGATGACATCATTGTCCACTAGCTCCACCTACTCCCAACCCCATTGTGCATGATGTGAGTAATCACAGTCCAAACCACACCCCTGGCCACGCCCACCTCAACATTCTTGGCGATTCTCTTGCCATTGAGCAAGGTGCCATTGCTGGAGACATCCTTGAGGAATGCCTTGCACCCTGTGCTCCTGCTCAGCTCACAGTGACGCCCAGACACATGCTGGTTCCCAGATATCACAAAGTCAGAGGCATCTATTGAAATCAGAGCTCACAGTTGACAGCTAGAGATCAAAGATGCTGCAGACCTTTTTTCCTTCCTATTGAGAACTTGTCTCCCACTATGGGAACTACTTCAGCCTCTTCTTCAATTGAAACCAGCTGCGACCAAGGACCTGCCAGTTCTTCTTCCATAGCCACACCTCCCCTTACTAGGGGGTGTTGGGCCAGGGGGGGAGGAGCTAGCTCTAGCTAGCTAGCTAGCTTGATAGATCACGTGAGTGTTTTGTGGTTTTATTTTGCACAAACAAATTACCTAATTGGTGTAAATGTACTGAATGGCAGCCTGTTGCTCACTGGTGACTTGAGGATGCCAGATGTCAAAGATGAGCACTGCTCGTCCGTCGCTCCCAGTTCCCTCCTTTCCTCCCGAGCCCTCCTCCACTCCAGAACCCACCACTTCATGCCACACTTCATGCACAAATGAATCATCAAACACAACCAGTTTGCCCTCTTCCCAGGAGGTCACGTCCCTCCCGACCTTGATCCTGTACCCTGGAGGGGTCACCAGAGGAAGGTGGCACCTGAGTCTGTAGTTACAGGGTCCCGTGTGAGGCTCTATGCTGCTGCCCGACTCCAGCACCGAGAACATGGCATTCCCAAACACATGCTCCTGCATGAATGCAGGCAATGCCTGCAACAGTTGTGCAGTGAGCGGACACTGGGAAGCATTCTCCTCTGCCCAGGCACCTTGGTTGAGCAAACTGTACACTCTCCACTTCCCAGTCGGAACTGAGTTTAATTTCCATCCCTTTCCTGACTCATCAGCAAGCATGAACTCGTTCTTGATGGTGTGAAAGGTTGCAGGGTTGTCCAAGGTGGACACCAGTGAACGCAAGGACGGGTCATCCCCACTCCAAAATGGCCGTCTTTCCAGACCTGGAAGCATCCAGATGAGAGGCACCTGCTCCAATCTAACCCTTTCCCCTACTTCAGGCACTTCATTAGTCTTCAGGTCGTACCCTGACTGCTCGTACACTGTCGCTAAAATGTCGTTCTTATGCATCACACTATCTCGAACAAGGCTCGTAATTTTCATCCTTGTTTCGGGTGAGAATTTGGACGTCTTGAAGAATCCTTCACATCTTTGCTGTAACTTCTGGGTGAATTCAGAAGAGGCAAGAACTTGGCATCGAGCACAGTTTTTGGATTTGCAAGTGCCTGTAGTAGTATGGTATCCTGGGTTGTCCCTCAGAGGAGTTGGCTCATTTCTGTTGATCCACAGGAAAGATAGGAACCACAGAAATCCAAGAACAGTGATAATCCAACCGTAATACCACCAGGAGACATCAGAATTTGGCTCCAAATTTGACTCTCTCATCCTAGAGCTCTAAAAAGCAGACATTTTCTTACCTACTGAGCATGCGCGCACCCAAAAACATAATCCATGAATATCATTAGTTGCTAAGTAACAATGATTTATTTGCCATTGGCTGTGCATAAAAATGGCGGATGGTAGTGGACTTTGGTGTGAATCTTGTCCGATATAGCTGCCAGAATGGAAGACAGGAGACTGTCTTGGATGAAGACTCGTATCTACTCTGCCCTAGACGTGAGTGATGAAGAGCTCTTCAAAAACCTGATGAAAAGGGATGGAGGCGAAGTGGGCATGCAGCTGGTGGAATTTCTAGACCAGCACTCTGAGGAATACCCTCCTGCAATCATCTTCTACTGCATTCATCATGAGGTGGAGGAGATGGTGGAAGTTTTTGAAGGTAGCTGAGCTGTTAATTGGCTTGTTTGTTAACTTTGCACTTTAGCTGAGCTATTAATTGGTTTGTTTGTCAACAAGCAATTAGCTAACAATAAACAAACCACCTCTGCAGAGCAACTGATAGAGAAGATGGTTGAAGAGGCAGAAAAGCTGGATGCTGGTGCAGAGGATTCTGGTTCCAAAGAAGGTAGTGTGGATGGTTTACAGAATGGCCAGAATGGAGAATCAGAATCCCCGCAAAAAGTTCTGAAAAAGGTTAAAACTGAATTTGTGTCATTTTTTAAAATCATCCTGCCTTCACGCAGACCATGGTTAAGAAGCTTGTGAATAAGTTTGAAATGTTCATGTGCCACAAGCACCTCCCGGAAGGCATCGACACCGTCGGATTTTATTTCGTACGCACTCGAACAGACCCCATTCCTGTCCCCTCCACCCTGGAAAAGGCGAGTGCTGACCTACCCATGTACTTTGAGACAGGCACCATGTGCAAAAAACCTTTGAATGCTCTGGAGAGGATGCTGGCTCATATCTACATCCCCATGCTCATGATACAAGGTATATAGCTGGGTTGTCATTGTACTGTAATCCTGATCTGACACCAATGACGTGTAGGTCAGTATAGCAGCGAAGGGGACTCCGATGGCCATGTCATCAGCAAGACATCGGACCCCAGCATGCGACATCTGGGCACCGAAACCTCTATAGCCTCTATAGCCAGCATCAGGTCAGACAGCAAGATCAAAGCACTCATGAGGGATGAACTGCTCATTAATGTGCAGAAATTTGCCTCTCAGGTAAAACTACAGCATACTGTGCAATTTTATGTTGTTTTTTGTTTCCATTTTTTGTTTGTTTTGTTTGTTTATTGTTCTTTTGATTTAGGTGCAACTGACTGTAGCTCAGATTGAGGGTGAGGTGAAGCTGATTATCCCTGATGTGCCCCTGACTGAGGAGCCTGCAGTCATCGCCCAGGACTACGACACGGTGGTGGTCTTGGAAGCAGCCATGGAGGAGTGGGGGAAACTCATCTCCGCCACCGTCGATGAGCAGCTTAAGAAGCACCCTCAAGGCAAAGGCCCTCTGGCTGAAATTGACTTCTGGAAAGAGCGAAACTCGGGCCTCAGCTCCCTCTACGAGCAGCTCAAACTGCCTACCGTTCAGAAGATCCTTGCCATCTTGAGAAGGTCAAATTCGCAATCCTACTCCAACTTTGAGTATCGGCGCTCAGAGTTGAGCAAATTCTACCTCGAAGCTAAGGACAATGTCAAGTTTCTTAACACTCTTGAGAGACACTTGAAGAACCTGGCTCACGGTTCTAACTTCACCATCGTGATGGAGACCATCCCTGGGTTGATGAACTCCCTGAGGATGGTGTGGGTGATATCCCGTCATTACAACACTGATGAGAGGATGGTGCCTCTGATGGAGAGGATTGCTTGGGAGCTCTGCGAGAGAGTGGCCAGAGTCGTCAACGTCAAAACAATATTCCGGTAGGTTGCCAGATTTCAGATAATTCACTGAAATAGCTATCACGATGCCTCTCTCCATTCCAGGAATAGTCGTTCTACTATCAAATACAAGGCGTCTGAAGGGAAGAAGTGCTTGGAAATGTGGAAGCAGTCGTATCTGGAGGTGAGGAAGAAGATTGAGCAGTCTGGACGCGACACACGTTGGGAGTTTGACCGCAAGAAGATGTTTGAGCGATCCAGCTACCTTGCTCACGTCTGCAGTGACATTCACGATGTGGCTCAGGTAAAAGAATTCCAAAATTTACTTTGTGTGATGAAGGTGATGCATTTTCATTTTCATTGATTGTTTTTCAGACTATTGAGGAGTTTCACAATATATTTGGTCCCGAGCTGAAGGCAGTGACTGGAGACCCGGAGAGAATCGACACTGTCATTCAACGAGTGGACAGGCTGGTGGTGGACATTGAACAGATCAAATTTGACCCCTTCAGCCCTTCCAACAAGTAATTTTAGCATCTCCAATGCACAAAATCTTATCCTCGTGTGCATGGGTTAGGTTGGAATGGAAGACAGTGATGTCTCGATTCCAGAGGGAGGTCAAGTTGATTGAAGACGAGGCCAACAGCTTTATCGACCAATCCTTCCAGACTCTCCGATCTGCCGAGGGTGCTTTCGACATGCTGCACAACTTCAAGCACATCCGAGCGAGGGACGCCATCAATACCACCATGATGAAGAAATTCAACGAGATTCTCTCGACCTTTGAGAAGGAAGTGGACAGCATCAACAACCTCTTTGAGGAGGGCAAGCGCAACCCTCCCATCTCCAAAACCCAGCCTCCAGTGGCCGGTGCCATCAGCTGGTCTCGCTCCCTCTTCCAGCGCATCAAGCACACTGTCCTCAGGTTCCAAACCATGAAGGAGCTAATAGACAGTGAAGCAGGAAGAGCCGTGAGTTGAAACATAAAAATTCTCCCCTCTCCTTGAAATGTCCTTTCTTCAGAAGCGTTTAAATGCTGATTTTGAATATTTCTCTCAAGATCACCCTACTGGAGTGCACAAAATCGATTTATATATTTCGTTGTTTTTCATGCTCAGGCCAGCAAGAGGTATTTGGCTGTTGCTCGCTCCATGAAGCGCTACGAGGATGAGCTGTATGAGGAATGGCTGGAGACAGTGGCCTCGACACTTCCCGGCCTCCTCAAGCGGACAGTCCTCACCAAGCCCCCCAGCACCCCCCTTGCTCCCTCCTCCTCCCACAGCCTCAATCTGGACTCTCGGACTGGTTCCCGAGCAGGTTCCAGAGCTGGCTCCAGGAGTGCCGGCTCGCGGCCTGCCTCAAGAATGACGTATTCCTACCTCTTTCCCCCGGCCCTGCCAACCAACTGTGAGTATGTCATCAACTTTGCCCCTCAGCTGGCTGAAATCATCGCTGAAACAAAGTACTTGGAAAAGCTGGGATTCAAGGTTTGATGAAAATATATTTTCGTGGTAGGTAAATTTTCGTTTTTGAAAATTTTGTGGTTGTGCATGTAGGTGTCAGATCTGTCTCGCAGTGTGGCCTTGCAGGAGGAGAAGTTTATAGCTTTCAAGGACGGGCTTGAACACTGTCTCGGTCGCTATCACAAAGTACTAGCTGCACTCTCTCACGCTGAGGTCAGTGGCCCTAGTACTTGTCAAACCTTTCTGACCTTCACTTCTTTGTTTTCTGTAGACGGAGCTTCTGGAGGACCATATTCGCACTCTGCAGCGGGTGCTTAGGCCAGGAAGCAAGAGGTTGAACTGGAACTCACTCGGAATACAGGACTATATCACAAAGTGCGAACAGGTGTGAAAAATCGTACCTACATAGTACTGCAGCACCAGTTATATGAGTCATCTCTCTTTGCTCAAAGGCCATTACCAAGTTTGAGTCCCTGGCCAACCAGATCCAGAAGAATGCAGGAGACATTGAAGAGAGGCTCCACATCATTGAATCTGTGCGCCTCTTCAAGCAGCCGCCCCCTCAGCCTGGACACAACCTGCCAGAGGCCAAGGTGTGAAAAATTGCACCTCCCCCCTCCGAGGATTTAATGCATCAAGATACATTCACTATACAAATGTTTTTTTTGTTTTTTGGGGGGGATGTTAGGCGTACTTTGAGTTTCAGGAGAGTTTTCGCAACACTGTGTTCAACTCACTGAGTCGTAAGTATCACGGCATTGGGCCCTTGCTGATCAAGATCGAAGGTCTGGTGGTGTACACCAACACTGGCATGTCATCAAGACTCAGACACTACTACTCCTACTGGGAGAAACGAATCTTTGACTCTCTCATCAAGGTGCAATTTGACAGAAACTCGTGGGAAGGAAATCAATTTTGTCTTGTGTAGATGGTGACAAACAATTTGCAGTATTACGGTGCTCTCCTGCAGTCTGGAAAGATTCTCTTTTCAGTGGAGGCTCTCCTCTCCGTTCCAGAGATTGTCCTCCACCCCCATGCTAACGAGCTCTTCAAGCTCATGGCCACAGTCATGAGAGACATTGTGGAAGGGTAAGTCTTACTGTGTGCCTTTTTTTTATTTTCGCGTTTTTATTTTCGCTTTTATTTCCCTCTTCTTTTTTCAGGACCAAGAAGTTTGTCCGCTGGAAGAATGGTTCATGTGTCGAGGCTGAGTCAGTTCAAGTCCCGAGTGTCGACGAGCCCGTGACGTTTAGTTATTTCTCGGACGTGAGCAACCACATCAAGATTCTGGAGCATGCTCAGAGCGTCCAGGAGACCATCAAACAGGGCATTGGGTTTCTGGTGAGGCAGGCCCACTACTGGAAAAGATACAGAGCCCTGTGGAAGATGCAGAGGGTAGGCAGTGCAATATTTGAAATCCACTTTACCCTGAAATGAGGCCACCCCTCCAATCAGTCTGGTCCTACAGTGGCTGGATTTGAGAAAGTGTACAACTGTATTGCAATGAAAATATTGTGTGTGTCTACAGGATATACTGCTGGACAAATTTGCTCAGCGTGGGCCCTCCTGTGTGGCTTACGACGAGAAAATGCACTTCTATGCGAGTGTTGGGAAGGACATCGCAGCTCAGGCGTCGGAGAGGAATGTTGACTTTGCTGTCCTGCACATGGAGCCACTGGCCAGGGCCCTGCAGGAGAATGCTCGCTGCTGGGTCACCTCCCTTGGAAAGCTACTCAATGAGTCGGCCAGGGATGGCCTCATGAACCTGTCTCGCCAATTAGCAGTAATTAAGGCCAATTAGAGAGGGGCTTGAAGGGTTATTGATGCTGATTTCTTGAATATGTAGGACCAGTCTCAGCAACTGACCAGATCCCCCGACACCCTTGAGGATCTGAAATCAGTGCTGATTGTCATTTCTGACATCAGAACCGTGTCCCTAACTGTCGAGATCAAGTACAGGTTGGTATCATCAAAAAAAAAAAAAAATTTGGGTCCACGCATGCTATCTAGGGATCTTAAGGAGCGGTATCGTACCCTGAAGATGTACAATATCCCCCTGAATGAGGAGGAGCTGTCCTTGGTGGACAACATTGATGAGAAATGGAGGGAACTCTTCAACCAGGCCAAGACTGTTGACCGCAGTCTCATCAAAGTCAAAAAGAAGTTCACCTTGGTATAAAATGTGACCCCTAATCAAAATGGTCATTGAAATATCGCACTTGCAGATTACCAATGACCAAGTGGCGAGTTTTCTATCGGAAGTCAATAAATTCAATGAGAAGTTCAAAAGTGATGGACCTGCCTCCGTTGGTGTGGATTTGGATAAAGGTATGTTCCATGGGGACCAAGGCTGTACATAGGAGCTGCTTTTTATCTGTGGTGTTAATTGGTGCGAGTAGGTGTGACGCTTCTGAAGGAGTTTCAGGTGCAGTATTCCACCTATGAGAAGCAGCGTCAGGAGCTGGCAAACGCTGAGAAGCTGTTTGACCTCCCCATCACCAAATACGACGACCTGATTGAGGTAGAGCAGGACTTGAGAAACCTCTCCAAGGTCTACGAGCTGTACGAGGCCCAGAGAATAGCTCGCGAGGACTGGTCCGGGACTCTCTGGGCCAACCTCAACATTGAGCAGCTGACGGAGGGCATTGACGGCTTCATGCGTTCCATGCGCAAGTTTCCCAAGGAGGTCAAGGCCCTGCCCATCTGCCACATCCTGGAGGAGAGAATGAGGGAGTTCAAAGACTCCATTCCTCTTTTTTCTGACCTGAAAAATGATGCCCTTAGAGATAGGTTGGCCAATATTGTTGTTTGTTTTTTTTGCTTACATTTTTGTTGTTGTTTACATTTTTGTTTTTGTTATTTTCACAGGCATTGGGGGAAACTGATGGAGCTGACTGGCAAGAACTTTGACATGAACCCTGAGACGTTCACTCTAGAGAACCTCTTTGCTATGGACCTCCACAACTATGCCGAGAAGATATCGGACATCGTGGCCTCAGCAAGTAAGGAGCTCAACATTGAGAAAAGTTTGGCCGAAGTGGTTCAGACTTGGCAGGTCCTAAAATTCGGTGTTCACAGGTGAGTATGATGGTTGTCAGCAATTTGAACCTCCGAATAAAGGACACATTGGCATGGTCCCTTGTAGAGAAGTTGTCGTTATCTTGGAGGTTTTTGTTGGGGGGGG
>JAAGOD010048303.1_pt1 | contig 12244 bp, 8 predicted proteins | sample 8389681 | NCBI WGS metagenome assembly JAAGOD01 (sample SAMN13964374, study PRJNA552185) | sponge metagenome | biome: deep-sea hydrothermal vent fields; feature: spots directly above weak diffusing fluid; material: seawater and sediment | host: Tedaniidae sp. KZ-2020 ... | reverse complement strand
GGGGGCTGGGGCCCCCCCAATATTTTGAGCTATTCTGTGAGTACAGTGGAACCTCCAATAAAGGACCCTCTGAGAAGAGGACAAACTCCCTACAAAGGACACTCTTCTGGACCCCCTTCCCATAGCAGTAGTACATTTTTAACCTCCAAGAAAGGGACAACCTCCCAACAGAGAACGAAGTGGCTGATCCTGTCCTTTGTAGGGAGATTGTTCCTTTCTCAGAGTCGGAGGTTCCACTGTAAATAGTATCACTTGTAGCTTTACTGGTGTCTGAATATTTTACACTATCTACATCATATATCACATGACATGACTGCTGATACATGGAGGTGGCCAGTGTACATAAAACACAATGATTCTGGTTGCTGTTCTTTAATATGAACTGTTGTGAAGAACTAAATGACGATTTTTAAATTGTGGAGTTATTCACTTTGTGGTACGAGTTCTTGTGGTGAGAATATGCTGATCTCAAATAGCGACCTTTGCAGCCCACCGTAAGTGTCTGCTCTCTTGCACTCCTCCCCGTAGTCTACCACCTTCAGATGAGTCAGCATCTCCATCGCCATATCATGAGGTGCTTTCTTTGCCGACACATCCTCCATCATGGAATCAATGAAGTACTTCTTTATCACCGTGTTGGTGAAGTGGTCAGCAAGGTATGTCCACTTTGTGCTCAGCTGCATTGCAAACTGCATGCAAAAGTCGTCAGAGATTTGCTTTGATGTGTTCTCTCTATCGAGCAGCTCCTCTAGCAGTTGTGGTGTGAGGTAGCACAGAGGTTCAAAGTGGAGGAGCGAATCGACAGACTTCAGGTGCTTCCCCAGTGTGCAGGTGGCTAGGCGACTCTCTACAATAGCCAATCGGATTTCATCCTTGTCGAAAGTGGCATAGGAATTCAAAGGATCAATGACTGGAAAAAAGCTGACTCCATCGTACGGGGTAAAAATCTCCCGTGGGTTTATCCCCGGGTGGATCTCTCTTAGCTGTTGCTTGATGTCAGCCATGATTTCATTTCTTACGCTGAGGCACGACACCTCGTACTTGTGGAGGCACTGCATGCTCAGCGTGATCTTGTTGTCATCAGAGATGGCCATGCACACACGTGCTCCCACAGGATCGCTCCACAGGATCCCCCTCTTCCACAGCATGCACAGACGTTCCGTGGACGTAGCCTTCTGGTTTGGTGGGCGAGGAGCAAAGGAGAAGAGCAGGCGAAAGAGCGTAATGGTGATGAACTTTGGTGAGAGAAACCAGTTGTCGCCTTCATGGGGCACAAGACTCCACGCAAAACCGTAAGTGTAGTCATGACTGTTTTCCTCATCCCAAACAAGCTTTTCCGGTTGGTCTGAAGGGATGAGGGAAGGGAAGAAGTAGTGTGCCTCGCCCTGGTGGTACGAGCTGTTTGATTTCCTGCTTGATCTTCGGCTCGAGCTCGGGCTTGAGGTGTTGCTAGAAGACTTGCCTACAAGGAATACATCCAGCTGTTTCGGACTCTCAGGAGTTGCAGGAGTTGAGATGTAGAGATTGCTGACAGCCACCGGCATCGATTCCGAGAGATTTTTTTCCTCCAATATAACATCTTCATGCAAATCTAAGGAGTGTGTTCTTCTGTGCGTTCTGATACGTTGCAATGATTTGTCCACAATGATGCTGGGAAGGTCAAATGTACTCTTGTGTGGGGACACTACTGCACCCAAACCACTTCTGTTTGAGGATATGCTGGTTAAGCTCCTCCGACTGGTTCGTACACTCCTTCTCATGCTTTGCAAACCCTTTTGGCTAACATACTCACAAAGGTTGAAGTGCTCCAGAAATCTGATGATGAAATCTGGACGATAGTTAAAGGTACTCTTGATCTGCTGCCGTGTCACGATTCCGTTGACTGAATGGGAAAGAGTAAGTAGTGCTTGTTTGACCGACTCCAGGAGATACTTGTAATCGAATACAATGTAGCAGTTGCTGGGCTTTCCTTTTGAAGTGTCGAATGTAAGAACCTTAAAACAACTGAGGTAGCGCAAATTGTAGCACAGTTTTTCGATTTTTTCGTCTGTTTTTGGTAGCATCTTGCAGAGTCTGTGATCAGTACGCTGCACCAATCCAATGACATCGCTGAATGTTGCTACAGCTGTGTTTGGGAACTCCTTCAACACGATACTGGCCAAGATGTAAGTTTCAGCTAAGAGCTTTTTCGATTCTCTAAACACAGGAGACTTGACAATAGTAGTAGTAGTAGTAGTAGTAGTAGTAGCAGCAGTGGTGCTAGTAGCAGCAGTGGTGCTAGTAGCAGTAGGAGAGTCATGAGACACTTCGGATGCAGAAGATGAGGGCAGCACACCAGGGAAGAGATCTAAAGCAGCTGTCTGCAGGAGATCCTTTCCACCCCCACCCCCACCGTCTCCCCCAGAGGCCACTTCAGGCTCCTCTTTGGAGGCAGTGAAAGTGCACTGGTCTCGTAATGTTGAGATCAAATGCGGCATATTCAGAGAGCTGTGCTTTCGGGCGTTGAGGTTGAAATCACCGCACCAGATAAAATGTGAGGCAAGCTCCTCGTTGGACTGTATGATGGAAGAAAAGTCAGCGGTGTTTGTTGTCTGTAGACGGGAGGAAGGAATGCTATCACAGAACGTCCCAGCGATAGCCACTTTCACTTTCATCTTTCCAGTAGATTGGGGTACACAGCTCCTGTGCGATACCAACTGGTGGTGCAAGAAGTTCAGCCAGTACAAAATGCTATCGCTGGCATTCTTCCTCACGTCGACAGTGATAATGTACAGAGCTTCCAGTGGATTTCTCGAGCATTTGAAGATAGCTTCCTGGGTGTAGCTGCGATGGCCGGTGACGTCGTAAAATGTGAGCGGACACCTGTGATCCTGCTTTCGAAATTCTACAGTTATGGGGGTAATGCCTACTTCAAAGGATTCGGATATACTGGGGCGACTCAAGACTATGGCTACTTTTGAGAGGATGCTCTGTGTGGTGTACTGAACAATGCTGATTAAAGAGGATTTACCTGATTTGGTGTCGCCTAGTACAAAGACGTCGCTTGGATCGTGCTCAAATGCTTGAATGTTCTTGATCAGGCTGCACTCGGGAAAGAGCTTGATGAAGTCGCTGTACAACATGACTGGGTTACTCTGTGTGTATTTCAGGAGCAGTTTGATCGATGTCCAATCTTGGCTGCTCGTAGCCAGCCCAATGCTCGTTTCTCCCATCCTGTTTACCTTACTGATGACATTCTTACAATCAGCTGGCATTAGCTGCTCAAGCAAGCGTTTCAATACCCCAGGGTTTCCTGACTTCACAGCTAGGTGAAATGGAGTGTTACCTTCCCTGTTTTGATGCTTCAAACACTCTCTGACTTTGGCTGGCTCAGAGAAACTTAAAAGTGCTTCAACAGCTTCCAAATTGGAGCTGCCACATGCGATATGAAGTGCTGTATCCCCATTCAGTGTCTTGTCCGAAATAAGGTAGCCCTTACTTCTTAAAAGGAGTCGTATAACCTCTTTTGAGTCTTGTTTCAGCTGGCAGGCTGTGTGTATAGGCAGATGAGCACCCAGGTAGACATTTTCCTTGTAAGGACTGCTGGATCCACCTGATAGCCACTCCCTTGCTGTTGGTCCTTCAAGAAGAGAAGCCACTGCCCCCACATCTCCTTCTGAGCAGGCAGCCTGAAGTTTGTTGAGGTTAAGCTTTTTGATGGCCTTCTTTCCCTTGGACTTGTCAAGGTCAGTCTCCATTCTAGCTTGCCAGTAGCTGCTGTGTAAGCTAGCTCTGAGGATCTGACAGTTAGCTAGCTAATATAATTAAACTTTGCTGAACTAGAGTGGTTTGAGCTTGTATGTAAACAAGCTATAATAGAGCTGGCTATCAAACTGATCTAGCTATATAGCCACAAGCAGTTACTGTACTGTACACACAGCTGTCGAGACACAGCTGTAGAAGTAGTGCTTATCACATGATGCTGACTTATAAGGTGTATAATGAATCCACTAAAGTTACATGGCCCATGATTACGGGCATCATGTGGTGATGATGGTATTAGCCACTTTGCAACCCACACCCTTTTTCCCCAATATCAATTGCGTGTGATCTCTATGTAATGACATGCAGATGCAGCTTGAGGTTTGCAATTGAGCCTTGAGGTCTACACTCTGTGATCTCATCTTGCATCAGCTTACTTTAGCCTGCTAATGATTTATTTAAGTCATAGCGTTGTGTCAGCTTACTACACATGAAGACGCAGCTAATGACCTTTTGACGTCTTTGTATAAGGGAGAATAGAGGAATCTTCATTCAAATAAAGGCAAAACCTGTACTCTGGCATTATAAAGGACTGGGAAAAGTCCCTGTAGTTACCTTACGATGCATGATGGATGGCTCCGTGTGCGTATACACAAGAGAGTTCAAGTTACTTGCCAATAATTTTAGCTACTTTCTAGGCACACGATATCATTGTTCAAAGCTATTCATTATGTAATCATAGTCCTGGTCCTCCTTAAGAGAATTCACAATGTCCCTGTGCCCCAAGCACTCTCCACTGGTCTTCTCCAGAGCTTGGATAAAACCACGAATTCCTCCACAGCCTTTGTGACGAAGGATTCCCACCAGAGCCTCAATCATGAGCCCTTTCTTGTTCCCCTCAGAAGAGGTGCCATGCTGGACCAGGATATCGTGTTCTTCAGGTAGGATGACACCTTGCTCCATCAGAACTGGGCGGAGGTGGTCGATGTTGAGGTACTGGATGATGACCGTGATTTTCCTGTCCAGGATTGCTGCAGGGGAGATTAGCTAGTACAATTGTCCTTTGTACGAAGGTTTCAGAGGTCAATTTAAACGAAGAAGGACCAATTAGTGGTCCTTTTTACGGAGGTTGTCCTTGTCTTGGAGGGTCCTTTATTGGAGGTTCTACTGTAGCCCAGTGGCTAGCTAGTAAACATGTGAATCATGGGTGATGTTTATTTAGGACTGTTTTCACAATTATCAGGATATGTAATAATGTATCACTGATATTATATAAGCTCTTACACATAGATGGTGTCGTTGTAGACGGTGTCACTGTTATACTGTTTATGGAAGACATTGTTCCAGCCCGAGCGATTCTCCCTGCAACCATTACATCATCATTACATCATTATGACAGTATTTCATATCTACCTCTTTGACTTTACAATTGAAAATGAAAGAGAGGGCATCAGAGCATACGTACCTTTGACCTCCAATGGCTTTTGCAAGTCCAGTTCTCTGTCAGCTCCACTGAACGTCACAAGCAAGACGTCAGACTCAGTGGCAGCAGTGCCTAGTACTTCAATTGTGAAGTGTGGGGGGTAACCATCCTCTTCATTCAGCATGGACAGTTGGACATCAGATGCACGAATCTATCAAAGTCAAAGTGTAGGAATACCTTGGCTTGTGTAACACCAACTACATCTCATTATTGTAGTCACCACAATAACTACGTTTTGACGGGAGGTAATTGTTTGCTGTGTCTGTCTCAGCACAACCAAAACTTTATCCAGGCTCTCAAGGACTTCTACATAATAGTCACAGTGGAGTACTTGTGTGTGGTCAAAGGCTATAATCTCCTGTGGTCAGATGATACATGGTGTGTGGTGTAGCTAGGTCACTTGAGCTAAGTAAACTGACTATGGTCTATAACTGACCATCCACATCAAATGCAAAACCAATAAGTACATTATGACTGTAAAGGTAGCTAGCTAGTATATTCGTTTTAGCCTGCTGTGAGTTCCATCTCTTACCTCATTGCATAGGCTGACTCTCACTGCCAACCAGCCAGACTTCAAGAAGTGTTGCAACTGCACTTTCAATGCCGTTGTTTCGTCACTGCTAGCAAATTTGAATGTTTGCTTCTTGAATTTGCAATCAGGATACTGCTTGTAGACTCTCTGTGGAATCAAAGTCAGTAATGTCATGGTCACTCAGAGCTGATGTGTAGGCGATGTATTATTAGTAGCTAGCTAGTACGCTGAAACTGCAGAAGTGCAGAAGTGCTGCTATATTTAGTTCATAAATGTCATGCTAAGTCACATAAGGGTCTTCAATACAACCCACCCCGGATGTTCCCTTCTAATTGTACTTCAAAGTTCAGTCAAGCCCTTTGTGCATTCTCAAACCACTTTTATGTGTTCTCGACCTGCTGCTGCATTAAGGTCTAATCCCAATTAATTCTAATGCATCCTGCTGTTTAAACAGTTAACACTGATCCTTTCTCAAGTCCATCAGGCACATGCAATAGAGTCTAAATCCCTTGCTAAAAACAGTTAACACTGATCCTTTCTCAAATCCATCAGGCACATGCAATAGAGTCTAAATCCCTTGCTAATGCATCCTGCTGTTAAAACAGTCCTTTCTCAAATCCATCAGGCACATGCAACAGAGTCTAATCCCAATGGTTAACACTGATCCTTACCTCAACACAAGTCTTCAGTGAGTGAACGACACAGAAGTTCATTTCAAACTTGCTTTCGATGCTTTGAGACGTGGTGCTGATCAAGCAATAGTTGGTCTTCTCCACAGCCCTCTTGGGTACTTTGTGCACTAGGCAGTAGAACCCAGGACTCTTGGTGAACACTGACCCTCTGCTGCTGCTGTTGAAGTTTGTGCTATCGGCTGCGATCTCAGTGAAAGAGAAAGGCTTATCTGAGAAAGAGCTGTCGTGGGAGGCTCTGACACAAGTTAGACTTTCCGACTCCAGTTGATTTGAGCAGTCAATGAAATGTGGGAAGCAGATCTCAATTGGCCTGGAGAAAGTGAATGATTTCTTGCTGGTAGCACCGAGCCATAGTATTGCGGACACTTGTGTTGTGTTCTTGGGAAATCTGAACGGTCCAGATACCAGCACCCCGCACTCAACTTCAACCACCTTGGTCACTGCTCCACTTGGAATGACCAGAGAAATGTCATGGTCAGTGAGACAGACGTTACACCCAGTGCTAGTGAATGTAAAAGTGGAGGTAGTGTCGATGAAGGGCAAAAGAGCCTTTGATACTGAGTAATGGCGTTGTCTGGGTGCAGGTTCAATAGGAAATTGCGGAAAATCTCTCTCAAGGTCATCTAAAGGAGTCTTGGATGTAGAGTAGTGATGTTCTTTGGGCTTTGTGGTTGCTGCTGAGAGGTCTGGATGGGTAGAGGCTGCTGCTTGGTATTCTACAGGAATTGGACGGGTCTGGAAGTGTTCTGATTCTTCTCCAAAATCAATATCGGGAGACTCTTTCGTGATGTCAGCTCTATCTCGATATGGTTTGTTCTACAGACAAATAAACAGAAGCACTTTATTTAGCAAGCCACGGTATTTATATGGCACTAGCTATATTTTACACATACCTGAACATCCTTGAGAAAAACCATAAAATCAAAGATACTGAGAGAGCCAAGTATGCTCAGGAATTCCCCACAGACTATCTTCCTTTGCCTGGTGTCCTGCTGTGCACTTGAATGATTTGAGGACTGGGAACCAGAAGTGCCATGATGTGATGAAGTGGTGGTTGATCCTGAGGAGTCGTCATCCACATCATTTGGCTCTGCACCAGCAGCAGGTGAGCTGCTAGGAACGCTTGCAGTAGCTTCTCCCTCGACTGCTGGGAGTCGTAAATAATCAATGATTGCTTCCTTTGCTCCACCAAAGCTGTCGTAAATGTCACTCAAAACTTTGGGCTCAAGCATAGCATTGGAATTTTGAGGGTCGGAGAGATACTGTACTGTTTCGAATGGCATTTCCAGCAGAGAAATGGCAGGTTCGAAAAAGAAACAAGACAGCAAGTTGTTATCTTGATGGTAAGAATCCTTCTCTAATAATGAATAGTGGACCTTCTTGAGTGGAATCCAGTGCTTGTGGTAACTTTTAAAGCTTTCAACCGGTAGCATCTTCTCCTTGAGTGGCAGAACGAATATGTCGGTTTCAATGCTCTCCTGCCATTTCAATCTCTCCTCATTGATGGTACGGATGATTTCGTTTCTGAGGATGGTGCAGCTCATCTCTGTTCCGGCTTCGGAGGACATGTTAAGAATGATTGCATCATCGTTAGCGACTAAATGAGTGCGAATGCCATTGGCCAACCAAGAGACACCTCGGGACCAAACTGCGGCAGTGTCAAATTCAGTTGCCTGCCCGCTACTCTCGTCTGAACTTCCTTCCGGTAGTATAAACTTTCTGATCAAGCAGAGGAGAAGATTCTTCAGGAACCTTGGGAGGAGGTACGTGATGACATTCTCCTCATTCTCAACCGCCTTTACACTCAGAGCAAACTTAAAACCACTCTCCTCCCAGATATCGGGCTCTCCGATATCCTTCTGATCAAGGAGACCAGGTAGGAAAAAGACTTGATCCTGTGGTTCCATGGATTCAATCTGCTCGGTGTATTTGAAATGCTGAAGAAGTTGTATTGCCAGATCAGCATCCAGCTCAAAGTCGCTGTTTTCTGTAGAGAGTACTCCACGCAGGGCACGGCTGAGGGTAGTCCGTGCAAGAATACCAAAAGAGTAGAGAAGCTTTTCCTTGGAGTCCACAAAGAAATCTGGGCCCAGGTTAGCATCACTCAGACCAGTGGCGACACTGCTGAGAGCGGCAAGCTGCTTATCAATGGCGGTAAGGATGAGGTGGCTGTCTTGAACAAGCCACATATCACTGGAAGAATCATTCTCACTGGAGTTGGGATTTCTGAACAAGAAGATTCTCTGACGAGCAGCCAACTCCTTGCAGATGTCAAGGAGCCTGGACACTTCGACCGGCAACAAGTGGTAGAGACTAGCTGCTTCGTCATTAGAAGATTTGGAGCTGATGATACTGGCGAGCTTTCCAACTGTAAGAGCTGGTAGGTCGGCAAAGTCCTTACTGCTAAGTATGGAACTCAGGACATAACAGGCACTGGGTGGAAGGGGAAGGGTGGGAACAAGCTTCAAGCACGCCTTGTAGAGGCTGTCTCGGAGATGACACATATCAGCAGTTTGGAACTTTCGGCAATCCAAGGAGAAAGGCTTAGTGAGGAAACTGAAGCTGCTCATTAGACATTGGTGTTGCTTCTGGATTTCATCGAATGCTTTAAAGAGGCGCTCGGTATCGGAAATTCTCCTGAACGTGCGCGAATCGCGGTGACTGCCTATGACCACTACGGTAGGCTTGCTCTCTTCGCTACCAGGTAAGCTACAGAGGTGATGATAGAGGAAGTTCAACCAGAACACCAGCCGCTCTTGTACTTTTGTGTACCCCATCTTCAAACTTACAATCACGATGAAGATGCTCTGCTGTATGTCGGCTGGAGACTCAACAAGATCTTGGTCGAAGTAATTGGTATGACCTGCCAGGTCATAGAACATAACTCGCTTTGAACTTGGACTGTAGAAATCAGTGGTGATGACACCAGAGAAATGCTTGTCTTCTGAACTCCTTATCCTACGACCGGAGGCAGCAAGACCAAACGTGATTTTCGACAAAACCGACCGTGATTCCTGAAGTGCTTTGGTTAGTGTGCTCTTCCCCACCCCATTGTCACCCAAAACGAAGATCTTGACAGGTTTGTCAAGACACGACGGGACGTAGCTACTCAAGTAGGCCTTGCCAAACTCAGGAAAGCTATCAACTGGATTACCTTTGGCCAGAGACAAGCAATACTTTGCAACATCGTACTTGGGGGGTTTGGCTTCTAATGCGCAGCCAAGTGGGGTGAGGCTGTCCTTGTTGACTTGATAAAGAAGCTTCGTGTGTAGGCTTTCACTGGCTTCACTGTTACATCGGGACTCGTGGGCCAGTATACGGATCACAGTGCCAAGGTGGCCATGTTTAGCAGCAAGATGCAAGGCTGTGTTTGAGTATTGATCTTCCAATGAAGGGGAGAACTTCTTGTCTAGCAACAAGTCCACTACACTCTCGTTCCCTTCGATGCTGGCAAAGTGCAATGGTGTTAGGTTGGTTTTGGGATATCTCATGCCGGTAAGATCGACATCCATATTCAGGATCAGCTTTACTGTCCCAACTTCTCCCTCCTGACAGGCCTTGGTAAGGATATCGATCATGGTCTCCTCCCTCACCTGTTTGAGCGCTGGCGAAAGAGGTGCTGATTCAGATGTTTCAGGTGTACTACGACTTGCACCAGTGCTTGACGATTTGGACGAAACAGAGGTTGTATCAGGGTTGGGTGCAACTTTGGCAGAGCTTGTATCAGCAACTTGTAGCTTAATTGGAACATTGGAAGAACCTATATCAGCCGCTTGTGGGCTGGTTAGAGATGATACGACTACAGCAGAGACTGTATCACTTGTTGGATTGGTTGAAGATGATGCAACTGTGGCATCAGAGACTGTACCACTTGTTTGTGGGGTGGTTGAAGATTGTATAGCCTTGGAAGAGATTGATTCAGCTGCTGGTGCATCAACTGAAGGTGGATGGGTTGGTGATGGCCTGTCTTCAGTGATAGCGGTGGGAGGCTGCACGGTGATGCTTTGTTGTGAGGGAGAGGGGGTATGAGACTCCAGCTGGTCGTCCTCCTCTGAAGGATGACTGCTGTGTTTATCTATACACAAAGCAACCAAACATCAGCTGATCAGCTTATAGCTGATTGGGTACGTACAGTAGCTAGGGGTGCTGTATAACTGCTGGTACACCTCTTAGCTACATTAGCGAAGAGGACAGTGCCAGCACCTTTCTTTCACATTGCACAGCAACATGAAGGGTGCAGATACACTGAACTTCAACATCAACAGTGCATCCTTCATCCTAATCAGCTAGCTACACTGTAGCTAAGCTATAAAACTAGCTACTATTCCCCAGCCACATCCCAAGGTCCTACCCTTCACTAACAACTAATTAAGGGACCTGTCTAGTTATATATATATGCTAGTTATGTATAGCTAGCTAGATAGTAGGTAGCTACCTGACTTACCTTCTGTGTTGGAGGAGTCCATATTCAAATGCTTTAGAGAATCGATTTAGTGCTAGTGTGTGATGATGGCTACTGATAAAGCCACTAATGTTGATATTCACAATCAACAATCAACAGTAATATGATATGGTGTTTCCTTCTTTGCTGCATTCCAGAATCGCCTTAACAACCACCACCACCAACATGCAACCACATTTCCAAGTATGCCTCCTAGTTAGTTCCTATTTAGTTCCACACACTGCCTATTAGTCTGCTAGATGTCAACATACCATGCCACATAGACATGGCATGACGATGCACACTGCAAGGAAGAATTGTTTACTGTAGTGACTGACACATGGTCTAAACTCTCTTACACAATGAAACCTCCAATAAAGGACTATAACAAACAGTATACACCCTACCTCGAAAGAGGACAACCTCTCTACAAAGGACAATACTGGGTCCCATGTCCATTACTCAGAGGTTCCACTGTACTCACTAGATCCTCATCAGTTTTTACGGATTGTCTACACAATGCACTCACAACACCACAATAAATACTGCATCCTAATTATACACAGTTGAGCCTACAGGAGCAAGGGGTTACGCACAACTGACACATTTGATCTAAACTGCCCAGCCACCAGAATCATCATCTATGTTTATGTACGTATAGTCACAATACAATGCACTCACAACAGTGGTTTTGCTCAGACTGATGCAGAGGGCAGCATAGTATGGCCATTATTTTGGTGTGGTTTTTCTAGCAAAAACCAAAGAGTTAACATAGGTAATTGTATAATGGCCAAATCTATTAACTAGAGTAAACTGATGATGGGAGGGGGATGATAAACTAACAAAATAGTGGCCTAATCATATACAGAGTCTACAGAGAGCAAACATGAAGAAAACAGCATGTTATAGAGTTCAACACAGAACTCTGCTGAAGTTAAGTCGTACTAAGAGCCAGCTAATAATGTATAGGTTTTGCAGTTCTCTTCAGTGCAGTTCTCTTCAGTGGCAATTTCTGCACATGGGATGACATTTCTTGCCACCGACACGACACTTGCAGCCTTCTGTGACGTCACCTTTACCCTGCACACACACACAAACAGACACACAGTTAGAAACACAGTCATATCCACCTAAAGATACATGACTGACACACAAAGATCGTGACTTTCATTAGGGAGTTCAAGTGACAACCCAGTAACTATCATAAACATGATGTACAATAATACATACCCAAACCACAGATAGCCACCCCAATCCACATATACAATCTAGTGGTTCACCTTGTGGTCCCTATAACTGCATACCCAGTACTCCCCAATCCACATATACAATCTAGTGGTGGTCCCTATAACTGC
>JAAGOD010061602.1_pt1 | contig 12266 bp, 16 predicted proteins | sample 8389681 | NCBI WGS metagenome assembly JAAGOD01 (sample SAMN13964374, study PRJNA552185) | sponge metagenome | biome: deep-sea hydrothermal vent fields; feature: spots directly above weak diffusing fluid; material: seawater and sediment | host: Tedaniidae sp. KZ-2020 ... | reverse complement strand
GAGAGGAGAGGGAGGGAGGGAGGGAGGGAGAGAGGGAGGGAGGGAGGGAGGGAGGAGGGGAGAGGAGAGGGAGAAATCATCCATCACAAATCCAAGACCTCCGCCCACCGACCTACCTCCTCCCGAGGGTATGATAAACCGAGGGACCTTTGGGTCTATCCCTGGCCCCAGGTCAGCCGGCTCCATATACCGATTCATCACTGTCTCCGCTGACTTCTCATTTGGCACGTCCACAGTACTCAACTCCAGCCGCTGCACACACAAAACATCACCATAGCAACACGAATCTCCATGGTAACCGTCACCATGGCAACTAGGCCACACCCACCATCAGCATGGAGTGGTTGCCAAACTCGTCCTTGTCGATGGCCTTGACGAGATTCTCGTCGTCACTCTCGCAGAGTATCTCCCTGTCCGAGTGGTACTCGGTGCCGTAGTCCAACCCCTCAGGCCAGGGGCCGTTCTCCGTGGCCCAGAGGCCCAGCCGCTCCGAGTAGGGGTTCTTGGGGCGCGGCACCGGCCAACGGGTGAGGGAGGAGAACTGCTGATCCTGGATGGCCTTCTTCTTGCTCCGAAGCTTCTTACGGTTGCCGGCGAACTTGTCACGGGGGACATCATCCTTGGCTGAGGGGAGGGAGGGGGGGGAGAGAGTGGACCTCTAATCAAGTACTCAATTAATAGCCCAGGCTTCTATTTCCATCTGACCAGGCTTCTAATTTACGATGGGCCCTTCATTTCAAAAGAATGAAAGCACCATTCAGGCTTCTAATCAGTCAGGACTCTAATGGGACCAATTAGAGTGTCCTAATTAGAGGGGTGGCCTCATTTCAAAGGTGGATATGCACTATACAGTGGACTCCCTCTAATCCGGCCACCCTTGGGACCAGTCAGAGTGTCCTGATTAGAGGGGTGGCCTCATTTCAAAGGTGGATATGCATTATACAGTGGACTCCCTCTAATCCGGCCACCCTTCAGAGTGTCCCTGAGTGGAGCATTTCCAAAAACACTCACACGCCATCTTGGGGTCCACCAGCAGCCCTCCTGGGTGGTCCTTGGTCGGCATGGTGATGTACCCTGGACCTGTCTGCTGGGCAACGATGCTGTAGCGCTTGGCGAGGAAGTCCCTGACCTGTGTTGGCGTCTGCTGGCCCTCCAGGATGTGGATGATGGCCCCATCAGTGTTGGCCACCACGGTGGCCTTCTCTGCCGTGGAGTCCACCTGAGGGCAGTAAACTAGTCAGTAATCTACCCAAAGGTCAGTAAACTATTCAGTAATCTAGCAAAACTCTACAATTGAAACTCAGTAATCCATCAGTATACTACCATGCGAATCAGATAGTAAGCTATCCATATCCAAACCTCAGTAATCTACCATACACAGAATCTAATCTGAATCACGCGTCACACCCCAGGCTTTAACCACACCCCCAACCACGCCCACCTTGTAGCCCTGCCTCCTGAGAATATCTGTGTCCATCTGTGTGACCATGATGGCCTGGTGCTCTCCAGGTTTCTTCAGGGTCTTCTTAGCTGTCTTGATGGCCTCCCTCTTGGCTCGACGGGAGATGTTACGGTCTCGTTTAGTGGGCGGGGCCGCTGGAAGCTCAAAGGGCTCGTAGCCGTGCTTCTTGGCAGCAGCTTCTTTCTTGGCTTCTTTGGAACTGGCAGCAGCCTCAATCAGTTTCTCCAGGACGGCAATACTCGGCTGGAGGGAAAGGTGGAGCAGTCAGTGTGTCCTGATTAGAGGGGTGGCCTCATTTCAGGGGTGGGATTTGTACTATACAGTGGACTCCCTCCAATTCGGCCACCCTTGGGACCCAGTCAGAGTGTCCTGATTAGAGGGGTAGCCGGCCCCCGGGATTTCCTACGGCCCCATCCTCCTCACCATGGGCACGTCATCCTGGGCGATAAACCGAGCTTCAGCATCTGAGATCTCATATATCTCCTCCTCGGGGTCGGGCTCAGCAGGCGCTGACTCAGCAGGCGGTGGCTCTAGATACTTCTCCACGACACCATGGCCGATCTTGTCGTCCTCCTTCGGTTCAAACGCCTTCTCCGGATCAAACATGCAGTTGTCCATCTGGAGCTCGCTGGGGAAACAGACGATACTCTCCGTGTCGTGGTGCCGGACTTGGTCGTGCGGCACGCCAATGGCGCGGACCGTCTTGACCATCTCAAGATAGTCCCTTCGGTTGATGATGACGGTCTCGAGCTCCTCCCCGCGGCCGCGCCCCTTCTCCACCAGCGCTCGTACGGTCGGAGGAAGGTGCGTGCTCTCGATGGAGAGGAAATTGTAGTCGAGCGTGGCCTCGTCTTCGTCTTCCTCGTCCACCAAAGCCTGCGCCATCAGCTCCATCAGCTGGTCCCGCACTTGCTGACGGTCAGCCCCCTCTTGTCGGCCAGCGTAGCCCGTCTTGGAAATGGCGGCAAGCTTGGCCAACACGCTGGCAGATTTGAGGTTGGGTGGGGGGGTGTCGTCTTTGTCGACGGGGCCGCAGAGGGGGGTGGCGCCCTTGGGGGTCACCGCCGAGGATTCGGGGGGAGGGGCGGCTCTGACGGGCTTCTCCAGGGGCTCTGGGCGTGGCTGAAGACCTCGCACCTTGTTCTTACGCTTGACGAAGACAATAGCCCCGGTGTCAGGCGGATCCACTCCTTCCTTGTAAATGCCAAACGGATCAGCCATCACGGACACCATCTTCGGTAGGCTGGGGTCAAGGTCCGCGCTGGTAAGAGGCTCTGCTAACGAATTCACTGATTCCAGTAAGTCCGCTATAATGGGGTAGGAGAGGGTGCAAAGGTCCTTCAAAAAATCAGTCTTGTCCACCATCTTGAGGTTCAGCTGATCAGGGTTTTCCCGAACTGCCCGCCAAAGGGCATCTGCTGTCTTCCTGATTTCGGCCTTCACTACTTCTGGTTTCTCCCAGTCAGGGAACTTTCGCGGCCCCTCGGCAATCATTTTTGCTGCGTAGACAAGCTCCGGGGGAGTGCGGGTCACGTTCACGATGTTCTCAGGTTTGAAGGCCTCCATCGAAGGGGGGCGTGGCTTTGCTGACGAGGCAGATGCCACGGAGAGGTCACCACCTCTGGTCTCTGTGTCTGAGTCTTTCAGGCTTTGCACGAGCTGCTTGAGGTTCTGGAAGGAGAGAGGGGGCGTGACTTCTGTGGGGACCCGGGGGAGGGTTTCCCCCTTGGCCCTGACCACACCCCCTGGTGCGTGGCTAGGCACCACTGCCAAGGGAACGGCTGGTTTGGGCTTTTCGGTAGCGGACGATGGGGGTGTGTCCTCCTTGGCTGAAACGAACGAAGGATCTTCGGTCGTTGGGGAGAGATCAAGTTTATTCAATTCTTCCTTTACTGCCTTCACAACTTTTGGCTCACTGCGTGTCTCGCCACTCCCACTTTTTGCCATGGAAACAGCCCCACCCCCTTTCTCATCACCAGCACTTTTCTTCGTAGCAGTCTTTTCAGTCTTTGAAGCCAAGTCTCCCTCCTCTTTGGCCCCACCCCCTTCTAGAGGAGGAGACCCCTCCCCTGACCCCGCCTTCTGAGCAGCTTTCTTCTTTCTCCGCTTGAGCTGCGCCTTGGTCAATGCTGCCTCCCCCTCCCCCTCTCCTCCCTCTCCCTTCCCCTTCTCTTGCTTCTCCTTGCCTGGGAGGGAGGGAGGGTGGGGGGTGGAGCTAGGGGGGGGGAGGGCCTTGGGCAGGGCTTTCCTGCTTCCACTGTGGTCCTGTCCTAGCATGTCAGGAGATTTGGCAGCCTTCTTGTCTCTGCATGTCCATGTATTTGCATGTGCATGCATGTGTGTACAATAGAACATCATAACAATCAGTGGAGCCCCCTATTAAACGTTGGCTAGCATGAAACACGCTACTGAGCATGCCCAGAACATGGTTTGGGGCCCAAATCCATACACTGAGCATGCTCAGTAGTGCCTTTCACTTCGCTGAACACAAACTGTCCCGCCCTCAAACAAAACACCAAAAACCAACTTACAAAGCCAATCTTCTTTGGCACAGACAGCCTTACAAGATCAGCACACACACACACACACACCCTCCCTCCCTCACCTGCAAGACTGGTACACCCTCTCCCTGTCCATCTCCTCCTGCTGTGTCAGAAAGTCCAAATGCGCCTCCGGAGATACCATAGTCTTCGTCTTCTTGGCCCGGCGCTGTGCCGCCCTCCCCATCCCCATTTTGGACGTCTCCTCCTCGATACCCTTCAGCTCCTCCCTATCCTCCTCCGAGAGGAAGCTACGAGGCTTGCGTTTGCCGAGACGAGTGTTCAAAAAGTCAACGTAGTGGTAGAACCGAGGGATTTCAAAGAGAACGAAGATAATAGGGATCTTCTTGATCCCGATGGGTACATCGAGGGAGAGATAGCGGTCTCGCATGGCCTGGTACTCGGTCGACTCGACCCGCATAAAGGACCGGGGGTCATAGATTTGCTTGAACTGGGGGTAGTTCTCGGAATGCATCATGGCGATGCTGACCCACATCATGAAGTTGGAACGAGAGGGGCTGTCAAAGAGAGACTCCTTCATCAGCGAGAGAAGGATGAGGAGGTTGCTGCTATTCTGTCGGAAGCTCTGTGCCATCATTTCGTACATCTCCCGATACTCCTCGGTGTGGTCGGGCGTGAACGTGGGCTCGTATTTGGTAAGGAGCGTCTCCTCGCGGAGACGGAGGTACTTCTTGAGACGGATCTCGGCGTGTTCTGGCCGACACCACTCCTCGCAGATCTTCTTCGCGTTGTGGAGCATGAAGGCTGCCACGTCTGAGTGACGCTCCTTGCGAGACACGCCGTCATCCATGGCGGCAATGTGAAGCATCTCCATCAGGTCGTGAAGGACCTCGTAGTGCGTGATCTTTCGGCAGTAATCCCGAATCTCCAGCCCCTTGATGGCGAGGCGGGGATCCTGGGGTATCAGGGAGGGGTCGTCCCCGGAGATCACCAACTCCCGTCCCTCGCATTTCTCGCACATAATATTCTGCTTGCCGATGATGCCTTGTTCGATGACGAACAGCTGGAGGGAGTTGTCGCCTGGGGGGAGCTTGGCGGAGCCACGAGCGCCGCAGTGAATGCACGGACGAGTCTCCCCGAAGATTTTGTCCAGGAACATGTACGAGAAGAAGTTTCCATCTTTGTCGGCAGAGCCAAAGAGGCGGGCTTTGAGGGATTCGCTCCACTGCTGCTTCCGGGGGTCCAGTTCGAATTCATCGTCGCTCTCTTCGTTGTTAACATCTGGCTTTCTCACCCCCTCCCCCTCCCCCCCTTCCCCCTCGTCCTTGGCTCCGCCCCCTAGCGGCGGGGATTGGGAACCCTCTGGCACCAGAGCAGACACCTTGGACTCCGAGGGGGTGCTGACCTTTGGACTTTCACCCCCTCCTCCCTCTCCACTGCTGCTAGCATCCTCAGCAGTGCTCGCTTTTATTTGAGTCTTGGCAGCTATTTCCATTTCAGTCTCCATTTCAGTCTCCATAACCTCAACTCTTTGGTGCTTCTCAGACACCTAAGCAAGAGATATGAGGTCACAAAGTAACCCAACCCTTGGACCCTAGTTAGAGCACATGGCCAAAAATGGCAGCTGGACACCTTCTCTAGTGTAGTAGCAAGCAACTTATTATACCGTACCCTGACTATGAAGGGATAGTGTCTCGACCAGTAAATGCAGCTGGAGAACCTGTTCAGCGAAGAGAAAGCTTCAAAACTGAGTCTCCAAACCAGCCACCACAAGAAGAATCCGGGAAGAGAAGTGATTTTTCTTCTCCAATTAAACGAACCAGCTGCACCACGTGGCCTCTCCTGGTGAAGTTCAAAGTTCAAGTTCTGCATAGAGTGACAGTGCATCATGTCTGCTCTACTGAGGGTGTATTCGTGCTATGCAAGGCTGCAAGCAGAGGCAGCTGCTCGACATCACGTGATGCAGACCTCCAGTCCACTAGCAGCAGCACTGATACAAGTCAGGGGGGCAAAAAGACGATTTGGGGGGAACAAAACTGACCCCTTTACTTACCAGCGGAGGAAGTTTCGTATTCGTCTAAAGCAACGATTTCAAAAAATGCCTTTAATGTCGAGTGATGCAAAATTGAAAGAGATAGATCTACCCATACGAGTTAACAGTTTGAGTACGTCAAGTTAAATCGGGTTTGGGTAAAGGGTAGAATACTTGTGGGAACAGGCGTATTATGTTATTATAATTGTACATACTTCTTCTTACTGCACAGATCAAGTGCTTACGAAAACCCTTCCACTGGAGAAATTTGCAAAGGCTCCGATTTTCAGCAGATTGGTAAGGTAGTGGTAATCGGACGATATAATTATTATGCTGCGGTAATGTCATCGTATTTTCCTTTAGGGCTTAAGTCAGCGAACTACATCCATCAAATCACTCATCAGTGACACATACGCGTATGTTGCAGATATCTTTAAGTGCTTGTCAACGTTCCTTTTTCATTTTGTTTGTTTGTTAGTTTGTTAGTTACAAATAGGTTTGTTTGTTTGTTTGTTTACAGGGGTGCGATAATCAAGAGACGACTTCGCAAGGTGGACCCATTCCGTCCGGTTGCGTTCGCCAGGAAAGCTCAGGAGCAGTACATCAGAGTCAACCTAGCCTTGAAGAAGTACACTAAAATAGGGGCATTGATTCCAATTAAAGGGTGTACGGGTTCCTTTATTTAGAGGTGTACCATGGGATTGTCTAAAATCCATATCCACACTCCAATTTTTCTTCCCTATGCACAGCCGGGACAAGTATGCGTTGAACGAAATTGTAACTGAAAATGCCAGTAAAGTAAGTGTCGATTCAACTTGTAAGAGTGGAATCTTTTTGTGTCCGCATCTTAAAAACTGTTGTTTTTTTTAGAACCTGAGGAGCCAGTTTCTCCACAGGGAGTTCAAGTGGGAATTTGTGGAGGAACTTGAGAGGCCAAGGGTCATCAGCGCCAGGGTGGGCGCCATGAACAGTAAGGACGACCTCTACGCGCAGCTGGTCGTCCGCATGAAGTCAAAACAGGTGTGTTATACAGTGGACTCCCTCTAATCCGGCCACCCTCGGGACCAGTCAGAGTGTCCTGATTAGAGGGGTGGACTCATTTTAGGGTCCAGATTAGAGTCTCCCCTCCCCCCCCCTTCTCTCTTTCAGATTATTGCTATCTACAACACCAAAGGGGAGGTGATGCAGGGTGACCCGGGGGTACCGAGGGACGTGATAGACTACGTGGTCTTCGAACGGCACCTGGTGGACCCAGAGAAGACGCGGTGGAGAGTCCTCTCCAAGCTCCCCCCTCAGCTCCCCTGGAAGAGGACCCTGGAGCTGCTCAGTGCAGGAGGGGGAGGAGGAGAGAAGCGTAAGGAAAAGAAGGCCAGGCTTGGACAAGGACAATTCCCACAGCAGAAAGCTTTGACTGCATAATTTTTCTGTCTAGTAGATTCAATAGCCCATTACCCTAACTTCTTTTCAAGTTTGCGTGAGTATCTGGTCCATTTCACTGTTAGTGTTCCTTGTAGCCAGCGGGTAGCCCCTCCTCCTCCCTTTCAGACCGACGCCCTTTCCCGAACCCAAGCTGCGCAGCTGCAAGTGCGAAAATAGAGATAAAGTTGTTATGTCTAAAATAAAGCAAAGCAGATGTTCGCACCTTCTGAAGTAAACTTTTCTTCTTAGTGGAATCGTGTTTCTTCTCTGATACTGTAGAATAAAAGGTGCGGAGTCAAATTTTCTTCAGAATGGGGTGTGGCTGAAATCGAGGTGGGTGTGGCTACCACACCCACCCAGGACTCTTTCTTCACTCACTGTGGCTTGCAAGGTCCATGACAGCAGTGATCATCTCGTGTTCCTTGGTCTTTCGAATCTTCCTTCTCTGCCCATAAAAGGTCTCGTGGCTGTGGCTAGCCCCTCCCCCTGCCCCTCCCCTAGCCTCCGCCGAGCCGACCAAGGTGGCTGGGCTGGCAGCATCGTCGGAGAGCGGGGAGGTGGCCCTGAAGAGAGGGTTGGTCTTGATCACCACAGTAGTGGGGGAGGACCCAGGATCATTGCTAGATGGTAGAAGGACATATTCCTGGTGTCTAATAGCAGACGGCCTATGAAAACAAAAAAAGCTCAAGGTAAGCTCAAAGATGAAGCCTCAGGACACAAGAGCCAGCATTTTGCCACAGGAGGAATCGCTTCTGACCTTATGGTGATTCGCTTTCTTCTGGTTGAGGAGACGTTCAGCTCTCCACACACTCCCCTCTTCACTTTGCTTCGCCTTGCCACCTTGGCTGGGGTGGCCACCCGCCCGCTGCACTTCCGAAGGTTATAGGGGTGGGTAGTGGCCCTGCCTCTCCTCCATTGGTTCTCTCTGCTTTCTTCTATCTTAAAGTTAACAGTAGCTGCCATGATCTCCTTCTTGTTTGAATTTCGCGGGAACTTTTGATGCATTAAGCAATGAATCTCATTTCCAACTGCGCATGCCCGGTGGTGGTGCTGACGTCAGCATAGTAGCAACAGTGGAGAGGGGAAAAATGACTACAGCATCTAAAGACGTTGATATGAAGGAAGCAAATGGGGCTGAAGAGAAAGAAAGCGAGCCTGACCCCAAGCAAGTTCAGAAAGACAAAGATTTATTGACATTTGAAGGTAAATAATAAGAAATTTCCATTTAAAGCTCACCTTGTTGAGATAATGATGCATTAATTTTTTAAGACATTCGAGAACAGATGAAGCTAATAGAGAAGGGAGTGAGCCAGAAGGAGCCTCGATTCATCCACAGAGCTGTCCGATGCCTCCAGGCGCTTCGAAAGAAGGGTAACGATGGAATCCTTCGCCGGCTAGTAACAGTTTTCTACCCCCCTAGTGAGTGCCGATACCCTGCATGTGCTCTGTTTGCACGATTAGCTTAACTCCATGTTTACGGCAACCCTTTCCCAGCTTCCCCCAGCAGAGAACCACTCCTGAACTACTTTGAAGAGGTAACCTTGTCAAAGTACCATAATAATCGTTATTACTGAATGAATCCATTGTTTGGTAGCCCATGGATACAGATGAAGCTGTGCTGTCCTATAGGCCGCGGAGCTCCAAGCTAGTGGGCGGGGCCATTCTGCCGGAGCTGGACGTGTTTGTGCACCTGCTGGTGCTGCTACGCTTGCTGGACAACAACCAGTTAGACAAGGTGATGACTACAGTGTGGACTCCCTCTAATCCGGCCACCCTTGGGACCAGTCAGAGCCTTTTCTATAAGGGACCGATTGGAGAGTTTATTTCTGTCCCCCTCAGGCCAAGGAGTGCAGCGATGCTCTGATGAGCAAATTCCTCTCGCAGAACAGGCGAACGCTGGACATCCTCAGTGCCAGAGCTTTCTTCTACCACTCCAGGGTCTATGAGCTCAAGGACAGCCTGGCCGAACTTAGGAGGTGAAGGGGGGAGGGAGGGGAGGGAAGGGGAGGAGGGAGGGAGGGAAGGAGAGATACAAATATCTAAAGGGTGCTTTAAATCGTCACTTTTCATCTTTGTTTCAGTTTCTTCCATGCGCGTCTGCGGACGGCCACACTGCGTCATAACGAGGAGGGGCAGGCCTCGCTCATCAACCTCCTGCTCAGAAACTACCTCCACTACAACCTCTACGACCAGGTAGGTCCAGTTTGATCATCTTCACAAGCTATACTAGTTCTAAGGTGATCGCTATTGCAATTTTCAGGCAGATAAGTTGGTATCGAAGAGCATTTTCCCCCAGAATGCAAACAATAACGAAATGGCTCGCCATCTCTACTACCTTGGTGAGTAGTAGTAGTAGTAGTAGTAGTAGTAGTGTGGTCATGTGACTGTCATGTGACCTCCACTGTGCAGGTCGGATCAAGGCCATTCAATTGGACTACTCAGATGCTCACAAAAATCTATTGCAGGTGAGATTAGAGAGACCCAGTTTTTAATTGGAGATTCTACTGGCAGACAAATTACCTTTTCAGAGGCGAATTTTGCACTATAAAGCATTAACCAGAATATCAACAGTGGGAGAATCTGTGTGTCTCCAATTAGAGAGAATCTTGTCTGTTCCTCAGGCCATTCGCAAGGCCCCCCAGAATTCGGCCATCGGTTTCAAGCAGACGGCTCACAAGTTTGCGGTGGTGGTGCAGCTGCTGCTGGGAGAGATCCCAGACCGCACCTCCTTCAGGGAGCCCTTCCTCAAGAGACCACTCACTCCCTACCTGCAGCTTACTCAAGGTAGGTTCTTAGCATGGTGACCCCTTACCTACAGAGGGTTTGGATGAAGAATAAGAAGGCATATTGGTTTGTCAGTCTGATTTCCTACCGAGGTTTGGATGAAGGCCTCAATGACTAAGAAGGCATAATTGGGACAAGCTCAGTTGTCCATAGTAGAGAGATTCTCCTTATATTTCAGTTCAGTAGGGACGGTTCACTATACAAGAGGTGGTTCGTTATCCAGAGGTTCCTTTACTGTATTGTAATCGTGTCTTTCACAGCGGTACGGAATGGGGACCTGAAGCAGTTTGGTCGTGTTCTGGACGAGTATGGAACCAAGTTTCAGGCGGAGAAGACGTACACGCTGATAGTGCGTCTCAGACACAACGTCATCAAGACTGGCATCAGGATGATCAGCCTCTCCTACTCAAGGTCAGGGAGAGGGAGGGAGGGAAGGGAGGGAGGGAGGAAGCAAAGCAGTTTAAGTGGACGCCCTCTAATCTGGATTGAAGTGTGAAGACAGTCATCTCACATTACTATAGCTTCAAGTATACATTCAGGACATCCCTGTATATTTGTTCAGGATATCTCTGTATATTTGTTCAGGATACCCCTGGCTGACATAGCTGAGAAGCTGATATTGGACAGTGCTGAAGATGCTGAGTACATCATTGCCAAGGTGAGGAGTGGATGGAAGGGAAGGAGGGAGGGAGTGAAATGTTCCCCTCCCCCAGGCTATTCGAGACGGTGTCATAGAAGCAAGCATAGACCATGAGCAGGGCTTCATGAGGTCAAAGGTAAGTGGGTCAAGGAGAATTCGGACCTATCAATTTCTCAATTGCAGGAGAATATTGACATTTACGCCACCAAGGAGCCGCAGGAAGCTTTCCACCAGAGAATCCTCTTCTGCCTGGAACTCCACAACCAATCTGTCAAGGTACATGTGCTGAGGGTCACGTGACTGTCATGTGATCACATCATGCGATTTGGTATGTTTTCTTGCAGGCCATGCGCTACCCTCCGAAAGCTTACAAGAAAGATTTTGAGTCTGTTGAGGTAAAGTCTTGTTGTAGAAAAATTGTCGCTATATAACGACAGACACCTGTTTTCCCCCCCTCCCTCCAGGAGCGTCGGGAGCGTGAGCAGCAGGATTTAGAGCTAGCTAAGGAAATGACGGAGGAAGACGAAGAAGAGGAATTCCCTTAATTAGAGCACACTTAAATAGAGAAAAATCAAACACTGCATTGTTACCTGTATGTCATAACAATAGTTACATTGTGGTCACCAAAGAATTTTTAATGAGGGGAGCCATAGGTATTACAATGGACAACAGTCCTCCTTCAAGCTCCACCCCTCATTGGAACGTCTGGCTCATGAGACTAGCATGCTCAGTTGTCCCTAGTTAGAGAAGTCATCCTTATTTCAGGTCATGAATAAAGACTAGGCAGGCCAGTAGGGATGGTCAACTATATATACAAGAGGTGGTTCGTTCTCCAGAGGGACCTTTACTGTGTGTTGACAGCGGTACGGAATGGGGACCTGAAGCAGTTTGGTCGTGTTCTGGACGAGTATGGAACTAAGTTTCAGGCTGAGAAGACGTACACACTGATAGTGCGTCTCAGACATAATGTCTGGCATCAGGATGATCAGCCTATCCTACTCAAGGTCAGGGAAGAGGGGAGCAAAGCAATTTGGACCCCTAAAGAGATGCCACCCCTCTAATCAGGACACTCTGACTGTGGCTGGATTAGAGGGAGTCCACTGTATACCTCTTTACACCCATCCCAGAAAATTACAGAAAACACATTCAAAGTGATTTATTATAGAAGAATTAGGAAATTATATTAATCAAGTTACCTACTTTTTTTTATCTTGACTTTTTTAAACTGCTGTAGCAACACCTGCACCAGCCCCCACTCCAATTCCTCCCCCTATCAAACCTCCCAAAACCAGCCCAAGTGTTGCTGCAATGCCAAAACTTGGTATCCCAACAGCCAGAGCACCAATGGTGGCACCAATCCCAGCACCAGCAGCTCCTGTAGTACCCCCAACAGCCAATGCTGCTGCTATGGTGGGAAACCTTTCTTTC
>JAAGOD010043379.1_pt1 | contig 12304 bp, 21 predicted proteins | sample 8389681 | NCBI WGS metagenome assembly JAAGOD01 (sample SAMN13964374, study PRJNA552185) | sponge metagenome | biome: deep-sea hydrothermal vent fields; feature: spots directly above weak diffusing fluid; material: seawater and sediment | host: Tedaniidae sp. KZ-2020 ... | reverse complement strand
TATCAGATGGCTACAGTCTAGTGCACTGATATACTTATGTCAAACGTAATTACAACGTAATTACTCAATTACGCCGTAGTACGCTGGGAAAGTGGGAAGTTTTTTTTGACCGCTACTGTACATAGCTTGAATGCCATGGTTGTAGCCTAACATTGTGTACCTGGCAAGGAGATCAGTGACATAGCTCCCCAGTGGTTTGAGGGAAGGGTAGGACTTTGCCGCCCACACCGCAGGCACCTTTCCCACTATCATGCTGTCAAAGACGTCCTCCAACTGTGTCGACATCACCACCAGCCCTTTCATGGCCTTCTGGATGTTCTGTAGAGTACTGCGCACAACAGACGTCAAGCGATTAAAGCGAATCAGTTCCTGACGGAGAACAGTGTTCATGGATTCCTCATACACCACTGGAAATGCTTTCATGATGAACTCCAAGTTGAAATCAGGAGGCAACTTTGATAAGATATCGGCAGCAAGCTCATCAATGATCTGCTGCGAAGATTTTCCCGAACCCCCCGTCTGTCTCGGGAGGGTGAGCAAAATGCTATCGAAGAGGATTTGAGTCTCCTGGTTGTCTTTGGTGATGTCGGCATTCTCGTGGAGGCCAAAGACCTCAGGGTGTGGAATTATGGGCAGAGAGCGGATATACTCAATGTACGAAGAGTACTCTCCATGGATCGGAGCATAGTACTCACCACTGGGAGAAAATCTGCAGGAAAATTGTCGCATAAAACAAGGGAAAGAATCCACAAATAGCAACTTTTACTTATGATCATCATCCTCTATGATACTCCTACTGTAGAATATAGAGAGAAGAGAGACTAGGAGGCGTCTATCCCAGTCGTCTGTCACTCTTCCTCCGTAGTTACACTGTCCAGTGAGATAAGTCAGGGCATCCAAAGGAATCTCTTCATATTCATTCAAAAACATCTGTGCAATGAAAAGTGAAAACTTACATAAATTCAACATTCATTATGCTTTACCTGTTGCTGTCTCATGCTGATTCGAAGGTCAGACTCATTAAATTCGTACGGAATGTTCCATCCTAGAGCCCCAAACTTGCGTCTCTCCTGCACCATGGCATGGAAGAAACAGAGTCCAAACAGGAGCTTTCTCCATGCCTCTGGCTTGTTGCAGCCTTGGAAGAAATTGGGGTCTGAGATGGGGTCATTCAGGTAAGAACGCAGCAGGTTAGCACGAAGTCCTTTAGGTGGTTCATTAGTCATCTTCACCCCTATAATCCAAGCATAATTGGGTACAGTGGTGTAGCTATGCATTCTCAAGAACTGACCATTTTGAAGGATGGACACGGGAAAATCCTCTGAAGGGTAGCTCGTCAACCATAGCCTGAACTCCTTGTTGGTGTTATCCGGTAGGATTTCTTCTTCGCAGATCTTTTCCAACTTGGGCATCCAGGAGGTGGCCAGATGACAGTTCTGTAGGACCACCCAGGTGCCCTCTTTCACAGCTCTGTTGATCATCTTCGCTGCAATGGGGCCCTACGGAGAGAGAGTACAAACTTAAATTTGCAAAATCAGCTGGAGAAGTTAATTACCTGCCCCTGTCCTAATGATATACTCTGACATTTCCCCGCACCAAATCCTTTGTCTTCGGCAAACTTGAGCAATCCTGCCATGGGATCGGCACCAGGTGAAAGTACAAAGATCAAAGGTGAACAGCAGTTGGAGTCAGCAAAGCTTCCAGCGAGGTCAAAGGTTGGTGGCTCAATGTATTGCCTGCCCATGTTGTTGATGATGAAGTTTTGAATGGCGGGGACGATTTTGTCTGGTCGAAGACAGCGCAGGACAACCATTCTGTACAAAACAAGAGATCGTTTTATGCAGTAAAGGTACAATGAAACCATGGTGGAACATATGTACCTATGAAGGCCCTTCAGTTTATCCCAAGAACTAGGGAGCTTGGCTTCATGGGGAGACACCGAATCATAAACTCTCTTCCACTCCGGTCCAAAATCTATTTTTGAAGCAATAGAGTCAACACCGGTCTGCTTGAGGTTATAAAAAATATACTTTCAAACCAGTTTTTCAGGTTGGAAAGTTCTGAAGCTCTGACTATTTCTCCCCAGGATTTGTCTCCCAGCCATTGAGGGAAAGGATTGGGGTGGGGGTTGTCCAAGGCCACTCCACCCGTCAGCAAGAATCGCCATATCTCCTCTTCAATCTCACCCCTGCAAAGTAGTGTAGTTATGATCTAGACAGCAGCAGTGCTTATGATTATCAGGATAATATGTCTATACTATGTAATGTCGGGCTATCATCACAAGCCCTGTGACAGGCAAACTTACCTTCCCTTCATGAGACCTACACAGAGCAGGAAAGAGAAGAGCAGCTTGTCCTTCTCAAACAGAGACCTGCAGACATTATTGTAGATGCTCTTTGTGAAGTGATCGTTGAGGGAGTCGATTCGCTCCTGCAGGTCTGTGGAGGCTGGGCTGTTTGCAATGGAGTGCAGGTAGAGGTTGATGAACCAAGTCAGGGAGTACTGGTACATGGGCTCAATGTTGGTCAAGTCCGAGATGCTGAAGAAAATGATGGAAGCGTGCTTTGCTACTGGTTTGTAGCCATTTCGAGTTTTATCAATCTCTTTTTCTGTGATAGCAGCCACTTCTTGCTTGGATTGGATCTCCTCTGATAGCACTTTGGACGAGGAAAGGATCTTAATGGCTGTCTCGTCTTCCAAGATATTGCCTTGCGACGTGGAGAGAACTTCTAGAATCTTATCTTCAATCTCCTTCAGCTGTTTCTTGTTTTTAGCACTCTCCACAATCAGCTGGTTCTTCTTCTCTTCCAGCTCAGGCTTCTCCTTGGTGGCCACGATACCCAACAACTGGTCTTCCAGACCCAGAGGGGTGATCATGAAGTTGAGCAGAACAATCTGGAAAATTTAATGTACGCAATAATATATGTACAAGCCTTTAGGTTTGTCTAACCTTCACTGAGACCTCTGGAAGATAGTGGGGGTTGCGGAGTCGTGTCGTGATGTAGAACTTAAAGTCCGGACTGTACTCAATCACATTCTCTCCCAGTCTCATATAATTGACTCCACCCTGCTTGAAGGTCTGCCTCAGCAGTAGCGGCTCTAGTAGAGGGTCTAGCTCCTCCCCGACATTCTCAAGAAGGACTGGAGTTCCAAACTGGATGCTGTTCTCCAGCGTACGGGCGTAGTTGGGGTCAGAGAGCTTGATGACAGAGAGTTTGTTCGGCCGTTCCATATTCTTCACCCACTTGTTCGCTTGACCTAGATAAATAAAGACAAAATAATCATTACAATAGTTTAAACTTGGGGAGGGGGGGGGGGGATTCCTACCCTGGGGATCAATCATCAGAGGCCAACGTCTAGAATTTTGGATGACAATCCCATTGTCTACAGAGAAGGAGTCCACTGGAAGTCCTGCGATATTCCAGGCTCTTATCTTCACTGGATCCCCAAGGGTGGTGTTCACAGAGAACACCTCGGAGCAGGGGATCTTCATCTTGCGGCAAATCCCGTGCCACTCGCGTGTGGCCTCCAGCCTGAAGTCAACTGTGAAGGCTCCCAGGTAGGATACCACTCCCGACGATATCAAGACATCTCCCATTATGTTGATGAAACGCTTGCCGAGTTCTTCGGCAGCAAGCCCCCATCTCTCCTTCTCTCCTCCGAGACCACCAATGAGCTTCTCAGCCCTGTCAAGTTTCTTAGTACAGAGGTCGATATTGGCTTCCAGATTGACTTTTTTCTCAGTCATGATGCTAAACTCATTGTTTAAGTTTTGAAGTTTATCTTGAGACATAAACAGCCATGTTGTCAAATTTGATGTAGCTACGTATATACATGAGAAGATATATTTTCCTTACCTAGAATAGTTTTGAGTTCAGCACGCTTTTCGTTGAGTTTGATCATCTGGATGCCAAGCTCTCCTTCAGCCTCCGCCAGCTTGGCCTTCTTGGGTGCCACCACTTTGGCCACACGATCATAGACCTCCATGGCCCTCACCCACTTACAGAGGCCCTCACAGGCCGTGGAGGCTGACTTGATCACTTCAGGGATAAAGTCAGGATTAGTGCAATACCTGTAGATTGTGTTCGTATCATAAAGCTTGCAACTTTGGCTCAAATTCAGTACCAACTCACTTTTCTCTGATCTTTTTGATGATGACTGGGTTGATGTTGTCTTTGTCGTAGGTTTTGAGGCTGTCCAGGAATTTGAAGTCGCTGAGGACCTTCTGTGATGGCCCCCAGAAGTCTTCCAGCATCTTCCCACTTCCCGAAGGGTCTGGTTTTCTCTCTGGCTTTATGCCTTTCATGATGCACACTGCTTCCATGACCAGCTTAACAGGTAGAGGTGGGTTCTGAAAAAGCAGAGAAGTTTAAAGTAAAATAATGAATACGATCAACCACTACACCTTCATAGCTTTGACAAGTGTGATGTCTTTATTGGTGAGTGTGTTCAAGGCAGCCAGTGCAGCTTCCAAGGCCGGTAGAGCCTCGGCAAGATCTTCCTCGCATTCATCCTTGATAGCTTTGGCGGCTGCTGCAGCAGCATTTGCTACAGCCTCGTCAGCTGCGACAATCTCCTTCTTGGCTTCTGCCTCCACTGTATCCTTCTCAATCTTTACCATCAGCTGTTCAGTCTCCTTAGAGGTCTCCACAAGCTGAGGCTGCAAGGCAACCAGTTCCTGTTGCATGACGGAGACTTGAGAAGCTGCAAACTCAAGTTTCTCCAATCCTGTGGTGTATCGTCTCTGCATGGTCAAGATCTCGTTCTGGTTTTTGCCCAGGAGAGACTTGAAGGTTAGAATCAGCTCCAGGTAAGAGGTGGGTGTGGTGTAGTTCATGCGACGGAGCACGGAGTAGTATTTCTCTGAGAGTCCTCTCACACTCTGGTGGAAGTGCTGACACATGGAAACACACTGCCGCCTCATGTCCTCTTCCATGTCCATCTCCTCCAGGAACTTGTTGGCAACCATCTCCAAGGCATCATCAGGCCAGGCTTGGAACCAGTCAATGGTGCAGCAATTGATGAGGGAAGGGAACATTCGAAGCCTGTTCCTGAAGGCATCTCCAATTGGACTCATGGCCAGAGCCAGGTGAAGATTCTCCTTCACCCGCTCAATGAAGAGATTGTACATGGAGAGAGGTGTGGCATCTATCTTCCTTCCAGTGGTTCGTGCAACCAGTTGCATCTTCTCAATGATTTCTGCCTTCTCATCAGCAGGAAAGATGTTGGGAACATCTCCTGTGTTCAGGATCATATTGATGTCCTCAACAAAGGATTCGTCCTTGATTTGGTTGTCAGAGAAAAGGAAAGTGGTGGGCTTTCCTTCCAATCCAGCCTTCATCAGTAGCTTCTTCAAATCGTCTCTCCACTCCACATTGGTGTAATTTTTGGTGATTTCAATTTGGAAGAGGTCATAGTCGGCCATGAAGGTTGCTAGCTTGCTCGCACTCTGTCGTCCACTTCCCCCCACTCCAATGAGGAGGGCGTGGCCATTGTCCTGTTTCAGGACCCGACTAATCCTGGACACATGCTCGATAGCAAACTTGAACATGACGAGGTTCATGGGGGCCTTGCTCATCTGATTGTACTCATCCAGATAGCTATGGACAATACAAAGACTCTTATATAGAGACAAAGTATACTCCTAAAATAGAGAATGGAGAATGAGTAAGCTACTCACTTTTCTATAGTACTTGTTAGTTCTGTGAAATCTTTGACTTCATCATAGACTCTTTCTCCCCCTGAAAGTGCCATATAATCCCCAAAGAACAGCCCTCTGCAATAGGCAGTAAAAATCTAGGAACAGCAATAGAGAATTGTACTACCTTATGTCATCATCTTTCAATCCTCCCGAGGTAGCCAGATGGCTCAGCAGCTTGTCAATGCCCACTTTGAAGAACTGGTGCAGTGTCTCCTTCACGATGTCAAAGAACTGCAGCCTGTCCTGGTCGTCCACCAGCCTGTCGTAGAACACCCTGTACACCTCATGCACCCAGAGTCTGATCAGTTTGTCTCCCTCGGTCAAGTGAGTCTTGGGAGTGAGGAGGACCCCTCGCACGACACGAGAGAAGTCTCGCAGGTTGAAGACATAATGGGATTTGGACGGCGTGGGAAGAAAGTTTTCCACAGCAGATAAGTAAACACCCATTGTAGCCTGTACTAGAATCTGAAGGAGAGTACATTAGGACACACACAATGACAGTAATAATAATTCTTAGCAATTTACTTTTCCTAGTCGAGTGAAGATGGCATCAAATCCTTTGTTGAAGTGCCAGTCAACCAGCGAGGAAAAGATCTTAGTCATGGTGGTGTCATCGAAGGACTCAATGGAGACAATGTTCAAGTGCCGAGTGAAGCGGCCAGTGATAGTATTCCTTCCTCCCCCAGGGGGGCCCATACCACACACTAGGAGCTGAATACAAGAAAAAAAACTTGCTTTATTGCAACTGCCTATGAGGCTAGTACAGCTAAGTCTCCATTCTTAACTCACCACATCAATCAAGGTGAGCTTCGAGGTATCCTTTTTGTCATACCAGAACTTGTGGTCCAGGAATTGCCTGAGAAGCTCGATCGGTGGCTGAGCACCGTACTTGTCCTTTGCAGGCATGTTCAGGTCATCCACGAATGCCACGCACGTCTTCCCAACGGGCGGCCCAAAGATACCCTTCCTACGCCTGTCCAGCTTGGACATGAAGATCTCCTGAGTCTGGGTGGCCGAGGTGCGGGCGGAGAAATTGATGGTGTTGGGCACGTAGGAGTCCTTGGGAAGCTGGATGAGGTAGTTGTTAGTGATGGCAGACTTCCCAGTTCCCGTTGGCCCGACAAACAGGAGAGGCTTTCCGTGCGTGATGTACGTGTCCAGAAAGTATTTTTGCCTGACAGTTTCCACAGTAGGAATGATTAGTTCACTGACCTATTAGCGCAATACAAAGTCACTGACCTGTACATAGACTATATACAAAGCTATAGGGCAGGGGCTACAGCTAGTGCTGTTTTTACCTTTGCATCAGCTGGTATGGTAGCGTTTTTGTCAATGAGGTCTTCCCATGACGACCAGGTGCCTGATTTTAGGAAGAAGTAGTCAAACACCGTGCCGCGCTCCGGAAACAGGTTGCTCTTGGCGAGCTTGACTGATTTAGGGTTGGGATGGTCCTGATTCATTCCAGAGATCAGAGTCCGGAGATAGACATCGAACTTTTGCCGGGAATTTCCCGTCATGGTTCCCCCCAGTGTCCACACTATTGAGAAAAGGAACGCCCCTTGGATCCACATTATACTCTAAGAAAGCAAGAACATGATGATGGTTACTCCAGAACTGTGAAATTTGATGATTTCTTACTTGTTTTTGGGAGATAAGGTCCCCTTCTTGACTAGCAATCAAGTCGTCCAGTAGACAGGTGAAGAGGTTGAGGAAGGAATGGACCAGGTGGAGTGGAGAGGTGGTGACAAACAGCTTGCACTGCAGGCGAATGAAGTCCAGGCATGGCTGGACCAGCCACTTGATGAGGTCCCGGATCAGGCTGTTGAAGTCCTCCACCAGCTTGTTGAAGATGTCCCTGTGGGCCTCCGGGATTGCCTCAGGAATGGTGATCATGTAGGACTCCACCAAAGGCTCCCATCCCAACTGTGTTACGGAAATTTTACAAGGGTAGCGTGTTTTGCTCAAAATGCACAATTAGCATTGTATGTATATTTATTTACCCTTTCTTTCTGCATAATTATACCTGGTGTGGTTCCATGTAGATCATCCCACATCTACTGACGGTGGCTGGAGAGGCCACCTCCAGGTCTTCAGGCTCAAAGATGAGATTCATCTTCTGGCTCATCTGGATGATCTCCCCGCTCATCAGGCAGAGTTTCTTGTTGTCATCGAGCACCGTGTTCATGTTTTCGATCCAAATGGCATCCACGGGGCCATCAAAGACGAGCCACTTTCTGTTCTCGTCTGTGGACGAGGCCTGCATTCTGAAGGTGTTTGCGAGAACGCCGTCGGACCACTCGTGAGAGACGGGGTCGAAGCTGCCATAGAGCTGCCCCATGGTCATGGATTTGGGATTGATAATGTTGTAGTCGACTCTGTACTCCTCCAGGAGTCCGCTGGAATGGAGGTCAGCCAACCCGGCCGCCAGCACCCTGTAGGCGGAGCTCTTCCCACCCATGGGGTCCCCCACGATCATGAATCCGTGACGCACCAACATCATCTCATAAATCTGGAAAGTGGAAAATTCAGACAGAAATCTCCTTGTGTACTTGTTTCTTTGATTTTAGCTAACCTGAATGATTTTTGTGATGAACCAAGGGACAGGTTGTAGGCCCATCTTGGCAATGTTGTCACACAGAGCATCCGTCAGGCTATCGTAGTCTGGCTTCGGCAGAACAACACCGGGAAACAAGTCGGACGTGATGCCTTCGAAGAGAGGAACATCGTGAGCAAGGAACTTTGGAAGGTTGACGTCATTAATGGCTCTGAGCAGTAAGACACTTTCGTTCTCGTCGGGGTACTTCAGCTTTAAGTTCCCGGCCGCAGTGAGCACGGACTTCACAGCTCTCATCCCGTAGTCATAATGGTGCTGGGAGGACAGCTGCTCCGAACACAAGCGGTACGTGGCCACGATTTTAGCCGAGAGGCTGCGGGCATCGACAAAGCCCATGGAGTACAGCATGATCTCTCCGATTAAAGCATAATCAGGTACCATCATTGCAACAGTGCGAAACAGAACCTACGGCAAGTATTGCAGTACAAGGATCAAAGCTGACCTCCATACAGATTTGTATTTTTGATATACATACCTTGAGGTTATCAGGCAGTTCTTGCCTTCCTGCATAGCCAGGGTTCATGGTGATGAAGACAGTGCAGGAGGGGTCTAGAGAGATCAACGTCCCTTCAAAATTGAACTTCTCCACTCCCGAGTTGATGGCCACTTGGATGCTGTGAATTTGCTGAGCAATCACGGAGAGAACCTGCAAAAAAATAGTGCGAAATCTATGAAACCTGTGCTCTGCAGTAAATATTGTGAAGTCAGAGATTGCATACTTCAAGCTCGATTCTGTTGAATTCATCAAAACATGCCCATGCTCCAGCCTGTGCTAGCCCTTTGAAGAACTTCCCCATGGCTTTGTAATCGAGTCCGTCTGAGCAGTTGAATACCACACACTGCTTCGCCACTGCCTTGGCAAGATCCTTGCATGTTTCAGTCTTGCCAGTTCCCGCAGGGCCCTCCGGGGAGCCCCCCAAATGGAGCTTCAGTGCGCCCATGAGTGTCCTGTAGCAGCGATCAGTGAGGGGTGTGATCACCAGGCGTCCGGTATTCCCCAAGTACTCATAGCCGTAAGGGACATCGGTGGTAATCATGCGAACAATGACATTCTCGTCTTCAAAGTAGTAGCGAAGTTGACTGATCCATTGGAAATCAAAGGGTGAGTGGACTCCATCTTTGCAGAGTTTTTCAACCACATCTCGGGCTGGAAAGTGGCAACAATCAAGGCATCAAAGTGATGGATAATTATTATCATACCGTGGACATCAATAACAGTCAGAGCTCCTAGTGTGATTCTTGCCATTTTCGAGAGCTTGCCTCTCACCAGGTCAACAATCTCGTCAATCTGCCCATTGCTTTTTTCGAGATATTTCTGACACAAAAAAATATACCAAGTAAAAATTGTCACCCTGTGAGAGTTTTTCAGCAAATACTTTAAGAGTTCCGTTCTTGATGGCATCAGTGACGTCAGCAGTCCAGTAGACAGTGCTGGCAGCAATGACTATCTGCCCGGGCCACTCCAGCACCCACTTCCTGCGTGGGTCCTGCGTGTAGGCCGCCACAGCATTAGTCATGACGTCCTTCAGACTGATAATCATGGTCTGCTGAACTTGGAGCAGCCACTTCTCCACCATACCCTACAAAAAATGAATGAAAGTGACGTAAAATGTGATTTCAAAACAGCCAGCACAATGAGGCCAAACTACATAGGCTTATAATAGCTCAAACCTTTGCATCGGCTGGTATGATTGTCTTTGAAAAGGGAACACTCTCCTTCTCGCTGCTGATCATGCCTTTGACATGCTGTTCTTCTGTGAACATGAGACTGCCTATGCCTTCAAAGCATTTCTTCAAGTGAGGCTGCACTCGAAGAGGGTCTTTGGTCTCTGACAGAATTTCCAACAGCTCATCATTGGACAAGAAAAAGAACCTGCAGAAAGAGCAGTATTATTGTATGTTCTTCATGCTCTTACCTATGCTACTCTTCATACCTTGGGAAATACAGTCTTTTCTTCTCCAGGTAATCATTCAAGCCCTTCTGGATCTCTTCCAGCAGGGAGTTTGAGTCGTTCAGCTTCTCCAGCATGTTGGGCTGAGCTATCACCACCAATGCATGGTGGTCCTTGATGGCCTCTCCCATGATCTCTCTCCAGTAGCGATCCACGATTCCAAACTTGCGTCCTTCTTCTGGCATCTGTGCCATAATGTCCTCCGAAGAAAAAATTGGCTCTGAGGAAAATCAGTGGACTTTAATCCGGCCATACTTAGGTCAAGTTAAATGGTCTTGATTAGAGGGGGTGTCCTCATTTCAGGGGTCTGAGTTTACCACACACCCAGATAGAGCCAGGTAGCCTGACATTTCAGCCAAGCATCCAGAATGTCTTGCATCAAGATGAGCTTCTCCTCCCAGATTTTAATTTCCACCTCGAATGGCTTGATGAAGGGTGAGCCCCTGATCGTTTGGGTCTTGATGATGTGGTCGTCCAACAGGACTTGTACCTCATCGACAGCTGAGAGGATGGAGACGCCAGTGTCACGATACTCGAGGAAGGTAAACTCCATGATCTCCCATTCAGTCTTCATCTTGTCCAGAGCCTTCTCTAGTGAGTATTCCTTGCTGGCAGCTGCTCCAATTTCCTCCAAACTAAAGTTACATAAAAAGCAAGCACTTTGCTATATAGGGCTAAAAGTCGCACTTCATCACACCAAGTTAACAAGCAAGAGGGCAAGGCTTTTTTTTTCAAGTTTCATACTCACTCGTCTAAGTAGTCTTGCAGTCCATACTCCAGCATTTCGCTGAGGGGCGTGTCGGGCTCTGGCTTCAAGTCAAAGCCGACAATCTGGCTCATCTTCTCCCAATGCCTGTCCCTGATGCCGGGGTTGCAGAAGGTGGACAGGATGGGAAGGTTCTCCTTGAACTTATCCAGCTTCATCTTGAAGAGTTCTGTGGATCGCTTGGGGTTGGGATGTTCCCCGAAGATCTTGGAGAGCTTGTGCATGATCCGCCACATGTTGCCAACGTCCTCCTCGACCTGCTCTGCATCCAACTCCAGGAAAGGTCCGTTCATCCAGCGCTCCTGTTTCTCATGGAACTCCATGGACGTCTTCCAGAGGCGTTCGTAGGGCTCCTTCAGCTGTGTGATCATCTGGATCTGAGGGAAGGGAGTCGTCTCCCACTCCAAGAGGTCCTCTTCGTTGTTGATCATCTGGTCACCCAAAAAATAATGTGTCATAATTCCAAGTTTAGGTGAGGCATGATAATAGAGTGGACTACCCCTAATCTGGGCAACTCTTGGGAGTCCCCTGATTAGAGGAGTGGCCTAATTTCATCGGTGCTCACCATTGCTTCCTCTTTGGCTGCCTCAAGGGAAGCTGTGAGCTCGTCCAAGTGAGCAATCGCACTCGCAATTTCATCAACTTGACGAGACACTTCTATCTCCCTGAATGCATCCACTTGGTCTTGGAAGTCATTTAACTTCTTTTCAAACTCAGTTCGCCTGTACAAAAGGAGATACAGTCTCCACCACACCACTCCCAATGGCTGTTTTTTTTTTTACGAGCGCCAAAATTTGCTGTCACTAATATTACTTCCAAGCCCACTAATCATAGGGGCCCCCCTAAGGTAACTATTACTTACTTCTCCTTGACTTTGTCTTCAGCTACTTCCCTCTTGGTCGCAAATCGCTGCTGGGCCACCTCGAAAATGGGCTCCATCCTAGCCGGCCAGTTGAAGGTCTGGCTGTTGAGCTTGATGTCATCATCATGAAGCAATGCATAGTCCATTAGGAATTTGAGCCTTTCACCAGCTTCTCGGACTTCCATTTGCATGCTATACACAGTCTCTTCACGGGACTATACAACCAAAGCAACACTGGTTGACTGGTGAATCCTTTTCTCTCACTGATCAGCCTAACCTTGGTAAGAAACTGCACTAGCTCCACCATATTCTCCGTTGTCTCAGGATCTTCGTACACTTTTGAAGCAATGTTGTCGTATCGGTCACAGAGACTATAGTGTCGTATAGAATAGTATAACACAAGAAGATT
>JAAGOD010056563.1_pt1 | contig 12305 bp, 9 predicted proteins | sample 8389681 | NCBI WGS metagenome assembly JAAGOD01 (sample SAMN13964374, study PRJNA552185) | sponge metagenome | biome: deep-sea hydrothermal vent fields; feature: spots directly above weak diffusing fluid; material: seawater and sediment | host: Tedaniidae sp. KZ-2020 ... | reverse complement strand
CGGGGGGTTCTCAGGATCAAACGGGGGGTTGTAGTTGTCGGCTTCCTTGGGTTGGAGGGGCTCTTTGGGGGGCTTTTTGGCAGGGGGTGGGGGTGGAGAGGAAGGGGGCGTGGTTTCCTGGCTTCTTCCCATAGCTCTGTTTACAGTCTCCAAGATCTGCTGTCTGTAGTTGAAGGCTACAGCAATCAACACAACGAACAGGATCCTAACAATGAAGCCTTGGAACCCCATCTTTCAGCACACAGAGAAGAAGACGACGACAGATTAACGGATACAGGTAAAGGATCGTCAAACACACAAGTTTGTATCTATTTAATGCCCACCTACCCACGTGTACACAATGGCAACAAGCCTTGGTGGTGCTTGGGGGGAGTCAAGCCAAATCCTAGAAACAGCCTGTACGTGGAAAGAATTCTATGCTGGAGTTGATGTGTGGATCAGAAGGCCCAATGTTATCAACAGGAGACTCCTAGGGGCGGTGATTCGGCTGGAAAAGCCTCTCTCCAAAGTTAGTGGCCTGTCAGACCCTAGAGCTGTGGAATTTTGTAGTGAGGTGACACTAGGAGAGCTGATACAGCAGCAGGAAGGTCATACCTCCAGTGAGGAGGCACCAGATGAGGAAGACTCCAAGCTGATCGTGAGAGAGTTGCTCCCCCGGGTCAGTGGGCAGCGCATCCATCCCAGCCTGGAGCTGCTTGTCATAGGTATGGTTTCACAGTTGTCAAAGCTACACACATAATAACAAACTACTCTGTGTAGAGCAAAATGTAAGTAGTTATGGGACATTAGCAGTCTATTTAAGGAGCGTTATTGAATACCTCTACTGATTGCGTACAGATTGCCAGAAAAGGTCTATAAGCTTTTACCAGCTCAAACTTACAAATATGGTTCTATCAGATGAGGTATTGAGCAACAGGATGGCGTACCAGTTTTTCTATGAACTAAATTATGAAAATCCTGGAAAATCAAAGTAGGATCAATTCGACACACTAGTATGAATACCTGGAAATCGAACAGTTATATTTTAATAGGGTTGGCTTGCGTATTACCAAGCCGTACATAGACTGCGAGTCCCCCTCCAGTGAGAGGGGTGTGACTCTGCCCACTGTGGACTGGCTGGGGGGAGTGCTTCTCCCCAAGGTCCTCCAATGGGCTACGGAGAGCTCCTCAGGAGAAGGGGGGTGTCCACAGCATGGTAAGGGACAGTCACTAGTCCCCCTGGACCGATACGCCACTCTCTATCAGCAGCTGAAAGAAAAGTATGGGAGGACTCTCGTCAAAGTGAGCGAGCAGTGTTGGTTTAATGGTAAATAATGCAATGTACTCCACTCTTCAGAACTGGCCGGAGAGGACCGACCCTCAGAAGTTCGTGTATGAGGATATTGCCATAGCAACATACCTATTGGTGGGTAGGTATTTCAATAATAGCCTCTACAGTGCCGAGTTCAAATTTTCTTGGGTAGGTTCTATGGGAAGAGGAGAGGAGGAGGATGGAAGTGAAGGAGAAGCAATCGTTTGTGGATTTGGGGTGTGGGAACGGACTATTGGTCTATCTTCTCTCTTGTGAAGGGGTAAGGGCAGGATCGAGTCATTTTCACCTCACAAATGTGTCACCTATAGCACCCTGGGAGGGGAATAGACATCCGAGAGAGGAAGATATGGAGGATGTATGGTGGAAAGGCCAACCTTGAGGTGTAGTGATATGTTCAGGGCAACTTCAGTGGCCAAAGTTTGGTGTGTTATGTAGGTCTGCACTCTGACCCCATCAGCTGCCTCTCTCTTCCCTGACTGTGACTGGCTGATTGGGAACCACTCTGACGAGCTTACCCCGTGGATTCCTGTCATGGCCGCTCGCTCCTCCTACTATGCGCGTTTCTTTGTCCTGCCTTGCTGCCCTCACGACTTCAATAGAAAGGTCAGTTGAAAGGTCAGTGTGGGAGTGCTCGTGATAAAGCATCTGTAGTGTCCAGCACAATCTTGATGGGAGTCATTGAGTGTTATTTTTAGGACATTTTGGTGATTTTGACCAAGATTTTACCCCAGAATTATCATGAGGCTATAGGCTGTGGTATGATGCACTTAGGAAGTTGTTCCTATGATCCTTATACAATACCCAGTTTAGGTAAAGTCTGAGCAAAGTTTGGTCAAGGCTGTGTACAGCTACAGGGAAGTGGAGATAAGTTGCTTTTCCTCTTTCAGATTCAGTTTTTGAGTTTGGGGCTTATGAATAATGCAAAAAAAAATTTTTCCAGGAAATCCAGTGCTGGTGGGTTGGTATGTTAGCTGATAGATTAGTGTTGATGTATACCCAGCTCTCTGGAATAACTGTGATGGTTGGTAAATTCTGGGAAATAATTCAATAATTGTTTTCCAGTGGAGGGGTATTTTGTGGCTTTGTGATGGGAAGAATGGAGTTGAGCTTGCATTCTTTCTCCCTCCCTCCTCCCCTCCCCTCTCTTTCCATACTCCCTGCCTCCTTCCCTCTCTCCAGTTCCACCGAGTGGGGTCAGGGGTCAGCCAGTATCGCTCCTACCTTGACTATGTCCGGGAAATTGCTGGGAAGATGGGGTTCAAAGTTCAAGGGGATGTTCTGCGCATTCCATCCAGTAAACGTGTAAGAGGGACTGTTCCTGACCTTTGACCTCAGGGCTGGGGACTATTTTGTGATGGTGTAGGTTTGCCTGATTGGTTGTGAGAGAATGTACCTTCCCCGTGAGGAGACTAGTGTGGAACTGCTGCGTCAGCAGTATCTGGACGAGAGGTGTGGCCAGGGGCGTGTCCCTGGAGAGGGCGTGGCTTCCTGGGGGAGTGGTTTCTCCCCCAGGGCCGCTAAGGAGCCGGTGAGGAATTGCTCCCAGGTTGACCGCAGTCTCTCCCAGCTGATAGTGAGCACCATAGCTCAGCGTCTCCTCCAGACAGAGTGTCTGGTAGCTGTCCGAACAAGACCTGCAGTGTCTGGAGAGGCAGCTAGCAGCAAAGACCAGTGGAATGTTGGAGGTATGGGTGCGGTTTCCCTCCCCTTCTTTCCTCCTAGCACACTGTACACCAAGCACATCCTAGCACCTTTGACCCCTCCCTCTCCCTCCTCCCCCCTCAGGCCAGCTTCACCTGAGGGCAGCAGCTGAGATGTTTGATAAAGAGGTGCTCGCTCAACTGAAGAAGGAATTTGGTGGTCTACAGACCCTCCTCAGAAACTGGCATCAAGTGTTTAATGGTGTGTGGTCCCTCCATCCATCCATCCATCCTATACAGCTCTAAGTCTGTCTGTCTGTCTGCTTGCATTCCTTGGGAAGGGCTGTAATAGTTCCATAGAAACAGGCAATTATTATCTTAACTTGAGGGGTGCCCCACCCAGTTCACTGCTTTGCTGAAGTCCCTCTAATAATAGATTGTTGTTGTGAGGTGATGCTGCTGAGGCCTAGGGGTGGTTGTGTACTGTTGGTTGTTGTCTTAACTTGAAAACTTGTCCCTCTGGTCTCCCCAGGCTGTTGAGCAACTTAATGTTGTGTTGGTAATTTACCTTGGCAGTGTTTCAGTGTCCATACCTCAGAGAGCCCTGGGCCATATCAGAGTGCCTGACCCTGGGGGTGGGTTGCCTACCACCAAGGAGAGTGCAGGGGGTGTGTTTACCTCTCTCTTAGCCTTTCAGAGTTCCTCAGAGTATTATTGTCCCACCAGTTGACATTGTTTTCATCACCAGCCATCATGGAACCAAGTTTTTATAGTCCTGCTTTTTGGGGGTATTTTCACTTGTAGCTTTCCTTCACTGGATAATCTGTAGTACACTGGTGGAGTGTGTTTGAAGCTGGCCACAGAGCCTGTCCAGTTGCATGGCAGTGGCTGTAGGACATGTGTAAAGAACATCCCTTTCCCCTGATGGTTGCCAGTTCCCCACCACTCTGGTATTTTGTCTTGAAGCATGATGCTTCCTGAAACTAAAATGTCCAGTTGTACAGGTGGTGTGTAGAGCTTGGACTGATTGGGAAGTAAATAAGTATCTTTCCCTCCTCCCCTCCCCCCAAGTTAAAGTGTAGGGCCTATATATTTGGAAAGCTGCTGGTGAGATGAGTCAATCACTGTGGAAGTTTGGGAGAGGTTTGAATATGCATAATTTGGGCTGTAAACCTTGTGTGTCATTGGACAGGACTAACAAATTTTTCCCCAATGATCTGTCCCCCAAATCTGCCCATCTTCCTTCCTGTAAGGTAGTTTGAGTGATAACAGTTCTAGAGCTGCATTGCAGGTAGTAAGTTCATCTTCCCATTCTTCCCCTGTACTAGTGCATGGTGGAGTTATCTCTTTGCGAAACTGGTCTGAACTTCCTTCAGCTGGGAGTGAGTCTGGTGGTGAGGGGAAGGCACTGTTGTTGAAGACTAAGGCCTGCTGGTTCCACCAGCATCACCCTCAGGGATGCCCCAGGGAACCAGCCAGTTGCCCCTACGCCCATGGGAAGGAGGAACTGAGAAAAAGACCTGACTTCAAAGACCTGGCTGGGACATCAACAACATGCAGGAATGCATGATGTGTTATTGTACACAAAATAGTAGCTAGTCCCCCCCCCCTCTCCCTCTAATCACACACCCCACACCATCACCACATCAGTAGCCCTAAGTACACTTCCTGCTCCGCCTCTAATGAATCTCATTATCTTTTCAAATGCCTTTTTAGGGTGGAAGCGCATTCCATCCTTAGCACATAGAAGGTATTTATAGTGTCGGTAGGGGATTTGGAGGACTGCTGTAGTCCGTTTAGAGTGAAGCAAGGAGCAGCAGTTAGTTTGTCTGTCCCCTTAGAAGGGAAACTTAGAGAGCACAGGATATAAAAATCAGTAGGAAGAACTTTAGCTGCAAGACACAGGAGAGAGCACTAGATTTTTAGGATTCATCTTTTAAAAAGCTATCTTCACATCGAGTTTAGAATCTTTAGTTGCCTTCAGGACAAAGTTTTAAGAATCAAAGACTACAATCTGCGCAAGATTTCTACAGACATCAAAATTTCCTCTTTACTGCAACAACTTTTCTACATCTCTACACAGCATTCAATCAATCATCTTTCAAGCAACCAGCCATGCCTGTACCAGCTGAAGCAGACGCAAAGAAAGACACAAGCACCCAAGGAAGAGTAGAGCAGCCCGTTAATGTCCCCTCCAGCACCCCAAGCACCGCTGGAGGGACCGATTCCTCAGACGTTGCTGCAGGAGTGCCCGCTTCTCCTGCACCTGTCAGCTCCCCTACCAACGACCCTGCATCTTCCCCAGGAGCTGAGGAGAGCCGGCCAGCCTGCAGCAATGGCGGCCCAGGTGTTACCTCACCCATAGAGATGGCTAATGGGGAGCAACCGCAGTAAGTTTACATTGGTGCGGGAAAATGTCAACTTGACAAGCCATAGCAATGCATTGTTGACCCAGGAGGGCGCGGGAGGTTACATTGTTTGCGCGCGAACAATTAGCCTTTTCAGTGTGAGGTGTCAAAGCTCTCCCACAGAAATCAGGGCAGCTTTGCAAAGCTGGACCCTGAACCCTTTCCCTTCCCTCTCCTAGTTCTGTTTGAGTGAACTGTTAGTTGTTAGTTTCTAACTAAGTGTAGTAGCTTGGTTGGTTTCTATCCAGAGTAACCAAGCTATCTTATTTTCAAACCTGATCTCCAGAGTATTGGGATACTCATTTCTGACTTGTAAACCATTAGTGACACTAGTTATAAAGGGACTCCCTGGACATGATGTCTAATTTCTTGTTCCCTTCTTGCCAAATATACTGTTACAGGCTCCACCTAAACAGAAGATGTTTTCTTTCATCTTACACCTCTTATTGATGCTCTAATTAGCAAATCCAGGGCTCTTATTAGTCAAAAGCAAGAGTTGTCATTTATTTCATTGTATTCTTTCTACAGCAAAATTTTTGTTGGTGGTTTGAGTTGGCAGACCTCTGAAGGTGAGATTTCTTTCTAGCTGGTAATAGCTGGTAATTAACTCTTAGTCATTGTGGCTTTGGCAGTTCTCACCAAGGCCCCAGTGAGTGACCCTTGGCCTTCCCAGGAGCATTGCCCCTGCAAAAGCAGGGCTGGACCTAACTCTAGGGCTGCATGGAGTTAGTTAGTTAACCTGTTGTCTCTCACTCTGGCTGGCTTCCCATTGTGCTGGAATAGCTCTTACTACCAAACGTGCTTGCATGGTGGAGGAATCACTGCTTCTCCTCCAGTCCAGGGGCTAGACTTTACACACCATGTTGCCTTGTAGTTCATCCCTACTACACGTTATTTCACTGTGGTTCATCACTTTCTTCCTCTCTCCTGTCCCTTACAGATAAGCTCCGTGAGATCTTCGAGGGCTATGGTGAGGTGACGGAGTATAATATAATGAAGGACCCTGTGACGAAGAAGTCCAGGTGAGCTTGCTTTGTCCTGCCGAGGAGAATTGTAGCCACTGACCTTTGTTTCGTTGCTGCAGGGGGTTTGGTTTTGTGACTTTCAAGAGTGCCGAAAGTGTCCAGAATGTCCTCAAGGCTCACGACTCCACCCCCATTTCCATTGACGAGAAAACTGTGAGCCCAAGTCGTGCGTATGTTCGTGTGTGCGTGCACATGTGGCGCGTTTGTGTTTTTATGTGCGTGTGAGTGTGAGCAGTTGTCCCCTTAATCAAAGTAGGCGTGTCTTAGCTGTCGAGTCTAGTGGGGTTTTTGAGCCCCAGGTGTAGTACACAGTCCAGGCATTGAGCCGGCTGTGTTCAGTCGCATTGAGTCAACAGGCACTGTTCCTTGCCATTGAGCCCAGCTTGTTCTTCACATTAGCTGCATGCAAGGGGGCTCTGAGGCCCCTGGGGCTTGACTATGACACACTACTTGGCCATTATGTGTGAAAACTGTGAAGAGTCGTCCTAATGCATTTTTTAGGAGGCTGAGAAAAACTGAATCCATTCATGGTCAAATATGCTGAGCGATGCCCTGTGAAGTGGAATGAGTGTGCATGTAGGCACCAAATAGAGCTAGACTTGATCAGCCTTCTGTAAATGCACACCTTAAGTGCTTGGAGATAGTTTTCAAGCAGATCAAATTTATCAGTGTTGCTGTGTTTTCATCTTTCAGATTGATCCCAAGATTGCCATTCCTCCCAAGAGGCTCAGCAATAAGGTAACTAACGAAAATAATGACCTAATGGTGGTAAAATTTCAGATCCCCCTGGAGTCATTTTTTTTGCCACACCCATTGGAAACTGACACACCCTTTTATCCTGACTGAACTCCAGTGTGGTCCTTGCCCCACCCACATTCTGAGCTGGTGCTTTGAATCTGCTTCCACTGCCTCATGAATAGCCAGTGTCTGGGCATTCATAAGTGGAGAGTTCCACTGAAATATTCACCATCCAGGCTGCTATGACCTCTCCATGCATGCACTGTAGCCTGGAGCTGGACAGGCAGAGGGAGGGAGGGGGAGGGGGGAGGGAGGGGGTGAATATAGGCTGGCTAGTGCTTTTAAAGTATTCATGACATAGCTAACAATGGCTTGATAGAGTTCTTCCTAAAATGGTCATCCCTGGTTGTGTTATTGACTGTGTCCAGTAAAGGGTGGCAGTTCCAGTTTTGATATCCACCATAAGCAAAAACACAATCAGTTGTTTGAGCCCTAATGGAGACTTTCTGTAATAACAAAAGCTATAACAGGCTAGCTTTGGCTATCTCCAACGCCTTGTTTGAAGTGAAGATGTTTAAGCTGGGGGCTAGATACAGTGATCTGCTCACTTAAAGTGGGGTGGCCTCATTTCAGGAATTTGCACTTGGAAGCTGGACAATTCCTGTAAAGTGGCCTCATTTCAGGTGTCCAGATTAAAGGGAGTTCACTATCTGTAGCTAATGTAAATGTGTGAAGCTGGAGAGAATCTCCATCTGTGGGGCTGTCCTGTGTAGGCAGAGTTGACTACAGAGGGGGTTCAAGCTAACTTGTAGAAGATGGGTAGTAACATAACATTTTTGTACCAATGCTTCTCATCCTGGTTCCATTAACAGATCTGGTAACACCCTTTGTTACACTCACACCATTTTAGCCTAATCCCATTAACCTTACTTGCACTGGCATTCTTCAAATAATCATATCCATGCCCTCTTGAGAGAGAGAAGTAGGCTTAACTGCTCATCTCTGCTCTTCCTGTGCAGGTGAAGAGGATATTTGTAGGGGGGTTGAGTGCAGACAGTAGTGACGAAGACTTGAAGGAATACTTTGAGCAGTTTGGCAGGGTGAGTAGAGAGAGCTCTGGACACTCTGTTTCAATGCAGGAGTGACGATTTCTCTCTTTTTCCCCCCACTTTTTCAGGTGATGGAGTCACAGCTAATGTACGATAGGAACACCAGCAGGCACAGGGGTAAGAAATGGCCCTTTTGAGAGATGTCTTTGAGTGGCCAGGGAATGGAGGGGGGGGGAGGGAAGTTAGTGTAACTAGTTTTGATTGACCACAGTTACACTGGATACTAATTTCCGTGTCTCCAGTACAGAACTCCTACTGGCTCTGGCATGCACCTGCATGTACATACATACACGCCTGTGGCCTTCATTCCAACTAGCCCTTATCACAACTATGCAAAGACTCGTAGAAATACCTCTTTGGATGCCAATATTCATTATTGATAAGTGACAACTGATCTTCTGCCTATAAATGGAGTGGAGAGGTGAACGGTATTAATTCCTTGGCATGCAGAGTAGCTGTGTTTGGTTGTGGGCCCAGTGCAAGGAGCCTGGTGCCAGTGAGAACTGTAGAATTAGCTTCTCTGGGTGACCAGCCCTTAGCTTGGAAGTGAAGGGGTGGGGGTGAGGGGTGAATGGTGAGCTGAAGGGCTTGCTTGCTTTGAAGTCCCTTCACTACAACTGAAAGCAAAGGACACCCAGCTTCCACCCACTCCCATCAGGACACCAGAGTTTGGATTAGGACACATGTTTAATCAGGACAGCAAGATAGAAAGTGATTGCATAGCCATAACAGCTATTTTGTTAACACAAACTGCTTCTTCTTCTTTCAGTAGTCAGATCAATACTTTCCCTTCCTCCCTCCCTCCCTCCCTCCCTCCCTCCTCCCCTCCCTCCTCCCCTCCCTCCTCCCCCTCCCTGCTTGGCTAGCTAGCTAGCTGTGGTACAATGCTACAACTTTGAAAGGTGGTGCTGTCCTGCAGGGTTTGGCTTTGTCACTTTCGAGCAGGAGGAGCCGGCAGAGAAGGTCTGCAGCATCCAGTACCACGACATCAAGGGCAAGAAGGTGGAGGTGAAGGTGGCCCAGACCAAGGAAGCCATTGCCATGCAGCAGGGGCGTGGCAGGATGATGACACAGAGAAATTACGGTAGGTGGGCAGGTGTGAGCTAGCTCCAACGTACACTATTTGGAGTATGGTTTGCAAAAAAATGTGGAAACAGCCCAGCTATTCCTACTACGAAGCCATTGCCAGAGCAAAATACCAACTAGGAAATAGGCCAAGGCAGCTCAGGTTACTCTGAATCTCTCTGCCTTTGTGTTGTGTAGGAGAGCAGACATATTGCTGCACTCAAACCCCGCATGCCCACACAGATCTAGCTACTTGACATTTTTCCTTCACCACACAGGGAACAACTATGGAGGAGGCTATCACACTCATGGCTACACACAGTTCTACCCATCTCCACACTACCATATGGGTAAGACTGAACAACCACACCCTTAAATAGAACATAATAGTATATGTACCCTTTAGAATGCCCTTAGGTAGAATATAATAAGGGCAGGGCACATACTGTATGTGCCCTTTAGTAGAATATAACAGGAAGGTGGCCCCTGAAGAATTGTGAATAATTCCGTGCTACACAAGGTCATAGTATCTGTTGTAAGTGTACAATTGTCCTAACATGGTGGGTGCATTGTATACCGGCAAGCTTGCTTGGTGGGGCCATGGCTACCTGCTGTTCGCCCGTTTGACATGCTGTTAAGTTCCTCCGGCAAGCTTGCTTGGTGGGGACATGGCTACCTGCTGTTCGCCGTTTGACGTGCTGTTAAGTTCCTCTAGGATTTGCTTCTGACTGCGTCAACTTTTACAAATAGCTGAGCACTGATTTCCTAGGTATTGCCATGACTCGAGACAGGACTATCCCTTGTCCCTTCAATATGAGCAAAAATATTTTTGTAGTCTTGAGATAGTGAAATCTTCCCATGAGCTTTAGTTTCAGGAGCATGTTGGTGCAGCCAGCCGGAGATTGTCCTGTGTTGATACTAAAGGGCAGCTCAAAGTTTATGCTAGATGGTGATTTTACCTTCTACTATCAGATGGTCAATTGCTGAGAAGCTGTGCAATAATACTGACTCAGTTTTCTTACTTCGGAGGAAGTTAGTTTTTGTCCAGTTCACCTGGCCCTGATCTGAAGCCAGGGGGAAGCTTTTGGCAACATTTTTTCTAGGCCATTTGCTTTGTGGCAAGGGAGTTGTGGAGAGGCAATCAGCTGGAGTAAAATGTGCCATGGACCTAGAGTTTACATGAAACTAAGAACCACTTTGCTTCATAGGTACTTGCCTCTCTGCTAGTCAACACAGGAAGGGGTTGAATGATGTGGTGAGGGGGAATGGCTGTCTCTCCTTGCTCCCTGCACTTTGGAATGCTACCAGACCAAGTGTTTGTCCACTGAGGGGGGAGAACTGCAATATTGGATGACCCTCTTCAGAAGATAAAGTCTGTAATAGTATTAGTGGCATTGTGGTCAGTCCACTTATGGCTGGGGTGTTCATTTTTTTACTCTCTCACCTCTCTTGGCCCTAATCTCTTGTAGAAACCTTCTAGCTTCTATCCTTGTAGCTTCCTCCATTGCTCTGTTCCCCTGCAACCCTTGCTTGTCATTGGGTCACTCATTTCCTTTCATTTCTAAGTTTTCCAACCCTTTGCACCTCCTCAGCTCTGCTATCAGTGCAGTGTGACCACTACCTCCACTTTCAAGGGCCCTCTTTCCCTCAACCTTGTAATAGAAACCACGCAAGGAATGGCCTGAGTTCAGCTTTCAATGGGTCTCCTGTCAGTGTGTAATCTGAACTCTGAGAGGCCATCTCTCTTGCATTGTCTCCATGGCTGTGTTGATGGCCTTGCATTCCTCGGTAATTGAGTCTTGGATTGATAGCTGGTGGGTTCTAGTTCGTATTAGGCTGCGTTTGGCTGCATCCTAGTGTCACCACTCAGTTGCCATGGAGGGTCTGAGGATGCTTGGTTGCTGCACTGCTGGAATTTGGGCAGCTCGGATTATGCAAGACTGGAGATGCTGGCTTAATATAGCAAAAATCCCTGGCATCCACCGACCCCTCATTAAAATAGCTTTTACCTACACAACTGTTTGTCGGATTTCCGAGAGCCAGATTATCTCCAGGATCCACAAAGTGTGTCCACTTTTCTTGGAGTCATGGTGGCTGATTCTGACCAGCCCAAATGCTGCTCTATGCTTTGGTTACCCTTGATCACTACTCTCTTGCAGATCTTATGAACATGGGTGGCTACACGGCCCCTCCTGTGATGCTCTCGGGAGTCGGGGGAGGGAAGATGGAAAGAGGCGTCAAGAGCAGAGGCTATTCGCAGTACGGTAATACGGCTTATGGCTACGGGCCAGCCACGGGGGGTTGGGGGGAGCACCACATGGGCGGAGCCTTCTACGCACCAGGGTACGGAGTTCACATGCCGATGATGAGAGGTCACATGACCATGGACCCTGCTGCAATGGACTACATGACGGACCAATTCCAAGGTCAGGAACTTTGACCTCTGACCTCTGTTAGGATAAGACCTAATGATTTTAATCTTTTTCCACAGGCTTAGCTCTGGGAGGTGGGTATTACAGCCACTCCCCTCCTTCTGGGAGTCAGTTCACGGGTGTGGGGGGGGGGAGGAGAGCACGGCTCAACCAGTACCAGCGGAGGAAACGGGGGAGGAGGCTCGTACAGCCCACCTCACACCCTCTCCCCTAAGGGAGTCGCCACTTCTGCCACAATCAACGGATACAATTCAGTACGTGGTTGAGTGGCTCGCAAAGGGAGTGAGGGAATGTGAAAGGGATATGGAGAGATATGATGTCTCCTCATACCTTCAGACCGATGACGTGTGTAATGCCCTCTGGCCACCAGACGCTCGACAATTCCCAACATGGACATACCTCCCTATTATGGCCATTCTAAAAATAGCACAGGCTTACAAAGGCTTCCTACGCATGGCTGGGCTGCTAAAAGTGCCATTTCCTAAGGGAAATTGCCGGCATAGTTTAAGATTGTTTTGATTGTTTGGGGGGGGGGGAAGCATGGAGTGCCCCAGTTGTGTGAGCCAATCTCTCTGT
>JAAGOD010030260.1_pt1 | contig 12336 bp, 11 predicted proteins | sample 8389681 | NCBI WGS metagenome assembly JAAGOD01 (sample SAMN13964374, study PRJNA552185) | sponge metagenome | biome: deep-sea hydrothermal vent fields; feature: spots directly above weak diffusing fluid; material: seawater and sediment | host: Tedaniidae sp. KZ-2020 ... | reverse complement strand
GAGAGGGAGGAGGGAGGGAGGGGAGAGGGAGGGGAGGGAGAGGGGAGGGGAGGGAGGAGAGAGGGAGAGGGAGGGAGAGGGAGGGAGAGGGAGGGAGAGGGAGGGAGTGAGGAGAGGGGAGGAAGAAGTGACAGAACACACAAAAAGAAGATTAAAGATTCACCCCTCATCTTCACCCTCTAATTAAGGTCATCTTCTTAAGGTCATTTGGTCTCTAATTAAGGAGGGGAGGGCTGACCTTCCAGGAAGGGCATGCCAGCATCAGTGAGCTTTGTCCTGCTGAGGGAGAGGGAGGTGAGGGTGGTCGCGGAGGAGAGGTAAGACACACCAGCATCGTCAATGTGCAGGTAGTCAGACAGGTCCAGCGAGCTCAGCGGAAACCCTAAACAAACAAACAAACATATTATGTGAACAAACACGAAAGGACCAAAGGAAAAAAATTTTGTGGGTAGAAAATTTTGCTCTTATTAAATTTTGCTGCAAAAGTTAGGTACCTGCAACGGTTTCCATGGCATTGTTACAGCACAGGTTCCTATCCGGGAGCCTGAACGATGTGACACAGAGACCTGCATGCACGCACGCAAACACACAAACATACATGTATGCACAAACACACAAATATACGCACTTGCTCAACCCAACAAAGGCTGTTTTTTCAAACTTTTTACCTCTGAGCCTCCTCAGCCACTCCCCCTGTAGGACCATGCCGGCGAGACTGAGGGTCTGGAGGGTGTGGCAGGAGGCGAGGACCCCCAGGGCGTCTGGGGAGGAGGGGGAGGGGCACCGGGAGAGGTTGAGGGAGTGGAGGTGGTGCAGGAGGGGGAGGGGAGAGTAGGAGACGACCTTTGTGCACTCTGCGTTCAGACGTTCCAGGAGAGGAGCTCCTGGAGAGAAAGAGTCCAAAGGTCAAACCTCAATTCCTAGTGTATGACTGGTCCCAAGGGTGGCCGGATTAGAGGGAGTCCACTGAAATGAGGCCACCCCTCTAATCAGAGCACTCTGACTGGTCCCGAGGGTGGCCGGATTAGAGGGAGTCCACTGCACACCTGTTGGTAGGAGCTCCAGGCCCTGAACTGTGACCTCTGTCGAGGAGAGATCCAGCTCTCTCAACTGCTCCAGAGGATAGTAGAACAGGATCTTCAGACCATCGTCCGATATCTTCACCGCTGAGAGCTCCAACACTTCCAGCCCTCTACACCCTGGAGATCATGTGACAGGCATGTGACTTGTCATGTGACCAAGCTGAAGGGCGTGGCACCATGTACTCACCTCTGACGGCCCTGAACATGGCTTGGCTCAGCTGGGAACAGCCGTTCAGCTTCAGGCTGGTAAGGCTTGTCAAATCTACGAGAACAATCAAGTACATTATACAGTGGACTCCCTCTAATCCGGACCACCCTTGGGACCAGTCAGAGTGTCCTGATTAGAGGGGTGACCTCATTTTCGGGGGTGGATTTGCATCACACAGTGAACTCCCTCTAATCCAGCCACCCTTGGGACCAGTCAGAGTGTCCTGATTAGAGGGGTGGTCTCATTTCAGGGGTACTAATACACGGTACAGTACAGGAAGAAGAAACCCGAGCCAGTACTCACAAGGTAGCATGTCGGCCATGGCCCTGTCAGTGATGATGGGACAGGAACAGAGGCTGAGCTGCTGCAGACCAGGAAAATGGCTGCAGAAAGAGACAACAAGTCGGAATGAAACTGTACACACCACGAGCGTTGCTTGTATGTACCTGAGGTTGGCCAAAAGCTCGTTGGTGGCAAAAAGATAGTTGTCCAGATTCACGCTTCCAACCGGACTACAGGGGGAGAACAGAGCATCCAATAAAGGACTCTGAGATAAGGACAACCTCGCTACAAGGGAGAGTAGACGTGATCCCAATGTGTCCTTTATTCAGAGGCACCACTGAGGGAACTGACAACAACAACAACAACAACAACAACAACAAGAGTGTTGGCTGACCACTTGTAGAAGGCCATCAGGGTCTTGCTGTTGAGCTTTTTGTCCTGTTTGAGGGCGGCCATGAGGCGCTGAGCCAGCAGTGGCGAGAGGCCGGCACAGGACGGCATCCCGTACTTGCTGCTGTGCGACACCAGCACACGCGTACACAGCGTCTCCAGGGACAGCGGGGAAGGGGTGTGGCTAGGAGCGGGGCCTGACGCGACCACGCCCTCGCGCTGAACGGCAGCAGCCTCTGCTATTTTTGAAGGTTTGCTGAATGCTATGGGATCCTTCCCCCCTAGGCGATGACCACGCCCACTAAACGTCTCGTCTTCTCGATTGAAGGGGTTGATCATGTGACCACCACCACCACCAATGAAGCCACGCCCACCACCTAGATGACCACGCCCTCCACCTAGATGTCCAGGCCCACCACCTAGATGGCCACGCCCACCGATTAGATGCCCATGCCCACCAATTAGATTGCCACGCCCACCCAATGGCCTTTGGATGTTCAATGGTGGAACGGGATGGTTCGCATCTCCCATGTCATCAGAATCGGAATCTGACCGACCACCGTCATCGGACTGGGACATGCGCTCCTCGCCATCATCCTCGACCTTTGCACTCTCCTCCACTTCCATGGGCTCTGTGGCTGGCCTGGGGGCGTGGCCAGACACGCCCCTTTCTTGGCTGGCTTGATGGCTAGCAACCACGACCACCAGTGAGGTGGAAGGGCAGAGTCCAAGGGACAACAGTGACCTCTGACCTTCGTCTGGTGTGTACTCGTGACGAGGAAAAGGCTAGAAAGAAAAAATGAATTTTTAGACACAAGTTAATTCAACCCCTCTAGAGTGGACCCTCTGAATAATGGACACATGAGACCAGTCATCTTGATTGCAGGTTGTACAGTGGACTCCCTCTAATCCGGCCACCCTTGGGACCAGTCAAAGCGTCCTGATTAGAGGGGTGGCCTCATTTCAGGGGTGGGTTTGATACTTTGGGGGGGTGCCAATTAGAGGAGGGAGGTCAGAAATAATTGATCTCCAAGCATCTGAATCAGCATTGAAAATTTCTTAATAGCTGATGCCAACAAGACAGTCAAGATAGACAGTACACCAAGGGATACAATACAAGAGAATATAACCTCAGACATAGAGAAGATGATGGTACCAGTCGTTCAGCTTGTAACCCAAGCAGAGTTTGTCTTTGCCAGGGTGATTTTTGGAGAATGCTTGCTTTGCTTTAGAAGATGAGGTATCGGAGGAAGATGAGGAAGATGAAAATGACGACCACTATGGCTACCTTAGCTGCTACGGAGGTGCGAATGTTCAGGAAGTGGGCTTCCTTGCGGTAGGACTTGGAGTATTCTGCCATCCGGCCAGCCTTGTCTCCCAGCACTATATAGATGGCAAAGAAAAAGTGGTGTGGTAAAAGATTGATATAGCCTGAGGGGCTAACAGCTTTCATGCTAATAGCTTTTTGCAGAGATAGGACATGCTTGGGACCAATCTATTTGCTTTGTAGAGAGGTTGTCCTCTTTCGGAGGTGATTAAAGGTACTTCTAGCTTGTCCTCTTTCGATCGGATACTGTAAAAGCATATCCCCTATAGTGGACTTCTCAATTCCTGTAGCTAGATAGTGGCTAGGTTAGAGGCAGAGCTGGGGCTATGCTCTACCTGTTATGAGTTCTCCTCTTTGCAGCACAGCATCAATGTTCTCGTACATGATCTTCTGGACGCCCTGGAGTTCGTCCCCCAGTCCCTTCAGCTGGTGGTTGCGACGACTCTGGGATTCCTGGTAGTTCTTCTTGATCTTGTTGATCTCGGCACCTGCAGGGGAAGCAGGATTTCTTTTGCCTCCTCAAATGCAGTGGAACCTCCGAATAAAGGACACCTTGGGGTCAACCACTTTGTCCTCTGTTGAGAGGTTCATCATAGGTTGACTCAACTGTCTACTCTTCTCTAAAGGGGGACAACCCTCTCCCTCGAATACTATCATCCTTGGTCCCATCAGCATACTGTGGTCTCAATACAGGCGTGTGCTGATTTTCAGGGGTCCAGACTAAGAGGGAGTTCTCTGTGGTTCTCACCAAACTCAATGAAATGGTATGGTCTCTTTGCTTTGTGAATCTCCTGCCCATACTGCTGGCTAAAGTCCTGGTGGAGGTTCTCCAGGTAGCTGAAAGCTAGTCTTGGAGGATACTTCCGCTCGCACAGGGAAAGGTAGCATATCCCTGACTCTATGATGTAGCTAGGTTGAGAGATGGGAGGGGGCGTTTAGGCCATGCATTGACATTATATTTCGTACTCACTGGAAGACAAGACCATCGCATTCAATGGTGCATCTATTAGGAGAATGGTTGGAGAGCTTTCTAAATATCTGCTTGGCCCTGTTCTGATAGTCTGCAAAACTTCTCCCTGACTGTGAAAAGATGAGAAGGGGAAGATTTCAAATCTGTCACTTGAGCACCAGATGATCACTCACCTCGTCATCAACTATCGAAGCTGAGAGCGGGAGACCATCACTGCTTCGTGCTATGAGGGTTAGCAGAGCCATACAGAGACTGCACTACTTGGAATCTTTCAAAAAATGTGCACACACCACAAGAAGACACACAGGGCTTTTTTGTTCCCTGGTACAGTGCGCATTAATTAGAATAACACGTCACGCTATCTGCTACATTGACGACCCTGTGCCAATTCCATTAAGGCTAGCTTATGCGCATGCCCAGTTCATGAAAGGACCAGTGCTAAAGCTAGAGAGAAATAATGGGGAACCAATTTGCCAGAGTGAGCAAGGTGAATGCAGCAAGTGGTGCAGCTCTCTTTACAAGATCAGGTAGATTGGAACATGCTGTTTATGCCAGCAGCTAAAATCATTAATTCTTTTGGGCAGAGATTTTAGTGTACAGTGATGAAGGTGTGGGTGCAGCCCCTGAGTGTGTTGCCATGGCAGTAGCCAGCCTGAAGAATGCAGTCTCCAAGGCCGGTACCAAGTACACCACCGTGCGGACGACCACCAGTGACGAACTGAAGGCTTCCACTTGGCAAAACTCCTGCCAACTCCTGGTCATGCCTGGAGGGCGTGACCTCCCCTACTGCAAGGAGCTCAACGGCACTGGGAATGCTGACATCGGCAGTTTTGTGAGGGATGGGGGAAGCTATCTGGGCATATGTGCTGGTGCCTATTATGGTTCGGCCTACGTGGAGTTTGATAAGGGAGATCCCAAGATGGAGGTTTTGGGCCCACGTGAGCTGGCATTCTTCCCCGTCAAGGCCAAAGGGCCAGCGTTTCCAGGGTACGCCCACGGGAGCAATGCTGGAGTGCATGTAGCCACTGCAAGCATCACAGACGCAGGGAAGGACGTGTTCGGTATCACGGATGAAACCGTCTCACTTTTCTTCAATGGCGGTTGCTTCTTTTTGCCGTTTGAAGAAGCAGGGGATAATGGTGGTGGTGATGATGACAGGGGCGGTCAACAGTACTCCCCATTGCTCGTGTACACCGGACAAAGTGAGCCGGCAAATCCGGACTCATCTTGGGCCCCCGCCCCTGCGATTATAGGGGGGAGTGTGGGGGCAGGGAAGGTGGTGCTGACTGGACTCCACTTTGAGGCCAGCGTCGCACTCTTGGAGGAGTATAACCATGACGACAGCTATCTGACCCCATTGCTGCCGACACTAGAGAAGTATGAGGCTAAGAGGGAACAGATTTTCAATGCCTGCACGGCCTATCTCCTTGCCTAGTTCCTCCACAATTCAGACATGTCTGAGAGTTGCAGACATGGCAAAGCAGTGTGCATTTGTGTGTGTGTGCATACTCACTCCTAACAGGATACAGGATCGACTGAACAGGTGTGTGCATTTTCCTAAGTCTAGTAATACCACCATATTTAGGTCTGATGTGAAAACCACAAATTGCGAAGGAAAATAAGTTATTCTGAGTTCTCTATCTCCTCTTTTTGAAGCTCTTCCAGAGTGTGTAGAACATATACGCCGTGGCTAGGGACAGAGCGTACCTGGAGAGTTTTATATTATCAGAGTCCACTACTTAGAGCAGCAGGCAAGGGCACAGGCATGCCATGAACTCACCATGTGAAAACATACTGCAAGTGATCGTTCCTGAGGGTGACTCTCGTCTGGCCTCCTATTGGTCCTCCCTGTACAGTTGTCGCTGCAGCAAAGACAACAATGTTATTAGCTATATATACATGGCTTTACACTACAGTGAAACCTGCTCTACGAGTTTCAAACCAGCCCTGCAAGAGAGTATGTAACTACTACATGCTCCACAGACTGGGGCACTGACTGGCATCAGCATCCAGGAACAGAGGTGCTGTGTTGACCTCCCTCGCCATCATCTCTACGTCCTTGTAGGACCAATGATTCTGCTCTCCGTCATTCTCAGGAGCAAATGGAGCTCTCTAAACAAAGACAAATTGAGTCCTAAAAACAGTGCAGATATAATTAAGAAGGAAAAATTTTTCGCGGGTACTAAATTTAGCAAAAATTTCACACCTCACTAATTTCGCTAAATTAAATACACATATACAGCCTTTAAGGTATATCTCCCTCCTGCTTTTGCCTCTTGCTGCAATGGGCCATTGCCACACAATAATTAAGCACTTATACCTTTTCAGTTTTCCTCACGACAGCTATAAGTGATACTTCCCCATCAATCTAATGAGAAGGCATGCAATGTAGAGGAGAAAAAGGTGTTGTCTATGAGTCTACGAACCTGTCCCTTGGAGCGGGTTGAGGGGTCCATTTTCCGGCGGGGGACCCAGCCCCTGTTGACCAGCACCCACTCCCCCAGCTCCCGGCAGTAAAATGGCGTCACGATGCACGCCCCGGGCTCTGTGTTCTGCTGTTTTTTGTCGCTGGCAGAGTTGAGAGTCCGTGGCCACATGTGCAATTCTCGGCTGTGGTCAAAATGCCCCGTCAGCGTTACGCGAGTGTACTCCAGCTCGTCCAGTCGCTCAAATATGCTGAAAACAGCAAACAGTTTGATTTCAATGGAGTTTATCCACGCCCCCCACACACACATTGACCTTTGCACTCACTCGGCAGCGATGGGAATGGGTGGCAGTTGGGACCTTTTCTCCAGCTGCTCGACGAGGTCCAACTTCCATTGCAGTCTAAAAACCTGCCACGTCCCCAGGCCAAACGTGGTCACCGGGATCACCAGCAGCAGATAGTGGCCCTTCCCCCGCGTGCTTGGTCCCTTGGAGTGCCGGGAGAGCTTGGGTGTGGTCACAGGGGGCCTGAGAGCCGTGGTGGCCCAGCGAAGGCAGACGCCGCCGCCACCAGAGAAACCTGTTTCCAATCCTGCTGCATGCATGGTCCATGATTTACTTGAATGGAGAGTAATATTGACTCACTTTTAGTGGAGGCCCTCAAGGAGTGCTTGCAAGCCAGCTGGAAAAAGCCTGCACTCTGTGAGACACTCTGCCACAACCTCCAAGCTGCCATAATGTGTACATGTGTAGTACGTACGTGTCTCTCTACTGCATCTATTTATAGCCCTGAATATAGCATGATGTCATATGAGGACTGATTAGCAGAAAACATAGCTAGATAGCTCAGGCAATGGCTGGCAAGGCTACAAAGGTGCTCCAATCCATGGAGAAGACCATGAAAGAGGAGGTGGAGAAGTTCAAGGGAGTGCAGAAAGGTTTGGAGTTAAAAATTTGGAGGTGGTGAGCTTCATTTGGAATTCCAATGCACAGATCTGCAGAAATGCATTTCCAGCAAGCAGAAGTTGGATGGCCAGGTTATAGAGAATCAGAATGTGAAAGACGTGAGTTATAATCTCTTTAAATGGCGTCGAAAAGACTTGGATGGCGTCCGTCTAGCTTCAGCTCCTATTTATAGGAATTAGTTCTTGAAGACGATGCTGTTGTGTACAAGCTGGTGGGGCCGGTTCTGGTCAAACAGGACCTTGTCGAAGCCAAACAGACAGTGGACAAGAGACTGCAATACATATCCAAAGAAGTGTAAGTGTTGATTACGAGCCACTTGAAGTAGCCTTGCCAGTGCTCCAGCAACCTCAAACGAACCTTTTTCTAACTGCCCCCACCCCTAATTAGGGATCGTTATGAGTCTAAGATCAAGGAGTTTGAGAAACAGCAGGACAATCTGGCAGAGAAGCTAGCAAAGCTCCAGCACGACTACCAGCAGCAGATGGGGAAGGTGGCCGGATTGAGATAGCACCGGCGTGTGCTGGTTTTTTTGCTCATTTATTACGTAGCTAGCTAGCTATCTGACAGTCTTGACGGAGTAGAACTCAAGATAAAGGCTACTAGCTGCAGTGTTCAATCATACAATTAGTCTATCGTGTATGTTTTAAGGGCAGCAGTGTGAGGTCTGTGTCGACACTGATCGCAGGACCGGTTGCAAAAAGAGCTGCAGTGATGAACTGCAGGATGGACTGTGTCAGTTGGCTAGCTGCATCAGTCAAGTTCTCCACAAGATCAAAATGGTCCTTGCCTGGCGGGGCGGAGTTTGTGCTGGCCACGCCCACAGAGAGCAATCCCTGTCATTTATAGCAATAATTTGAAAAGCTGCTCAGTTTTAATGTGGGGTCTTTTATGCAGACCTGATGGAACTCCTCCCCTTGACGGTGAAATTCATCGGATTCGTCCCCACCCACGGCCATCAGACATGGAAATTGGGGTGGTAGCCCTTTCCCAATCAGTTCCAAATTCCTGTGCGGACTGCACTCGTTAACCTCTGCGCTAAGGAAGAATACACAGCTACATCACACACTTTGAGACATGGACTCCCTCTAATCTGGCCACCCCTAAAAAGTGTTCTGATTAGAGGGGTGGTCTCATTTCAGGGGTCCAGATTGAGGGAGTTCGCTGTATCCTTCTAATCAGGGCACTTGATTGGTCCCCAAAGTCCACCACTACAAGTATTGCCTGGGCTATCATCCAGAAGAGGAGGGAGGGGGAAAGAGTTCTTTACTCTGAGAGGTGAAGAGGTCCGTTGACACAAGATCTTTGGATTGGTTCCAGGTCGTATATCCCGCTAAGCAGAATGGCACAAGAAAACGGCTGCGTCTCAATTCCATGCTGGCTCCAGTCTGTGTAGAGCATGCAGGCAGATAAATGCCCTCCAGCGGAATGCCCACAAACGAACAACCTGGGCAAAACAAAAATACATCACCTGATAAAGGATCACCCAGAAAGGATACACAGTTATTGCTAACATCGTCTCTATAGACCGAGGATCAGCACCAGACTGCTGACTACTACAATGCATTACATATCACTGAAAGTTATAACTCTTTTCATTCCCCCAGTGTTGAAAAAAAACCTCAAAACTGAAAAATGGTCACTCACAGGAAGGCTCCAAGCCAAATTTCCCACACGAACTGAAAACTTAACTAAATATAATTTGCAACGAAATTAATATTTGTATTGTGAAATATGACCTTATTTGGGAGAGAGCTAGACTCACTTGCTTCTTGGATACTTCTTTGCCACAAAAGCACACGCCTTTCTGCACTGCTCAACAATGGTCGCCATAGAGACTAAAGCAGGATAAACAATGGCTTTAATCAAGAAGTATGTGGTACTAACTCCACACCACAAAATGTCCTGTTTGTGGAGTTATTTAAAGAACATCAAATGGTCTCAATTATTTAAGGAAGAGAGCGTTCTGGCTTTGAAACTACAGCATAAACATGCCCTACTTCCAGTTTCTAAAGAGTCTGGCCCATGTAATGTGGTTTCGTGACATACAGGACATGGTCTGCTTTCGCACATAAACTTGCTTTCGTCTAGCCTGTGGTCAGGGGGTTTGTGACAAGCTCTAACATGGTCTTCTTTCAGCGTATTTGATAAGAATTACAGGTAAGAGAGAACATTATGGTTTCATATCTACACCGCTCTGCTCCTGGTGGTGTAATTAAACCTCACACACCTTTCTTCCCAATAAGGGCATATTCTATTTTTAGCTGGACACGAAGGCAATTACACAATGCTCGTCCGATTGTCAAAAGATGATTAGATGAGCGGCTAGAATGTGTGAACTCCTGTCAAATTTCTGTAAACTACATCAGACTAAGATTACTCATTTTGGATTGCTGAAAATGGTAGTTTTGAGGACAGTCATGTGTGTGTGTTCATGGGTGGTGTGCAGACTATTCCTTACCCTTGGGGGCTAGATCATAGCCCACAGCCACAACAGCAATGCCTTTAGGCGTAAGAGGCAACGCTAGATAGCCTGAATGCTCCACCCTGGATCATACAACAGAGAGAAAAACATCATCACCTCAGAAGAAGAAAATTAGATACCTTTACTATGACAAACAAAAATTTTGCATCATCAAAAGAAAATTTAATAAGGACCATTTTTTCACCTCAGGTCATAGTATCATCCTTCTTTTGAAATTCTATACTGGATGTTGGGAGCTAGCTATCTTAGCATCACCAGTGAGTAATGGACACGCTAACATGGATGAGGCTTCCACGACACACGTCAGGGTCACGGCAGGGTCACCCAACACCCTCAGGGCCAGCAGCGTGACTGGCACCACTTCCCAACCCCACTGAAAATACTCGCTACCAACCAACTTCAGAAATCTTGGAAAATCTTGGAACATTGTAAGCACACCCACGAAGAATGAATGACGATTACTACTTCATGCTTTTGTTTTGGGGGATATTTGCATGGACTACTTACTTATTGCATTCTGAAGATGAAACTTGATTACAATTCAAGGGTAGTTACACTGCTGCACGTAATTCTGACATAGCACATAGGGGATTCACCCTTGTACTTCACCCTCCTAGCTCTTGCAACTCACCCCATTGCTGACCAGTATCCCCCGTGGAGATAGATCAATATCGCTGGGGGATCGCTGCATTCTGTGATGTTGGGGGAAGGATAATTAATTCAAACAGTATGAAGTTATCTTGCTCACCGGATTGCGTCCACGTGTGATGATAATAGATATCCAGCACTTGGCCACTCTGGGGATCATAGCACACACCCAATTCATGCTTCATCTCCTTCTGAGCAAGTGTAGTAGCTATGATTACATAATAAATACGCCCACATTAATCACAATCATTCAGTGCTTGCTCCTTCATCAGATCACCCACTGCTCCTACCTTCTGCAAAATGCTTAAGATGGTTGTCTACTATCTTCCCTGGAGGGAGACGTTTAGACCACATGCTAGGGGAGTACTGTCTGTCCAGTTCTTTCTTCTCCATACTATCAGCCATCTTGATCATGGACTGCGCATGCTCAATAAGCGGGCTGGTGTAGAGGGTGGGGCTGCGTTTTGCAAAAAAGGAAGCAGGAGAGGAAGCGGAGATCACATAAAAGCTGGGAGTGATTCCCTGTGGAGCAAGAAAGTTGCTATAGAAATAGTATTTTATCCAAAGACCTGAAAGATGGGTGTCAACCATAGTCAAATCGCTCCAGGAGCAGAAACAACGGCAGAGCTTCAAGCGCTGCAGCGGAAGCAACAGGCTGATGGCGGCGCGATGGTGGTCCAGACTGCTGCAGAAGCTGCCGTGGAACTGAGACAGAAACCTGCAGTGCCTCCTCAGCACTGGCCGCTGGTGAGGAGAACCAGCTCACAGCGTGGCTACCGCCCTCGATCCGCGAGCCTCAGGAGGATGAGGTCCATCCAGAGGCGCAGAATCCTGGAAGGCACCACCAAATCCTGCCACAACACCAGACCTCCAGCAAGAAGAACAGCAAAGATGGAAGCTGAGAACAAGAAGAAACAAGACGAGAAGCACCTTCTGGCTGCCTGTGCACGCGGAGACATCAAGAAGGTGGAGAGGCTGGTGGATTGTGGAGTGGACGTCAACGCAGCCGATCAGAGTCAGATGACAGCCCTTCACTATGCAGCCATGCACTCGAGAGACGAAGTGATCAAATCCCTGATATTCAGGGGCGCAGAGGTGAACACAGCGGACCTCAAAGGAGGCTTCACAGCCATGCACTGGGTTGTTATCAATTCGGAACCTCAGTACGGCTCAACCGACCATCAAGACAAGTCCCTGACTGCCCTCGCCAAGGCAGGTTGTCGGGTCAACACCAGCGACTTCAACTTCGCCACTCCCCTGCACGTAGCAGTACAGAAGGGGAACAAGGGATGCGTCCAGACTCTCATGCGACTGGGAGCAGACCCAGATAAAGTGGACATCACAGGGAGGAACTGTTTCGATGTAGCGAAGGACGAACAGACAAGAGCACTCCTCAATAGACTACATGAAAAGTATTCGCAAAAGAAAACGGTCAAGGAGTCTCCTGTTCAACCATATATCTGCCAATATTTGTGTGGCCTTTGTAAATTCTCACCAAAATCCGCCGATAATAACCAGTTCCCAGCGTCTGAATGGACAATTTTCCCGGCAGTTCTC
>JAAGOD010040939.1_pt1 | contig 12378 bp, 21 predicted proteins | sample 8389681 | NCBI WGS metagenome assembly JAAGOD01 (sample SAMN13964374, study PRJNA552185) | sponge metagenome | biome: deep-sea hydrothermal vent fields; feature: spots directly above weak diffusing fluid; material: seawater and sediment | host: Tedaniidae sp. KZ-2020 ... | reverse complement strand
CCCCCTCCACTTCAATTCCTGCATGCCCTTCCCTTTGCTGGACAGGGAAGCATATCTCCCTCTCCTCCCTTCGCCAGACGGGGAAGCATATCTCCCTCTCCTCCTCCCTTCGCCAGATGGGGAAGCATATCTCCCTCTCCTCCTCCCTTCGCCAGACAGCTAAAAGTACAGAATCTCCAAATGGGGTTCTTGCTAGAGGGCGTGGTGCCCAATATGCACTGTGTGAGTTGCGAATCTTTTGGATTTGACCTCAGAGTGAAACATCAAGACTGCTGCTCCACAATCGTCTGCAGTGAATGCCTTTCTCAAGCATTCTCCAACATCTATAGTCAAGAGGATTATGACGTGCTCGTGGAAAATTTTCCAGACTTCTCCCTTCCCTGTGTCAATCCGAGTTGCTGGCAATACATGGCATTTGGAGATTTCAATGCTAAGGAGGATGATTGCACAGGCACATGCATTGTGTGTTTCGACAAAGCCTCGGAGGTGAAAGACAAGCGGAAATGTTGCTCCGAAGTCGTCTGCAAGAGTTGCATCAAGCAGATAGTGCGTACGAATATTGAGGACGAGGGCAAAACGCACATACTGTGTCCCAACCCTGAGTGCAAAGACGGAGTCATCACAAGAGATGAAATTCTGCCTCATCTTTCTGATGCGATGAGAGAGAGGTACGAGAGATTTCGACTGCAGGACGCTGGAGAAGATGGTCGAAAGACCTGCCCCAATTGCTGCCTCATCACTGAGCACAAGCTTCCGGGATACTTCAAGCGCTACAGAGAGGACAAAGTGCGAATCACCTGCACCAAGTGTCAGTACGTCTGGTGCTTCCGCTGCCACTCCCCCTGGCACGAGGGAATAACGTGCAGACAGTTCCAGAGAGGCGAGAAGCAGTTCAAGAAATGGACGAAATCCAAAGCCAGGAACGGCGTGGCCAACTGCCAGAAGTGCCCTCTCTGCCGCGTCTACATCCAGAGGTCGACCGGCTGCGATCACATGACCTGCAACCGCTGCAAGGCCGACTTTTGCTACAAATGTGGCGGCTATTACAACGGCCTCCCTGGACTGGGGGACCATCATGACCAGACCAGCATCTTCGGCTGCAAGTACAACTACAAGGTGAACCGTCCGGTGCAGAGGAGAGCTATTCGAGGGGGCTACTTGGGGGCCAAGCTGGCGATGCTGATGGGGTACCCTGTGCTGTTTGTGGCTGGACTGGCGGTGGTGGTGATTGTAGGGGCAGTGGCCCTCCCTGTCCACGGAGGGTACACATATTACAAGTTCAAGAAGAGGACTCGGAACACATATCGGCAACGACGCCACTAGAAGAACTGCCCATGGTCTTTTCTGTATTCAGAGCACAATCATCCCATGCAGAGCACATTTTTGTATAGCTAGTATGGCTGTTTTTTGTTTTTTCAATCAGACTTCCTGGTAAACCACAAGTGAATATGAAAATTATATTTCACATTCATTGAGACTCAGAAAATAGGATTGGAGTGAGTTGTTGTCTTTCAAAACACAGAAAACAACATCATAATGTTGGTTTTCGGAATGATTTATCGTGTCTTGTTCAAGATTGTGATCTGCTTCTTGACCTCTTTCTGTGTTTTTTGTGTTTCTTGTGTCTCTCCCTAGAGCGAGATCTTCTTCTGGAGTGAGGAGATCTCTTTCTGGACCGAGATCTTGATCTGGATCTCTTTCTCTTCCCCCTGGACCGAGATCGCCTCCGTCTCTCCTTTGACCGAGATCTTGATCTTTGACGCCTCCTCTTTTCCTCTCCCCTCTCTTCCCTTTCCCGCGACCGTTCCCGTCGCCTGGATTTACTCTCGTGCTCCCCACTGCGAGAAGCTTTCCTCTCCCTTCCAGAGGACCCCTCCACTAGTCCAGCCTCACTCTCGCCATGAGATTCGCTATCAGGCTGCTTGCCTTTCCCTTCATCAACATCAGCATCATCAGCTGCTAGAGAAGCTCGCAACTCCTCCATGCGATTGCTAATAACAGTTCTGAAAATCTAAAAAAAGAAAAGATGGCTTCAATACCAACTTTCAATATAAATTTGTGGTGGAGGTGGTGAGAAGAATGCTTACAAGCAAACTCTCCTCTCCTCCAGAGAAAAATCTCTGGCTACAGAGTACTTACCTCTGTTGGCGTTCTTCTGGTGATGTGGACATTCCTGGCCCTGTACTTCTGTCGTCTTCTCTTGTAGTCTCTCTTCTCCTTGAGCAGCTGCAAGTAGGTTTTCCCCCTCACGTCCACTTCCTTCTCCTCCACCTCCTTGCTACTGCTGGCCTCCACCTTGGCTTCAGCCTTCAACTTAGCTATAACAAAGAGATATTACTTCTTGAGGGTTATTTGCAAGGTCTCACCTCTCAAAACGGCCATATCGTCTCGATAAAGGTCAGGGTCCAGCTTCATGAGAGCTTGACGACTGGTGACCTATTTGAGGTCAGAACGTCAGTAATGGTAACATTCCTTTGGCATTGCTTTACCTCCACCACGTAGTCGTACAGTATCCGCCGCTCTGAGGTGTTGAAGCAGTGGATCACATGATCCGGAGGAAGGGTTGGTGGGGGTACAGCATCTGCAGTCAAGTCGTCAGATCTCTTCAATCCCTGTGCAGTCACACAGTGAGAAAAACTTACAAACTGGACACCATAAGTGCAAAGACTCATAGGCTCTTACTGTGATCAATTTGGCAATGGACTGCGTCAATTCCGCTTCCTCTCCCTCCGCCCCCCCTCCTCCCCTGCCCTCTTCTCTCCTCATCCCCTCCACCACTGCCTGAGGCATGGGGGCAATGTCGCTCACAAAGCTATCACTCATCCCATGCTCCTTCTGAAGCTGGCTGATGTGAAGGTACTTCCATAGACTCAGAACCAAAGACCTGGCATCTGCAGTGAGACATGAAATGCTGTGAAACATGTAGCACTGAAACATGTGACAGGGTAAAACATTTAAACACAGGAAGTGCAACAATTTCTACCCCCAAAAAATCCAAGATCACGATTATCTTACTGATTCCTAGCAGTGGCTGGAGCTTGCTCATGAGGACGTTTGGTGAGAGGTTGATTCGCTTGGCCCTGCTCTGATTGGCCGAGGAGGGTGCGAGACATCCCATGATGGAATCCACCATAGTCATCTCACCACCAAGAGCAGCACTAAGTGAGGGACAGAGAGTGCATTCGAGCAGTTTCGACACTAAACCTGTTGTTCGGACAATGCCAACTTGCCTGTGAGCATGACTTTCTGGTAAATTCTTAAACAGCCAACCCTTGACCTTTCCCTGATTGATGGAAGTGTTATCCAATTGCGCATAGTCACTCGGGGCTTTCTTCCAGGCCTTGATATAGCTAGACAATAAGAGATGGTAAATGGCACTTCATCCAAAACTCGAGATTCACACCTTATTAAGCGAGGGAGATCTTGGGACTGCAGCTCCTGAGGTGAGGGGTGGGCGTCCTCTAGGGTTGAAAACTGCTCGTACAGCACACGGGAGTCACGTGACCTGGACACCTTCTCACTCTCAGGGAAGTCTGCTGCCAGCTTCCTCACCGCTTCCTCCGTGGGGGGCCCTAAGAGGAAGAAATGCCTCTCAAATTTTCCTCCCCTATTCCCTCTATCATGAAGTTACCTATCTGGACACTCTCAACTGCCGAGTTCTTGTAAAGGAAGTTTGAGTTGTCTGGATTAAGCGTACCGATCTCGTCCCAATCCACAGCCTCCATATTGACACCGAGAGCTGACGCATACCGGCATTTCCTTTCGTGATCTTCAACCGACTTACTCGGAATGAAGTGATGAGCATTGACTGAGCACTGAGTTAAGGCTGGACTGATCTAATTAGCAACAATTCTCATTTATTCAATTTTTAGCCAGTTTTAACTGACCTGATCCTGAAGACTACTCTTAGTCCACCCCAGAGCAGAAAGCCAGTTCTCCAGCCATTCTTCTTGCTCAGTGATGAAGGAAGACAACGCAGAGAGAACTCCCTGGCCTTCCATTCCTATCCCCCCCCCCACTGTCACAAGTCCACGTGCCTGAACTTTGAACTTAAACTGATCTGAATTATGCGCAGAAGCGCAAGAAATGGATGCGCGGTATCCAAAGGCTCCCAGAGAGCGCAAGCAAGGAAGATGGCTAAGAAAGGAGTTGTTTACAATGGCCAAAAGAGAAAATTAGTGGCCTTGCTGTCTATCTTCATACTTCTAGCTCTCGTAAGTGTATCTGTAAGTAACTTAGCTGCTGAAAATACTGATGCTGTCTTTTAGGCACTCAGCATTGAAAGGACAGTGATAGATGTATTTGGCCAGATGTGGGGCACTTTGCTTATCAACTGTGCAGCCATAGTGTGCAGTTTTGCAGGATTATTGGGACTCTGTGCAAGAGATGTCTTTGTCTTGGCTCTGGTAAATGTCTAGATAGTTTGCTTGTCCATTTTGTGCATTGGGCTGGTTATTTGGATGCGAGTTTCAGCACTGCTGATGCAAGCAGACTAACCAATAGTAATTGGGTGGAACTAATTCCACTGTTAACAAAGTGATTACTGATTCAGGATTTGGCAAGTGATACTGTAAATCATTAAAGTCTGCTATAGTATCTCTTTGTGTATTGATTAGCTTGAATGCCTTTTTCATTTTTAGTATGCACTATGGAATGTCATATCCATCGGTTTGAATGTTGTAGTGATCTTGATCTATCACAATGTCGGGATTATGGCCAAGGTATGACAGACCTCTGACACTACATAGAAGCTCCTTTAACAGTTTTTTGGTGATGATTGCATCCTTATAACTTGCAAATTGACCTTCCATTCAAGACTGTCTTGACCTTTTCTAGAAGGAGCAGTACCTTGGTATCCTGGTGGGGAATGACAATTACTGGAAGGGACATGGCATTCAGTGCATGCTGGCTCCTGCAAACAGCAGCTCCCTTGATGACAATGATTATGGGAGTGAAATCCTAATTAATGATGGTGGGAGGGAACTGGTGGAATTTGACCCAGATGCCTGCCTCATCTCGTACACACTGATAGAGACGATACATGCTGGAATCTACATGTTCTTTGCAGTAAGTACATTAATAGGAACTGTTCTTGGTAGCTGTGCTTCTCAGAGGGCAATCCTACACATTCTTGTGGATACTTGGAAGCTTGTCTAAAAAATGTCTTATTTTCCGACTGTGTGTGTGTGTACGCTTGTGTCAATTATATATCTCCCTCCTGCTCTAGGCCATGATCTTCCTTCTGTGTTTGTGTCTGGTGCTGTACCCCAGAAGGAAAAACCCACTGACCGACTATGACAGTGATGAGGAATGTTAGTTTTGTGAACAAGCTTAGTTTGCAGAATATGGTGGGTGACGAACACTTAAAGACAGGCTGGACTTCCATTAAGATCACACTGTCTTATATTGGTGTATTGGTGGGATCAGAGACCAAACTGTCTTATATTGGTGGGATCAGAGACCAAATAGACTCTCACTAGTCATTTCACACAACAGTCTAGCTGTGGTCTGGTCATTCTTGTTTCCTTACCCCCTGCAGTTAGCTACGTGAGTGTTGCTCAGCGCTACGACTATCCCGACAGACCTCACCACCACAGGAGGCAGAGCATTCTTGGCTTTTGGTAGCCTGGAACTAATTAACTGCCATGCCATAATAAAATGTTACATCCACCACACAGAGTGTTCACAGTTATTGTTTGTCTGCTATTAAATTGGTTTGTGGTCAAGTTATGACGTAAGAGGTGTGCTTTATTTCGAATAAGTAACAAAGAGGCTGACTCTGTATGGCTAAACACCTCAGTAATGTACATAAACTGTTTATGAATGCAAGATCTCTGAATCCTGCTTGTACAATTCAGGTAAGAGTCATAATGAGCAAGCTGGCTAGAAAGTACTACATCTATTGGGCATAATCTGTTTCAGAACTTCAAGTTTTCTTCAGCTCTTCCGAAGAAAGTGAAGGTGGTTGAGGTGGGGCCAAGGGATGGACTGCAGAATGAAAAGGACATTGTCCCCACGGACACAAAGATAGCTCTGATCAATCTCTTGTCAAAAACAGGACTGAAGGTGGTTGAAGCCACCAGCTTTGTGTCTCCGAAATGGGTCCCTCAGGTAAGGTGTTGGCTAGCCTCGTCCCCAGGCTCTCTTAGGTGCTAGCTAGCTCGTAATAGTAACATACACTTTTGCATCCAGATGGCCGACCACACTGAAGTTATGCGGGGCATTTCTAAAGAGCCAGGTGTGTCTTTTCCTGTGCTCACCCCCAATCTTCAAGGTTTTGAGAAAGCTGTGAGTAGTGTATGGCGGCCCTTCACCTACACCCCAGGAATTAATATATTATGTGGTAGGTGGAAGCAGGGGCCAGGGAAGTAGCCATCTTTGGGGCCGCATCTGAAAGTTTCAGCAGGTTGGTGTAGCTCCAGTTTAGTTAGGGGTCTAAAATTAGGGAGGCGTGTCACGTATATGTTTGTGTAGAAAAAACATCAACTGCTCAATTGATGAGAGCTTGGAGAGATTCAAAGACGTCTGTGCTGCTGCAAAGGAAAAAGACATTCCTGTCAGAGGGTGAGTCTCAGAGGGTGAGTCTGCTACTTGCACACACCTCTCTCTACTCTATCTCTCTTCATAGTTATGTCTCGTGTGTCCTGGGATGTCCCTACGAAGGTTCCATTTCCCCTAAAGCAGTGGCGGATGTGAGTTGCTGCACTGACTCTATGGAGCAGAGACCGAGTGATTTGGATCAATGCAGGTTGCAGTCAAACTAAAAGACCTGGGTTGCTACGAGATCTCCCTGGGCGACACTATTGGAGTGGGAACACCAGGATCCATGGCGGCCATGCTGGGAGAAGTCATGTCTCGGCTTCCGAGCTCCATGCTTGCCGTCCACTGCCACGACACATACGGACAAGCTCTAGCGAACATTCTAACGGCTCTTCAGATGGGAGTGGCCACTGTGGATGCCTCTGTGTCGGGTCTCGGAGGCTGTCCCTATGCAAAGGGTGCCTCAGGCAATGTGGCTACTGAAGATGTGGTGTACATGCTGGATGGACTGGGAGTGGACACTGTGAGCCGACACTTTATAATTAGGGGGTGTGGCTAAGTATATCACTGCCTTTTTCCCCTTAGGGTATTGACCTGAAGAAGTTGCTAGAGGCAAGCACCTTCATATCCAAGTCCCTGAATAGAAAACCTGCTTCTAAAGTTGCTCAGGCACTCACTCCTTCACTCTAAACTAATTAAAATTGGTGGAAGTCACGCCCCTATAGGAAGTTGTTTTTTTTTTTAATTGAGGAAGTTGATGGTGGTGTGGTCTCCTTTTAGTAAAAGTGAGCGTACACGTCTGGAAGAATCAAGGTCAATGAAGCGACTTGTGAAGGTGCTCTCGCGTTCCTTCTTTACCGGAGCCTCAGTCCCACGGGCTAGCCTCACCCGCAGCACCCATGGAGGCTCCTTTGCCACTGCACCACCCGCCTCAAGAGAAGGCATTTTGACTAGTCGAGCCACCCAGGAAAGCAGCGGCGTCAGCAACTATAAGAACATGTATGACAGTTTGGTGGAGATGTACAGTATCAGTGAAGGCACTGGTGGAGGCGTCATATCAGTGACCCGGTTCATTGATGTAAGCATATAGCTAGCCAGCTAGCCACAGCATTTTGTTGTGGGTTGCAGCTGAGAGGGTCCCATTAATTTCCTTCTCCAGGACCTCCTGGCCACTGGACTGAGGGGTGATGACCCCAGGCTAAAGGGCACCCTGGGCCAGCTCCAGTCTGAGGCTGACTCTGGCCTCATCTCCAAGCAGTCCTTCATGGGGTGAGTACTAAGGTGCTAGCTGCCGCTAATTAGCAGCTATGACCTCCCACATCAAAGTGAAATATTCATGAATGTGTGGACTAGTGTAAACTTAGTGCTAAGGGTTAGTGGATTCTATGGATAGGAAGTGGGTGAATGACTTCACACTTCCTGTCTCTAATGCAGTGCTGTGGCCTCTAACATGCCACTAATAGAGACAGCTCTGAGAGGGAAGTTCGTTATCCCAGAATTCAGTGACTTCACTGCTAAGATACACAGCTTGTACGAGGAGTGCAAGGCAGTCAAAGGAGGAAAGGTAGTGAGATATAGCTGGTAGGGTCACCCGTCCATTATTCACGGCCCTATGAATTGGTCTCGTAGATGGCAGACTATATTCCCGAGCTGGCGAGGGTGGATCCTAGTCTGTGGGGCGTATCCCTGTGCACTATCAATGGACAGAGGTTGGTGTTACGAGCCCACACTCCCACCCACTTCCCTCTCCTTCCATCCCGGCTCAACCTCCCCCCTCCCTCCCTCACTCCTTCCACCTCCCTCTTTTCCACAGATACTCTGTTGGAGACTCTTCCACGGCCTTCACTGTGCAGTCTGGGAGCAAGTGCTTCATCTATGGCATCGCCGTGGAGGAGCACGACTACAAATTCATCCACAAGTACATTGGGAAGGAGCCCAGTGGACTCTCCTTCAATTCCCTCTCCCTCAACTCTGAAATGAAGCCCCACAACCCTATGATCAACGCTGGCGCAATGGTGCTCACCTCTCTCATCAAGCCAGACCACTCTATCACAGAGAAAACAAACTTTGTAAGCCAATTAGAGTCAAAGTGATCATAATGACAGCTATTATAGTTGAACTACTTCTTCATGTTGAGCATTTTATCCTTCCTCTGCCCTCTAACAAGATTTTGGAGAAGTTTTGTGAAATGGCTGGTGTCCCCAACCGGTCCATAAAGTGTGACATCATCACATGTGACTCGGAGATGGAGACGGCGGACAGAAACTACGCCCTGTTGCACTACATGAAGGACATGAAGGTAAGGGGGAAAGACGCCTCCCTCCTGTCCAATTTAAGGAGTATTTTCTAATTAAAGGTATTCCCAGGGAACGTCGACATTGAAGAAATATTGAAACTCTACACAAGAGTGAGCACCCTAATTGTTTTTCACTGAGAACGATAAAAAATTAATTTCAACATTTCTTCTCTTAGATCTGTTCAGTGGAGCTTGACTGTGAGAGAGGAGCTGTCATGGCTGCCACACTGGCCAATGGAGGCCAGTGTCCCATCACAGGAACCAGGGTATGGGGTGTAGCTTCTTTGTCTCCACATGCTGAGTTAGCCCGTGCTGAGTGAGGGGGGCTTGCTTAGCAATGACAAACACTCTATTGTGCTCCAGGTGTTGACCAAGGACACCATTTGCCACACGCTCTCTCTCATGCATTCCTGTGGCATGTACGACTCCGCTGGAGAGTTCTCCTTCGCAGTGAGTGGCCCCCGTTTAGCCTAGCCTTCCCTCCCTTCTCCCTCGGCTGGTCACTTGTGGTCTCGTGTTCATGTAGATTGGCCTGCCTGCAAAGTCGGGAATATCGGGTGTGATTCTTCTGGTGGTCCCCAACGTCATGGGTGTGTGTCTCTACAACCCTTTCGTCAACAAGAATGGAAACAGCGTCAGAGGCCTTCACTTCTGTCAGGTATATAGTGCTGGCTTATCTGGTTGCTTCGAATCGAACCTTACTTCTCTGCTTCTCACAGAGGCTTGTAGACACGTTCAATTTCCATGGCTACGCCAGCTTGACTCCCAACGGGGACAAGATTGACCCTCGCCTCAAGAAAGGGGAGCACCGGGAACTGGAGGTGACATCTGTGATGTATGCCGCTCAGGCTGGGGCTCTGAGCACACTCCAGCGCTACAAGATGAACGGGATGGACCTCTCTGTCAGCAATTACGATGGGCGGAGTCCGCTGCACGTGGCGGCAGCCGAGGGACACTACCATGTGATTGAGATGCTGTTGGAATGTCCGAAGTGCTCCGTGAATTCAACTGACCGGTAACGAACTTTGATACTCTGTCATGTGACTGACATGTGACTGACTGGCTGTCACACTATTTTTGTGTGTTGCATATACTGCAGGTGGTCTCGCACACCACTGGACGAGGCACTTCACTTTGGTCACCAAGATGTCGCTAACCTCCTGGGGGAAAGGGGAGGAGTGAGAGGGGTGTGATGGGGGCGTGGCAGGGGCACAAAAATCATCCATACGTACATTCTATATTAATTTTATCTCATCATCTATAGCCAGTGATTTTTATGTTGTTAAACTGTCGACCTTTAGAGTCTCATAGCTAGTTGGATCACCAGGATGCCCAAGGTGAAGAAGAGAAGTGCTGCTAAGAGAATAAGAGCCAAGGTCGAGACTACTACTTCAAGAGTAACTGCTGGAAGTAGTAAGCCCCCCACCACGACCACCACCGCGAGTGAAGAAGACCAGAGGGAGAGTCCTGCAGCCACCAGCCCCACCATCACCACCATGATGGGCCCCTGCAGTGACAAAGTCACTAGCATGCTAGCCACCTTCAGACACCTGCTGACCTCCTATGCAGCCTCCCACTTGGAGTGTGCCAAGTACGCCCCAGCCATCAGCAAGTACATGCGAAACAAGTTCACCTTCCTTGGCCTGAAGGCACCAGCCAGACGCGCCCTCCAGAAAGAATTCCTGGCGGAGAGCGGCTCCGACCTTGAGGATCGCCGCACCTTGATGGAGTTTGTGCGTTGCCTCTGGGAGCAGGATGAGAGGGATTTTCAGGGGTTTGGCGTGGACCTTCTGGCTCAGTACAGGGAGACCCTATTGGGGGTCACGGAGGACGACTTCCGAGGGGCAGTGGGCGTGGTCGAGCACTGTGTAGTCACAAAGAGCTGGTGGGACACCGTGGATGCCATCTCCTACCCAGGTCAGCAAATCACAAGATCTACAAAACGTGAAATTATTTTCCCATCCACCCAATTACATCATAATGATGTAAATAGAGGCTACTGGTTTTACCTTGTGCATGATTTTTCTAGTGTTTGGTTACTTTGTGAAGCAGCGACCGGCTCTGGGTGTCCCGATCGCGTGGCAGTGGATAGACCACCACGACATGTGGCTCAGGAGGGTGGCCATTCTACACCAGGTGTGCTCTAATTAAGAACTGGGTGGTCTTGGAAACTCCCTGATCTCTAAACATCTCCACTGTAGCTGTCGGAGAAGAATAAGACTGACGAGGAGCTTTTGTTCAAGCTGTGTTTGAGAAGAGCCGACGAGACAGAGTTTTTCATCCGCAAGGCCATTGGCTGGGCCCTCAGGGATTACTCTAAGACCAACAAGAAAGCCGTGAAGGAATTCGTGGAGAAAAACAAAGCTTCCCTTTCCACTCTCAGCATCAGAGAAGCTCTAAAACACTGCTAACATCAGCATTTGGGGCATTAAAAATAATTTTGTAATAGCAAAAAAAATCCAAAAAGTGCACTTAAACCTGTCATGATCGATTCCCAGTTAATTTGGACACAAAAAAGCCACAAATAAAATTAAAAGCCACACATTTTTGGTGCGATCAAAATGCAGCACACATGCACACACACAAAGTTTGCAATTGGTGGTTAACTTGAACTTGACTGTAATAATACACAGCCACACATTACCATGTTCCAGCAATGCACTGCTACGACTTTACCTTGAAGTGCCCCAAGGCACTCTCCACCAGGCCAGCTATCTCCACTGAATTCCTGGAGTTTCTCACCTCATTCATCTTCTCCAGCAGAATGGACCCTCGAAACTGTTCCTTCGTAGCCGGCCCTGAAAGAGGTGCACAATACAGTCTAGATGTATCTTCAGATGAGAACTGAGCATGCTCAGACACTCACTCAACCTCTTACCTCACCTGCCATCACACTGGAGAACTGAGCATGCTCAGACACTCACCCACCTCCCTCACCTGCTGCCACGCTGGAGAACTGAGCATGTTCAGACACTCACTCAACCTCTTACCTCGCCTGCCATCACGCTGGAGAACTGAGCATGCTCAGACACTCACTCACCCCCACGCTGGAAAACTGAGCATGCTCAGACACTCACTCAACCCCTCACCTGCCACACTGGAGAACTGGGAAATTATCCAGAGAGCTATGTGCACAAAGTTGATCTCCTCAGAGCTGATGAACTTCTCGATGAGCTCCAGCACAGAGGGCTTGTTATCCAGCAGTGCTTGATGGTACTCCACTGCGGAATGACACAGGAACTGGTCATCAGCATGTGCCCCGTGGTCCTCGCTAGCCCCTCCCACTTACCATTCATGGCTAAGTGACCTATGACCCCAGCGCAATTGTACTGGACGTCTGGCAATGAGGAGTTCATGAGGTCAATCAGCGTCTTGTGGAAAGTTCCTTTGTGCAGCTCCATGATGAACTTCCTCGCAGACTCTGCAGAAAGGGGGGAGGGGCTGGAAGCTTGCAGAGAAAAAGGAGGGGAGGGGCTGGGGGCTGGAAATAGGCTGGAAAAGAGAGGGGCCTTACAGAAAGAGAGAGAGGGAGAGGGGGGGGG
>JAAGOD010022158.1_pt1 | contig 12378 bp, 16 predicted proteins | sample 8389681 | NCBI WGS metagenome assembly JAAGOD01 (sample SAMN13964374, study PRJNA552185) | sponge metagenome | biome: deep-sea hydrothermal vent fields; feature: spots directly above weak diffusing fluid; material: seawater and sediment | host: Tedaniidae sp. KZ-2020 ... | reverse complement strand
GGCAGAGGACATATCTGAAACCGAAGTCCACTGGTCGCTGGAAACATTGTAGAACTGGACGCTACTCAGACGCGAAGACTCGTTGCTGCCTCCAACCAGGTACACCACCTCCTCTCTGCTCTCCTTCGTCTCCATGGCTATGAGCCCCGCCCCCCACCGGCCTGAGGCCATTTGAGAAAGGATGCGCCACTGCTTTGTCGAGGGGTCGTAAAGTTCTATGGAGGGGGTTCCAGCTGGTTCCCTTCGGCCCATGCCCCCAACAGTAAGGATCATCTGAAAAAGATGGGAGAAGTGGAGGGGATAATCCAAGTACAGTAGACTCTCGCTAATCGAACCCCTTTAATCCAAACCCTCACACATCCAAACCCCCATTTTAATGATACTCATGGCTATTTTGAGGTGCGTTAATTCAACAGCACTTCATTCAAGCTGTATGGATTCACTAATCTGAAACTTTCACAGGCTCTGGTCCCAAGCTATTCGGATCAGTGAGAGTCCACTGTATCCTTATACACCGAAAAAGGACAACCTCTCTATAATGCTGGGTCCCAAGCACGTCCATTATTCGGAGGTTCCACTCTACTACAAAATGAATACCTGAATACTGTTTTTGCTCGTTCTTGGCTTTGTCCAATCAGACGACTGTTTTGCTTTTCTCCGCTCCGGCAACATGTGGTGCTCCATGGACTCCACGACAAGGGTCAGGGCGCGCAGAGTGCCCTTAATGACCTCCACTTTCATCACATGATCAAAGAGGTATGCAGGAGGCAACAGCGGCAGACGAACCTAGGCAAAAAGCACGCAGTGAACTCCCTCTCTTATCTGGACCCCTGAAATGTGGCCATCAGACGATGCTTTTAGTACAAACTTCACCCCCCACCCGAAACTCTGATAATGACCCCCGTCCGAGACAGTGGAATCTCCGAGACAGTGGAATGTCCGAGACAGTGGAATCTCCCCCCAAAAGAGGACATTTTGAGTAGAGGGCCTCCAGAGCACAAAATAACAGTCGGTCATCAGACAAAAACAGACCAAAATGGTCATCTGGCAGTACAAAGCCAAGTATGTGCAGACATACTGTCAGTGCATATTTCACTGCATATTGTGTATAAACAAACAGATGTCCATGCAAAGCTATTGTCATGACTGACCAAACTGGTTGTTGGTCTGACACTTGACCAACCATACAGTCAAAGTTATTTTGTGCTCTGAGAGGGCACCTCTCAATTGCTCTTGTCCATGCTAATCCATTAGCTCCGAACAAAGCCACCCTCTGCAATGGTGTCCATTATTTGGAGTTTCCACTGCAAAACCTTGCAAGTGACCGAATTAGAACTTGGGTTTTAATTGTGGGTTAATTATGTGTGCCACATGTGCAGCTTCAGGGCTGCCTGTACCATTACGTGCAGGTACGTGCCAGACTAGAGAGCATCCCATATAAGAGGATAGTGAGTAAAATTGTTTGCTAAATGACCCTTGCCCTTAGGGAGTTTAATGGTGTTATCTCAACGACATCAGATACCCTTTGATGTGACAGTTTTGAGAACCCCTCTCTCGAAGGTGGACAGCTTTGGGAAACCCTTCAAAATGTCAACACTCTTCTAGTGAAGAGGATCTTCCTTTTAAAAACATTCACAAAGTGAGGACCACTTTTCCCACTTATCCTACCATTTGGAAATCGAAAGAGACTAATGATGTCAACATTTCTACTCACGCAACAGTGGTTAGATAGCCATGTCCATTTCTTTCCACCGGTTCTAACAATGTCTACATCATCAAGGTACTAGCCTCATGCAATGGAGCTCAGACAACCATTCCTATTTCTTTCCACTGGTCCAAATCAAGGATTCCCACTGGACTGTACTAGCCTGCTCTGATAGCCATTTCTTGTCACACCTTTTCCAAAACATCCACGACAAACTTCTCTCTCTCTGCAGGGTCATGCTTAATCCACTTCACGGCGGCCTCAAACACCAGCTCCTCTGACCGGACACAGAGGTCATTGGCAGAGAATAACTCAAGGAGCTGCTCTACCTCGAGTTTTAGGAAGTCTTCGGAATCAACAACCGTCGAGAAGTTCCGTTTTGCAAAATCATCCGCAACCTTCTTCAGCTCTGAGCAGGACAGCATGTCGGCAAATGTCCGCACCCCCAGGCAGTTTGATGCTCCGAGATGGCGTCGCATGAACTCACAGCAGGCGTCGCTGACCGCACCCACCTGCAGCATGCTTGACACAGCCAAAAGTTCCTGGACATTTGCCGTTGAAATGTGGACTCTTGAGGTGTAGAAATATTTCACCAGCGCCTCCAGGGCAGTTGCAGATATGTCGCGTATCTCGACGACTGCTTGGCTCCCCTCCGAATAGCTACTGGAGAACATAGCACGAAAGTATGGGCTATTCACACTAAGGATCAGCTTGTGGGAGGGGATTTGTTCAGACCCCACCCTCAGGGTAATGTCGGAGAGTTCAGAGTTCAACCTGAGGTCATTCAGGGTCACCAGCATCTTGTTGCTGTGGCCGCTGCTCGTGAACTGGATGGAAGGGGGAGGAGTTTCGGTGATGACAGCAGTGGGAGTGGTGACGGCGGTGGTGACGGCAGTGGTGGTGGAGGGTGCATTGTGAGGGGAACCAGTGGGAGGAGGGGGAGGGGGCAGGTGAGGGGGAGGATCATCTTGGGACACGTGGTCCATCCGGATGCGTGACCGGGACGAAGGTCTGGAATCCGGACGACCCTGTGCATTGCAGAACGTGTGAAAAATGGTGAAAAGAAGCATCTTCTCCCTAAAAACACTTATCAACTCACGGATCCATTGTGCCCCCTGGTAGATCTGCTACTCATCAAAAGATCAGCGCTCTCTGGTTACCTAGCTAGCAACAGAGTTCTCCTCCACCAAACTGTGTCCGGTTTCTTTCCGTCCCAACAAAGGTCAAAGTTCACTGGAGTGAAATTGAAAATCTGGCGGGAAAATTAAAAATCAAAATGGCGAATATGAGGGAACTTCAGGCGAGTTTAGCTGCTTCCCTAGAGAAAGTAGGCTACACCAAGGGAGTTGGAACGCTGCCTGTCTCCCTAGAGCAGAACAAGAAGCTCAGAAAGTTCGTTGAGGCGGCTGTACGACATATTCAGCCAGAAAACTACCTGACTCCTGAACAGTCAAAAAGGTGAGCTAGCTGGCTATGGAGTGTGGCTAGCTTCTTACTAAGATGCAATCCTGTTTGTGCAGTTATGATGAATTGAAATGTGCTGGAAAAACTCTCGAGGTTAGATTTAGCTATACAGATCTATGACTATGGAGCTAAGATGTTCTGCTACGATAGGGTCCGGCACTTGAGAAGGCACTGAAGAGCCTAGGAGAAGAGGCCGAGCAGTCAGAAGACATAGAGAAACAAGTGCAGGATATGAAGGAGAGAAGATCTCGCCTGAGAAAACAGCTCCAGACACTGAGCTCGGTGCAGAAGTCCCTCCAGTGAGAGTCGCTAGAAATGGGGGGGGGGGGAAGAAAGTCTGGGCAGCAAGACTACCATTTACCATTAGCCCTCTGTGATGACACACTCAGTGTGAATATTTTCCTCTGTGTGCCTCTGCAGGGACCACTATGCCAGCCTAGTTCACAAGCGAGATGAGCTATCTCGTGAAAAGTCTGACACGCTGAGATATCAGCACTCCGCCCACCAGAAAGCTGAACAGGGAAACACAAAGGTCTGTTGGATGGTGCGATGCGGTGCCCCTCTATATTTCAGCCAATTGAGCATGAGCTCTCCAACACAACAAGCACTGACCCCTTGCTCTTTGCATTCAGATTGATGCTGCCATAGAGGATCTGATGGCGGCTGTGAGGGAAGTGTGCTGCTTTCACCATCGGGAGGAAGAGGAGGGGAAATCCAGTGCCCCGCCCCCAAGGTTCCTGTCAGATGTGTCCCAGGACAGTTTTCATCAAGCAGAAGATCAGTATCTCAATGCACTGACGATATACACGAAAAAGCAATTTTTCAAGGTAAAGGGTCTTCCTAATCATTACCCACTAGTGTTAGCTGTAGAATTCAGTTTTTTTTAATTTGGTGATGCTTTACCAACATTTAGGGTTTGGTGGATCTGGCACATACACAGGCTTCAGGGGAAGATGAGATCAAGTTTTCTCAAGTGGACTTGGACGACACTGCTCAAGTGATCCTTATGGGCGTGACCGAAGAGCAACACCAGAAACATCACCAAGAGCTCTCCAGACTACAGGCACTGTACGTGAAGTAGAGTCTCTGATTAAAGGACCCTCTGAAACGAGAACAACCTCTGTACAAAGGAGAGCTCAAATGCACCCGACAGGTTCCAATTAAGATAAAGGACAACCTCCCTATTATCACGATACGTAATATGATCTCAGTGTGTCGTTCAAAGATTCATGGATCCCTTTATCTCTAGGTATCCTCTGACAGAAGTGCATTGCATCAATGCCCAGCTCACTAAGAGCCATGCAGAGGCAGCCATCAGCAGAGCCAAGCAAGAGATGGACGCTCTGTCACAGGTGCTGACTACCGGAGACATTGACTGCAACGCCCTGAGGCAGCAGTTTGCTGAGAAGCAGCAGGCAGTGGAGGTCCTGAGGGCCAGGATCCAAGAGTTAGGACAGACCCAGTTGATGGCCCTGCTTCAGGACATGGCAGCACTCCAGGTCACGAGGGTGCTGCACGGTGACTATGACCTGAAGATTGCTCGTCAGGATTATTTCACTTCCAAACAGGATGAGGTAATCGGAGCTGGACTCCACAGTACTAAGTGTTCTGATTGGAGGGGTGGCCTCATTTCAGGGGTGGATTCGTACTAAGAAGCATACTTTGAAGTGGCCTCATTTCAGGGGTCCTATTAGAGGAAACAGGCTTCTTGGCATTGAATTAAGAACTTTTTATCTTTAGGTGATCTCTCGTCTCCAGTCGCAGCGAGCCAGACATGAGCTGCTATCCATGCTGTATGAGGTGGAACTGCGCAAGCACAGGGACACCCACCGGCTCCTTACCTCAGCAGAGAAGCACTTCTCCCAGCTCAAGGAGGAGGGAGAGAGGAGGCTCTCCGCGGAACAGAGCCAGTCATTTCACCGTGTGGAAGCACCCAGGGTCTCCATTGACTCAAACGACACCTTTTCTGCCACCCTCTGTGCTTTGCTAGGTAAAATGGCCAAGATACAATCTAGCTACAAGTGTGGCTAAAAAATGAGCTACTTTGGTGCATTTAGGAGTGAAGGGGAGCGCTGATAGCCTTGTCCTCTCTCAGGCCAGCCTCCAGAAGGCAGTTGAACACTTGGCACACCAAATTTCCACCCTCCAGGGCATCATCTCAGCCAGTGACGCAGAAATGAAGAAAATCTGCCAGGGACAGTAAGAAATTCTAATCAAAGCACACTCTTATAATATACAATAATTAAAGGGACTCCCTCACTGCTGTACTGGAGAGGGAGGTGTTTGGTTGTGATCATGGAGAACAGTTGAAGCCTGTCCTGACGGTGGAAGAATATGCTCAGCAGTGCGTAAAACTGGGCTCTGTTGTCAACTCCCTGGAACAGAACATCAAGAAGCTTCTCAAGGACTACGATGGAAAGAAAAAGGTAGCTACGGCTTTGCTGCAATACATTCAGCTACGGGGTTAGGTTTTTATGGCTGCTCTCTCTGTACAGGCATTGCAGGCAAATCCATTGCTGGAGACGGAGAGAAAGCTGTTCGTCTATTTTTTCACAGAACCTCACAAGCTAAACCAGACCTTTTCAGATCTTGCTAGAAGAATAGATTCTATGGCATTGGCTAATCAATAAAGGCCTCTAATCCTGGCAAATCCAACATCATGCAGTAGAACCATCAATAAACGAGTGGGGTGGGACACCTGCTATTTGAATAGAGGCATCCATTATTTGGAACCCCTAATGCAGACATCCTGTAATCAGGACACCTCTTTATACATTGGACCCTCGCTAATCCAGGCACTGGTCCATGTTAAATCAGGACAGGTTCATTTCCAAGAGTTAACGTTCTATGGGTCCCTAGCCCCTTCTATGAAAGGTTTACATGTGATAAAAGATTGGTTGAATCTGGACACAAAGGATGAACAATAAAGATGAATCTTTTGTAAGGTTGTGGCTCTGAAAAGAGCCAGTTTGTTGGAGAGGGTTCAAAGTGTTTAACCACCGAAGCCGTAGAGGGTGCGTCCCTGCCTCTTCAGGGCATAGACCACATCCATGGCAGTGACAGTCTTTCTCTTGGCGTGCTCAGTGTAGGTAACTGCGTCACGGATGACATTCTCAAGGAACACCTTCAGAACTCCACGGGTCTCCTCGTAGATGAGGCCAGAGATTCGCTTGACACCGCCACGGCGGGCAAGACGACGGATGGCGGGCTTGGTGATGCCCTGGATATTGTCACGGAGGATCTTCCTGTGACGCTTGGCGCCTCCCTTTCCGAGACCCTTGCCTCCTTTGCCACGTCCAGACATGTTTTGTTGAGCTTCTTTCTTGCTGAGAAATCTTCAGAGAAAAATCTTGGGATTATGTTTGAAAAAATGTGCTGGGCATTATTTATAAGCTCCCAATTTACCCGACGGCAGTGTAGGGCTACAAAGTCACACGCATGCGCATTAAAGTTTCTGAACATTTGATCTTTGTCTTACGCACATGCGCGCACAAGAATTCTAGATTTGATCCACCTGTGAAAACAAGCTCTCCTGATCTCTCTCTAATGAGATTCACATCTGGATTTATTATACAAACATAGATAGATAACCTTCACATTTATGCTCAGCTGAAGTTGAAGCACAGAAAAAAATGGCTGCTGCTGCAAGTTTTGCATTGCTTTTGTTTCTGCAAGTCTCTTCACTCACCCTTGCAGATGACATCATCATGAAGCCATCAAGCACAACAGCAGGCTCCCAGGATATCGGAGTGGTGGTGATCCAGGGTGCCCAGATCTCCCCAGACAAGTACGTCCCCCTCATGAACCGACTCCAGAATGTGTCGAAGTACAGGGTGTGGGTGGGGATTCCAGAGTTTCCACTTGACATCCCAGAGCCCCTGGCCATCTCCGGAGGCATCAACCGCATCCTCAACTCCTTAAACGAGAGCGGGATGCCCCAAACAGCTAAACTATTCTTTGTCGCACACTCCGAGGGCGGTATTATTCTGCAGGACTACCTTGCCGCTAATCCGGCACTTGCTGCCGGGCAGGTCCTCATGGGAGCCTTTCTCCTCTCCAAGTATCGGAACACAACGTATAGCACGCCCACCATGACCCTCGGCGGAGAACTGGATGGCCTCTGTCGTGTCACACGCATCATGGAAGAGTTCTACTTCCGGATTCTCAACGCTCAAGATGCTGACACAGCACTCTCCCAGTTCCCAGTGCTGCTGATTAAAGGGTTATCCCACCTGCAGTTCGCCTCGGGGCCTCCCCCGGCACTGGTCAAGAAGAGGGACCTGAAACCGGAGATAACAGACGATGATGCTCACGAGATTGTGGCCAGTTTCATCTCGTCTTTCGTTTCCGTTCAAATCGGGGACCGCAGGATCGGAATGATGCCAATCGTTGACGCTTCCCATGCAACATCTGTGTTCTTCGAGCCAATCATCGCTGCGTACAAGATGGAGGGTTTTTACAGCTTCAAGCCACCGTGCAACAGCAACCCGCACACCTCCGCATGTGCCGTCGGCAGTGAGTGGTCTGAGCGTGCCCAGCAGATCATGGGAGGGCTGAAAACGGCCTCGCTCAACGACACCGACGAATTCCACCCCGTCTACCAAATCAACCCCGTCCACCTGCCCCACATCAACTCCAAATGTTCCGCACCTACAAACTCGTGCCTTCTGCGAACTAACACAGTGACACAGAACGTTTACGAGGCGCTGGACAGCCTCGACACAGGTTTCTTCTCGACGTCAGCAATCGAAATGCGCGTGAAGCTGAAATCAAGACAAGCCGTGATGGAAGCAGCCGGACACAAAGACGTCGATTTCAATGAGACCGACGGGTCCTCCATTTGCAAGACGATCAACGAGGCGGCGTTCGAGTGGGCGCTGAAGAACGCGGGGGGCGATGCCGCGACACGGTTCCAGAAATACGGGGTTCAAATGGTGATGGGGGAGGACGAGGGGCCATACAATGAGGGACCCGTTTGGATCTGGAAGCAGATGGCTTACAGTGACAGGACGGACTCCAGCGGGCGGGCGACCCGCGTAGTGAAGTCGGTGATGATGTGCACGCCCATGAACTATGGGATCAAGGCAGCTGCTGGAATGCACTACTGCAAACTGCTCTCGCCTGCACGGGCAATGGAGTGGATCTATGTGGACGGACTCAGGAAGTACCGCGGGATACACAACTGATAAATAGAGCGCTTGCATTGTTTACTTTCTCCATGGTAACACCAGAGATTTTGGGGGAATAAAATTACTTCCATGTATTCCTCCTAGGAAATGTAAGCCCTCCCATATTGCCCTATAATCATTATTCCCTCCACCCCCCTATAATTCCAATCTCATTTTCCCCTCCACCCCTACATAATTCCAATCACCTCCACTCTCCCGTAGTGCCCCTATAATTCCACTCTCGTTATTCCCCTCCACTCTCATAAAGTGCAAGAGGACAACTCCTCCCCCCCAACAGACCCCGCCCCCACCCACGGTGCATGCTCAGCAACTCCCAATTGCATAAAATTACCAGCAATACACACAGTTCACTTCAAGTTTAATCGTAGCTGGAGTCCGTATCAGCATTTGCAGCCGCAGGGCTTGAACTGCCACTCCCCCTTTCCATCTTTAACTCCCCCTCCTTGCCACCACTCCCCCTTTTCCCTCGGGGGCCGGGGCTCAGGCTCCCCCGCCCCTCCCCCCCAGAGCCCCCCTGCGGGGAGCCGACAGACATTCCTGACTTCTCGGAACTGTGTGACCCGGGTGACACATGGGACCCAGGGGATCCCCCTGATCCTCCCGAACTCTTCTCCTCTTCCTCCTCCTCCTCGCTGTCAGCAGCCTTGGGGGGCGGAGAGGGGGAGGGGGAGGGGGAGGGAGAGGGGGAGTGCTTCTTGCGCCGGTGGTGCTTGTGCTTCTTCTTCTTGGAGTGGCTGCTGGAAGAGGAGGTGGGGTCGTCCACAGCCACGGGGACAGCTGGACCAAACGGACTCTTGCTCCTGCTCTTGCTGCGCTGACGACGGTCCCTCTTCCGTGAGCTTCTAAGTACGTATGTGTACATACAAGATAAATTAACTGACCACTGTGTTGATCAGGTCCTGTTCACTCAAACAGAACCCTGTTTGATTACAGATGTCCGTATATACTCTGTCAGTACAAAGTTCAGGTAAACTTTAGATTATTGACACAGCGAACGGGATGCAGGCAGTATACATACAGTCGATTTCAGTTGCATTTGAACATTCCATAGAGGAAGTTTATGGTTTGTGCGTGCAGTCAGTTTCAATGTACACCTATGGCACGCACAACCCATAAACTTCCAGTGTACGCCTCTACGTAATGCTAACCGCAACTGAAATCGACTGTAACCACATGAACTATCCCCTGAGAATGGGTCTGACAATTAGTATGAATACCACTGTATTCATACAACTTTCTATGACGATAGAATGTCCGGCTATTCCAATTAAAGCCCACTCCTACCTTGGTGGTGTTGGTGAACGAGAGTAGCGCCTCCTGTCTTTCCTCCTCTTCTCCCTTGATGGGGACTGGGACCTGGAGGGGGACCGCCTCCTCCTGCCACGCCCCCCTACAGGGCTCCGGGACCGGCGACGCCCGATGCTACGAGAACGCCTCCGAGGGGGGGTCCTGGACCGCTGTCGAGGGGGAGTACGAGAACGTCGCCTCGGAGGGGTCCTGGAGCGACGCCTCGGGGGGGTCCTGGAGCGACGCCTCGGGGGGGTCCTGGACCGACGCCTCGGGGGGGTGCGAGATCGTCGCCTAGGGGGGGTTCGGGAGCGTCGACGGGGACTCCTGGAACGGGAATGGCGTCTCTGCGGGGAGCGAGACGCGTCCCGCCTGCTGCCTACCCTGCCCCTGCTGCCTCCCCCCCTGACCCCTCCCCTTTTGTGGTACGGGGATCGGGAACGGGACCTCCTGCGGTAATGGTCGTGGGAACGGTCGTGGGAACGAGATCTTTTCCTATGGCGGTCATGTGATCTGGACATTTGTATTTCAAGGACTTCTCAGCAACAGAACGAGCAAGTGAAGTGACTCACTTTGATCGGGTGAGGGATCGACTCTTCGATCTGGAGCGGGATCTCTTCTTCTCCTTTGGCTCTTCGATGACTGCCGTGATGGCCGCCATGGCTTCCTTCACCTTGCGCATGGCCTCTTCCACCTCTCGCTGTGTCTCCTGCGCGCTCGGACCCTGGGGCTTTACTATGGCGTTCTTACTGTGGTTCACCCTGCAAAGTGCATGCGAGGGAAAGAGCAATGCCATCATTTTTAGTTAATCATAACCACACCCTCTTTTTGCAATGCCACCCCCCCCCCCCCCACTGGATCCTTACTTGACAGGCCTGTCACCGAACATGGCCCCATTGTACTGCAGAGCAATGGGCACCGACTCGGGCCGAGCAAATTCCACAAAGACGAACCTACAAACAAACAAACAAACAAACAAACAAAAACAAACAGACAGACAGATTGAAGACTTGCACAGGCTCATACAGATGTTCACCTTGTGGGCTGGGTTTCGTCCCCCGCCATGCGTACGTACTTGATCTCCCCACACGGAAGGAAGAAGTTGAGGACTTGGTCGGCAGTCAGCTGCATAGTCCACAACGATTAAACTTGCTTGCCAACATAACATCTATGTACAGTGGAGCCTCTCAATGAGGACATGGAAAGTGTCCTGATTAGAGAGGTGTCATGAATTCAGGGGTGAAATGCATTGGAACAAAACAATGCGTCCTGATTAGAGATTCTGGTCGCGGGTGTCCTGATTTCAGGGCGTCCACATTTAGGGGTTCCACTGTACAGTACAGCTGGAACCTGTCTATAATGGTCACCCTCGGGCCCACAAAAAGTGGCTGTTATAGAGTAGGTGACCTGCTAATAATACAGTGACCATTATAGACAGGTTCCTCTGTACAATATAATATCATCTCTAGCGGGACATCAAAGCAACACCCACATCTCGTCTCCCCGTTCCATGGAGACACTTGGAACTCACCGAGCTGTTAAGGTTCCCCACGTAAACAGTCCGACGAATCTCTTCTATCTTGGAAGGGTCCACGTTTCCCGTGAGGGGAGGAGCCGGGGGGACCATGGTCCCCATCATCGAGATCAGAGACTGGGAGGGCAAGGTGGGAGGAGTCAGGAGCAGCAAGGGCTGTGGCAAACAAGACCTTTTGACAGCGAAACCTCCAATTAAGGGGACACTTTGAAATCTCTAAATAAGAGACTCTGTCCTGGCAAGGTGTCCTTACAGAAAGGCTCTTTCTTTCAGAGGCATACATGTCAGTCCCTACATTAGAGGTTGTCCACTATACAGAGGTTGTCCACTATACAGAGGTCATTGTCCACTGTACCATGTTGTCTACTATAAAGAGGTCATACCATCCTCCATAACAACAACACAACAGCTCCTCCAACAGTTACAGATAGCTTACATTACTAGCCACCGAGGAGTTCACAATGACAGGGATGCCAGGGATGCCTGGGGCAATGCCGGCCAACCCTGGGGTAATAGCTCCGCCCATGGAGGGAGGGGTGGGGAGGAGGGGGGCTGTGTGACCCATCGACTTAGTCTGGTTGGCTGCGATAGCCACGGCAGGAGCAGCCAGGGACATTGCATCCTCCTCACCAGGAATGGAGTCTACAAAAACAAAATATAAGTGGTGAGCTTTAATTGGAATATTATGGTGGTGTGCTTTATATAGAAAAAGGCAATGATTGCTAACTTCTCTATAATTTAATACAGGGTCACCACAAAAGATAGATATTATACTATTGGTGTGCTCAAATTAGAATCTCACCGTATCTTGATCGAGAAATGACCAAAGCTCTATCAATGAAGATGGTGTTGGTGAGGTGAAGAGAAGTCGACACACTATCCACCTCCTTGAAGTTCACAAAGCACACCTTGGATGGAACAGCCCTATAATCACTGCACAAAGAAGTCTCAGGTGCATTAAAATTCCACACGTGTTCAAAAGCTGGTCAACTTACTCTTCAGGAAAGAGTTTGATCTCGACAATGTCTCCCAGGTAGCTGAAGAGCTCAGTCATCTGCTGCCTGGAGGCCTGGGGGGAAATGTTAGTCACCTGGATGATCGTTGGACAGCTCATCTTGAAAAGAAGACACTTCTTCAGACAAGAGAACTGATTGAAAAAGGGGTGGGTCTTGATATCTTAATGTGGCCGCCGGGGCCGG
>JAAGOD010065354.1_pt1 | contig 12383 bp, 16 predicted proteins | sample 8389681 | NCBI WGS metagenome assembly JAAGOD01 (sample SAMN13964374, study PRJNA552185) | sponge metagenome | biome: deep-sea hydrothermal vent fields; feature: spots directly above weak diffusing fluid; material: seawater and sediment | host: Tedaniidae sp. KZ-2020 ... | reverse complement strand
TGTCCCTTAGCCCCTTCCTTTAACTTTCTTCCTTTCCCCTTCAACCCCTTACCTGCTCCTTACCCATGGGAGGGTCTCCCCTTTCAACCTTAATCTTGCAACACCCTCCTGACCCCCCAACCTTGTGCAAGTAGTAATGACAGACTCTAGGACCCCTGAACTGAACACCCTCCCCCCCCAACCTTGTGCAAGTAGACTCTAGGACCCCTGAACTGAACACCCTCCCCCCCAACCTTGTGCAAGTAGTATAGGCATAGCAGTGCACTTTGCATTGGTAAGGCAGTTGACAATATTTCTGTAGTCACTGGCTAGCCATGTTAAGGGATGCTTTACAAAACTAGGCTGCCTGACCCAGCGCTACGCCTATGAACTACTTCACCCAACATGGTAATGGAGTCCTGCACAGCAGCAGGATCAATGGTGCAAGGATCATAGGAGGAGAGACCTTTTGGAGGTGATCTAGTTTGTGGCTGATAAAGCAATCTGAATCTGCATTTCCACCCACCCATTTGGGAGTTTAATCACATAGGGACATGACACACTTGCATTCACCACAGTCTCTGGGGAGTGGCTCAGATTTCTACGAAAAAGAATACAAGATTCCCTACCATTTGCCCATGGGATTTTTTTTTTTTTTGCAGAGTCAGCTTTGCAATGTTAATAAAGGTTGTGCGCAGCTCCTTCCTTGTACAAATTTGCCATTCTCCTGCCCTCCAGCATGGCTGCCAGTAACGGAAAATCCACGGAGGTTTACTAAAAGCCACGCCCAGCGAGCAACCTCTATATATTGCGTATACATAAAATTGTGTCGTGGCAACTGAGGTGTGTATATAGGTATTTGAAAGATGCCCAAGCTTTCTAATTATATGGCTCTCCCATTGCCCATAATTTCCTGATGGAGAAACCCTTCAGTTTTCAATTTCCTACAAACTTCTATATTATTTTCAATTTCCTGAAAAATCCGGACTGCTAGAAACTTCTAGAGGGTGAAATGGGGTGATCTGATTGGTCAGATGCTTAGAAACTTCTAGAATCTAGCGCCAAACCACGTGGCCCCCGCGTTTATAAGTCTCTAGCAACAAATTTAGACATAATTTCTTACTTTTTGAGAGAGACCAGTTGCATCACCTTTCCTCATCTGTTAAGATGTCCAAGGCTCCAGCCGTTGGGATCGATCTGGGCACCACTTACTCCTGCGTCGGCGTGTTCCAGCACGGCAAGGTAGAGATCATCGCTAACGACCAGGGCAACAGGACAACCCCCAGCTATGTTGCCTTCACCGACTCCGAGAGGCTGATTGGGGACTCGGCCAAGAACCAGGTCGCCATGAACCCCACCAACACCATCTTCGATGCCAAACGTCTGATCGGTCGCAGGACGAACGACTCTACCGTGGTCTCAGACAAGAAGCACTGGCCTTTTGAGGTGATAGACGAAAGCGGACGTCCTAAAGTGCAGGTGGAGTACAAGGGGGAGGCAAAGAGCTTTTTCCCCGAGGAGATTTCATCTATGGTGCTGATCAAGATGAAGGAAACAGCAGAGTCCTACCTAGGGAAGACCGTGACCGATGCAGTGGTTACAGTTCCTGCCTACTTCAACGACTCACAGCGTCAGGCCACAAAGGATGCCGGCACGATCTCCGGTCTTAATGTCCTCCGTATCATCAACGAGCCTACTGCAGCTGCCATTGCTTACGGGTTGGACAAGAAAGTTGGAGTGGAGAGGAATGTCCTAATTTTTGATCTTGGTGGTGGCACTTTTGACGTCTCCATCCTAACCATTGAAGATGGCATCTTTGAAGTCAAGTCCACATCCGGTGATACTCACCTTGGTGGCGAAGATTTTGACAACAGAATGGTCAACCACTTCATGCAGGAGTTCAAGAGAAAGTTCAAGAAGGATCTGTCCGGCAACAAGAGATCTGTCCGACGTCTGCGTACAGCCTGCGAGCGAGCGAAACGAACCCTCTCCTCCATCACCGAAGCAAGCATCGAAATCGATTCCCTCTTTGAAGGCATCGACTTCTACACCAAAATCACCAGGGCCAGATTTGAGGAGTTGAATGCTGACCTTTTCCGTGGTACCTTAGATCCAGTGGAGAAGGCCTTGAGGGATGCCAAGTCGGACAAGGGAAAGATTGACGACATCGTGTTGGTGGGTGGGTCTACTCGTATTCCCCGCATCCAGAAGCTCCTGCAGGATTTCTTCAACGGAAAGGAGCTCAACAAGTCCATCAACCCTGACGAAGCTGTTGCTTATGGTGCGGCCGTCCAGGCGGCCATCTTGAGCGGAGACAAGAGCGAGGAAGTCCAGGATCTTCTGCTTCTGGACGTTGCTCCTCTCTCCCTTGGTATTGAGACTGCTGGCGGTGTCATGACTTCCCTCATCAAGAGAAACTCCACCATCCCGAAGAAGGAGACCCAGGTCTTCACCACCTACTCGGACAACCAGCCCGGCGTGCTGATTCAGGTGTACGAAGGAGAGAGAGCCATGACCAAGGATAACAACCTCCTCGGGAAGTTTGAGCTGTCAGGAATCCCACCTGCACCCCGTGGAGTCCCACAGATTGAGGTCACCTTCGACATTGACAGGAACGGCATCCTGAATGTATCCGCCGTCGACAAGAGCACCGGCAAGGAGAACAAAATCACCATTACCAACGACAAGGGCCGACTCAGTGCTGAGGACATTGAGCGCATGGTCAACGAGGCAGAGAAGTACAAGGCTGATGACGACAAGCAGAAAGATAAAATTACGTCCAAGAATAGCCTGGAGAACTATGCCTACTCGATGAAGAGCACCATGGAAGATGACAAGATCAAGGACAAGGTCCCAGAGGAAGACAGAGAAAAGGTCATCAGCAAGTGCAAGGAGGTGATTGACTGGCTGGACAAAAACCAGACTGCCGAGAAGGACGAGTTCGAGCACCAGCAGAAGGAGTTGGAGAAGATTTGCACTCCAATTGTGCAGAAGCTCTATGCGGCTGGCGGTGGCGGTGGCGGCATGCCTGGTGGGATGCCCGGTGGAATGCCTGGTGGAATGCCTGGAGGAGGAGCCCCACCACCATCCGGTGCCTCTGGGGGTGGACCCACCATCGAAGAAGTTGACTAACTACTAACCTAAATCGTAACTCCACGCTTTCAAATTTAAAGTTGTGTGTTGTTGTTCTATTAATAGGGTCAATGTCACTAAATGTGCCACCGGCAGCAAAATAAAAATATTTATATTGCAGATTTGACTTGGTCTAGAGATTTAGAGAATCAACTGGAAAATCAGGCAAAACAGCCACACCTGCTCCTGCCCTCCCTGAAAGGAGCTTTGAGGACATTGTCCACTCGTCCATTTCTGGGTTGTAGCACTCCACGGTGTTGAGGTACATGGAGCCGTCAAACCCCCCAATGGCGTAAACCTTCCCACCAAATGTCACTGCTGCCACAGCATCACGAGCACACTGCATCGGAGCAACAAATGTCCACTCGTTAATCTGGGGGTCAAACACCTCCACCGAATTCAGGGGGTCTGAGAATTCATGCCCCCCCAAAGCGTAGAGTCTTCCTCCCAGCATTGTGACTCCCACCCCTCCCCTGGGCACATTGAGGTGAGGGAGGAGGGTCCAGCGGTCAGTATGGGGGTCATAAGACTCCACTGTGTTGAGACATGAGTTGCTGTCACGCCCACCAACCACATACAGCTTCCCGTCCAACACAGCCACTCCAGCTGTGCTCCGAGCAGAGAACATGGACGCAATATAGGACCACTGGCGAGTGCAAGGGTCATACCTAAAATATATGGTAAAGGGTCACCACACGAATTTACACAAAAAGATTAAACACGTAAAATCTTATTGTAACAGCGACCCTTTACCCCCTACCCAAATCTTGGTTTCTATTACTAAAGGTTTGCAAAACACATTCCAACAGCTCACCTTTCAACAGAGCAGAGATAAGACCACCCATCGTGCCCTCCCACTGCGTACATGGGCCCTGACATGACACCAACGCCAACGCCGTGGCGGTAGGAACACATGGGCGTGACAGAGTCCCAGGTGTTGGTGGCTGGGTCATAATAGTCCACTGTGTTGAGTGTTCTCAGACCGTTCCTGCCTCCCACCACATACACCTTTGACCCCAGCACCGCGACCCCAAACTGAAGCCGCCTGCAGGCAGTCTGGGAATGGCAGACTAGCTTCCACCTGTCCTTCCGCGCATCAAAACACTCGATGCTTCCCTTGTTGCGGCAGGTGTCCATCCCTCCAATGGCCAGCAGAGTCCCCATGGTGCCCTTCCGGGGCTGATCGCTGACGGGTCCTCTCAGCCTGCTCCTCCTCTCGTCTATGATGTGGTACATCATGGCCTTCATGATGAGATCCGTGCATGCCTTACTGTTGTGGTAGATGTCCTTGCTGTAGACTTGCTCTGCCAGGTACACCGGCTTCAGCAGGGGGAGGCGAATGCAATTCAACAACTCATGGGCAAATTTTTCACGATGTGCTAGATTGTACACCATCCATTTGTGCATGGATTCAAACACTTGTTCCTCTGAGTGGACTTTGGTGGAGTCGGAGCAAATCAGCTGCTTCACATTCTCCACACCAAGCTGCAGGTACTCGTCACAGTGGACCACATCAATGAAGTGATCCAGAATGTACTCCCATGCCGTCCGCGCCAGTTCTGAGCAGCCATGGACCTCTGCAAAGTTGGTGATCCCGAGACAGTTTGAAGGATGCAGCTGCTGACTCAGGAAATCCGAGCAAGCGCCAGTGACCTCTGGAAGTTGCAAAATGGACGCTGCCTTAAGCAACGGCTGGACGTTATCCTCGTGGATGTCTATCTTTGAGGTGTAGGCAAATTCGACCAAGTCTTCAACTGCCTTCTCATCCAAATCTGTGAGGGTAACAGTCTCCTGTCGGCTCTCCAGCATGCTGTTAGTGAACATGGCACAAAAGTAGTTGCTGCAGGCAGAGAGCACCACCCTGTGAGCGTACAGCTTCCTGGAGCCTATCTGCAGCACCACGTCACACAAGTGGCGGCCTTCCTCTCTCAGACAGGCCATCTTGTTCAGGAGTCTTCTGGAGTGGCCTTCGGCAGTGAACAAAACATGGCCTGCAGCATCTTCCTTCTCTGCCTGCAGCTCCTCTGTAGCTGCTGGCTGCTGTGGCACCTCGTACCTCAGGGCGGGGAAGTCATCTGAAGAAGACGAATCCGTGTCCAGGATATCGTCCATTGGAAGATGAGAGCACCTCCTTCGGTTGTGTGCCAACAGCAACACTTTGTTTACTAGGTTCAAAGGTCAATTCCGTCATCCGGACGGGGCTGACCCACGACAATCAGGACAGTTAGCTTGCTCACAGGTAAGTGGATGTAGCCTCTGTAGCTGTTGTAGTAGGCTCTACTGTGAGTCATTCCCATTATTGACACTTACCCTTAGGTCGATTAACACCCAGCTGAAATTCAGCACATTAGTGGATTTGTTGCTGTCGTGTTAGGCCATTTTCTACAGTTTTCAGGTAGTTTTCTGAGCTGTCAGTGAAAGCAGAGAGGCCAGAGGGGTAGGACACCATGCCAGAGAAAGACCCAGTGCCCAAGGACAAGGTATTATGCTGTGTCCTGATTTGTATACATTCCAGGTCAGGTCAATCTATTCTTGTGGTGCATAGTACCACATTTATTCACTGCATGTTCCAGGCAAGCTTTAGCTACTTAGTTATCCTATTTCATGACATTTCCAAGAAATTGCAGATCTTGCCACTTTAGAGTGTAGAGTATAGCTGTGGTTCCCTAATTTGGGGGAGTATTGGAGTTGTAGACTGGAGGTCTCCACATTTGGTTTTGGTTTATAGTGCAGTCATGACTTTTGTACATACAAGGGTCACATGCTGTCATATGATGCCATGCCTGTTGTCTTTGGTTGTAGATCAATGTGAGGCTGTTGTTAGTGGATGGGAAAACACAAGACATCCTGTTTCCTCCTTCCACTTCCGGCTCAGAGATGGCTGAGCATGTCTTCCACCACTGGCCTGAGGAGTGGGCTGGAGGGGAGACCCAGAGGCCAGATAGATCAGAGGTCCTTCGCTTCATCTATAGAGGGAGATTCCTTCATGGCTCTACCACACTTCAATGTAAGCCGCCATACCCAGATGTGTATGTATGCTTTCCAGGCCTGTGAACCAACCCTTTTTTGCAGATTTATCACTTCCTGTGGGCAAGACTTCCACTTTGCATATGGTGGTCAGAGAGAGGCTGCCAGATCAAAATCAGATGGGTAAATTAGCTTTTTCCATCTTCGTGCTGCTTTGTGGTAACTGCGTGTGTGGTGTTCCAGGTTTATCCAATGCACGAGCAAAGATGGTTCGTCAGGAACACAGCAGATGCTGCACTATCCTGTGACCTTTGTACTCACCTCACCCCCACAACAGCATCAAGACGAGCACCATCAAAAATATAATTTTTTCACTGCAAAATTATTTATTTTTTCATGCACCATAATAAACTCAGAAGCTGGACATGTGATCAAAGACGTCTAGTGCAAGATCATAGGGCTACAGCATAAAGTGGCCAATTTCATAAAAAAAACCTTGTTTACAGAAAAGTATATAATCAGGCACGCACAAAACACAGTAAGCCATATCACGCACAACAGTTGCTCTTTTTTGAACCTGCCTTCAAGTCTACTGTGTAGTCTTGCCGCTTGAAATTGTTGCCAATCTGTTGATTGAGTCCTGCAACACGTTGGATGGCAGCGGAGAAAGCCGCCTCAACATTGACAGCGTCCTTGGCGCTTGTCTCATAGTGAGGCAGCTTTCCATTTTGAGAGCACCATATTCTGGCTTCATCCTTACTGACCTTCCTCTCAGACTCGAGGTCACTCTTGTTGCCCAGCACAACAAAGGGAAAGTTCTCAGGGTCCTTGACATCAGCATAGTACAGGAACTCTTTCTTCCACATAGCAATGTTCTGGAAGCTCTGTGGATCATCAATAGCATATGTTAACAGACAGCAGTCTGTGCCACGGTAGAATGGGGTTCGCAGACTCTTGAATCTCTCCTGTCCAGCTGTGTCCCAAATCTGGAGGGTGTACCTATCCCTGTCCACCTCCAGGTCTTTGTTAAGGAACTCGACACCAATGGTATGGAAGAGGGAGGGGTCAAACTTGTTGCTGACAAAGCGCTGGATGAGTGAGGATTTCCCCACACCCCCGTCACCCAGCAGCACCACTTTCAAAAATGTAGGCTTGGGCATGTCATTGGACCTATCATAGTGTGAGTGAAATGGTTTGAGAGGGACAGAAAAACAGCTACCAAGTCAGTCCACTGCAGCAGGTTTGAAAGCTAAATTTCACCCTGAGGCTTATACCATACAACTAAGTAGCACTACCTAGCTCACCCTATTCCTGAAGTGTACTTTAAGACGTCTACCAGCCTCTGAAATCTCCTGCTGCTTCCATTCTCAAACTGGACCAACCCCCTTTTGTAACACGTGACCTTCAAAATACTGTGATGTGTGTGTGTGTGTGTATGTGTGCCCTGGTGGACCACGCCCCCAATAGTTCGCCCCACCCACATCAGCTGATGGTGTGAGTCTGGAGATGTTTTCTTACCTTGTCCTTGTGGTCCTAGCTTTCTTGCTGCTGCTGTTTGCGTTTGTGGATACCTGGTACATGCTCAGAAGTTTGATTTTTGTCGCGCCAAAGTTAGTGTGGCAGAAATGGTTTGGCGGGAAGAGGCGACTGAGCAAGGACGAGCTCTTGCAAACCACCACAGTTCATGGAATAGTGCTCCCCTCAGACCTGGACTTTTACTTACACATGAACAATTCCAAGTACCTGAGGGAGATGGACTTTGGGAGATTCCTGCACTACCTGCAGACACAGCTTACAGCCCTGGCGGGGGGTGTAGTCGTTGCAACCATCACCATACGATACCGAAGATCCCTGCAGCTGTGGGAGAGGTTCTCGCTGGAAACTAAGATCCTGGGTTGGGATGGCAACACTATGTATTTGGAACAGAGGTTTGTGAAGAAGAGAGATGGGTTTGTATGTGCCGTGGCTCTACTGAGCATGTCCACTGTCGGGGTGTCCTTGGAGAGTGTGTTGGAAAAGGTGTGTGGATATGCTCCCAAGAGCCCAACCTTCCTACCCGAGCTTGCAAGCTTGGCCGAAACCATTGCTAGGTCAAAGGAACGCTTCAGAAAAGAAAGAACAAACTGATTTATGTACAAAAATACAGCTACACACAAAAAAGTTCTCCAAAGATATTTATAGCTCTGTAGAGGAGCAAAGGTACATTGAAAGGTTTTAAATGGTCTCACATGTTGTTGATTTCATCCAAACACTGCTGGAGAGTAGGCCTCTCAGCAGCGTCAAATTTCAGCATACGCCTCACCAGATTGGTGAGCTCTGCAGGCAGAGGCTGGCCATAGCGACGGTCGGAACAGTAAGTTGATTTCAGGGCAGGAAGCTCATCCACTCCATACCCTCGCTGGTCAATGTTTCCAGACGCAAATGGACTTGAATGCCCTGCCAACTCGTAAGCAAGCAACCCTGCTGCCCAAACTGGCTGCTTGGAGTAGTCAAGTTGGTTTCTAGGTCCTGGTCTGCAGTTGAGCAGCTCTGGAGCCAAGTGAGCACGGTTCCCACCAATGTCATACCCTACAGATACCACAGTGACATAGCAAGCCATGGACCTTAAAAGGCTGTAACTTACCACCTGAATACAGCACTTTAAAACTCTTATCCATCGTGGTAGCCTTTCCAAAGTCGCTGATGATGACACTTCCATCAGCAGAGCAGAGGAGGTTGCTCATCTTCAGATCACGATGGACCATTCCATGCTTCTCCAAGAACACAAGGCCGCTGACTAGATCCTTGAACCAGGTCGCCACCTTGGAGCTCTGCAGAACACAGTTGACTAAATAGAGATGGAGAAAATGTGGTTGGAATCGTCTTTAATGATAGGGTACAATGCTAGCCACAAGTCATTTTTGCGTGTTGCAAACATAATGCAACCTTCTGTAGCACTCACATAGGGGCCCTTATTATCCACAAGGGTTTGGACATGGTCCGCCATGCTCTGCGGATGCTCATCCATCAGTATGAAGAGTGCCATTCCACGAGACCCACTTCTTTGCCGTTGGAGGTATTTCAGCTCCCTGGGTCCAGGCCTGTCATAGAAGAAGGCCCACATGTGGATGATGTTCTTGTGGGAGGGCAGCTGGCACAGTACGTCGTATTCATTCTGGTAATGCTTGCGGGCCTGTATCAATAATGTCATGTGATCATCCTATGTCATTTGAAGAACCTTTCTAACCTGTGTTTGTGTCGTTTCCACAAGGTAGTTGGTGAGAACTTTCATGGCATAAATTTTGTCCTCTTTAGGAGTGCCTGGCTTGATACACTTCACTCTCCAGACAACACTGTCACAGTCCTTGTCGCTGCCGCCATCATAAATCATATTTATCTAGCGTATCAGAGACACAACACTCAACCCAGCAGAGTCTGTAGTGACCTGCTACAGGACTCACTATCTCAAAATCTTGAAGGGTTGAAGTGTATAACATCCTGGTTTCTAGCAGCTCCCTCTCTAGGCCTTTGACCTTTGCATCACTGTCACTGGAAACCTGGAATTGAGACATCAATCACCAGTATGAAAAAAAAAACCAGTTATAATTACCATTCCAGTGCCACTATTTGATCTGCTCCGCATCTGACGACTAAGAGTTTCTATTTCCCTCTTCTTCGCATCTACACTGTTTTGAAGTGAAGAAATCTGGCCATCATTTCGATGAAGAGAACGTTTCTGCGATGAAATGAGGTCTTCTTTTTGTTGAAGAGAACTTTCCAATTTGCTAAGCTTTGCCTTTGTCTGGTCCAACTCTTTCTGAAGTGACTCAACACTCACAGCACCAAGAGGATCATAGCTATCCAAACCGTCATCTGAATGAAGGGCTTGTGGCGAAGAATTCAGTTGAGTCGAGGAACTCACCTGATGCACTGGAGTTTCGAGTGAGTGTCCTTGTCTGTCTGATCCTCAGCTCCGGCACATTCTCCATCAGCCTCTCCTTGAGGTCCTTCCTGTCCAGGCAGCCACGGTGAGAGATGTGCATCTTCTCCATGATGGTCTTGATGCTCTTGATGGAGGTGTTGTCCAAATCCATCTTCAGCAGCTCCTCCAGGTGTTTGGGCCTCTCCTGACGCAGTTTCTCATTTTCGAGACGAAGCTTCCTGTCCTTCTCCTGCTCCTCTTCTTCTTCCTTTTTCTTTTTCTCCTCCTCCTTCTTTCGAAATTCCTCTTCCTTCTCTGCCATTTGCCTGCATGTACTCACATAATCGTCCATGTGCTTGACATGTATACACATACCTCTCCAGCCTGGTCTCATACTCCCGTCTGATTCTCTTCTCCTTCTCGGACAGGTGGCTCTGGACTTGCGAGGCCAAATTCTCAGCCAACCTCTCAGCAGTCTTCAGCTTCACCCTCCGCTGAACCAGCTCCTTGATAACAGCCTTAATCTTTCCCCTTGAGCGTAACATTTGAGGTTTAATTGTCTATATAGTGCACCATCACATGCTGTTGCTTACGTGGCCATCCCATCCATGATCTCTGCTATGCCTTCAAACTTTGCTCGGGACACTCCTCCGTCTCCATAGAACACCATCAGTATGGTGGGGGTGTACTGAACCCCTCCCAGCTCTGCACGCATCTACATTTACAAGACGTCAGTCAAATGTAATGAGGGTAGTTCAGGCCTTCTGATGGTGGCTCACTCGCTTTGCTCCTAGCTCAGCTGCTGATTATAGTAAACATTTAATTGGAAGTCACCAATTAGTACTCTGTTCACAGCTTACAAACAAAAATGGTGTGAACAGGTGACCCCACCCTAGAATTATAAACAAGGCTCTACAATAACAGTTTTGTCTTCAACGAAATTTTATAGGCCCTCTGAAATCATCTCATAGGCCCTCTGAAATCATATCGGTGCACTGCCCCCCTTCTTCCCTACCACCCCTGTAATTAACTAGCTACTCTCAGAGCTATACATAATGAAACTCTGCATACCACATTGTAAGTGTTGCCCAGTCCAATGACTGCCCTGACAAAGGGAATGCCCTCGAAGTCCCTGGCCAGGTCCATGAAGATGCCTTGCACCCGCTTGCAGTTCTCGCTCGAGTTGTCAGTGAACTCGATGCAGACCACCATGTTCTCCTTCCTGCTGGCCTCCTGGATCTTGTTCCACGCGTCTGGATCGCGGGGGAGCAAGAAGAAGTTGTCTGGAGGTGGCCTCTCAGCTCGCATGGCCTCGCGAGCCAGCCCTGAGGCCAAGGCATCAGCAAAGAGAAGATCCAAGAAAGTCAGGTTCGCCATTGTTATTGTGCCACACCCTCCAAATCACCCACGTGCACCTTGGTATGCAACAAACAAGGTCGCCCTCTGGTGTCCTCTTTCAAAGGTACTTTCAATAGAGGAAATCACTTTTAGTATGAATTGAGGCTGTAGACTGGCTGAATTGATGAGTTTAGTTTCTGTTCAGGACATTCAGTTCTGGCTCCTGTGTCTGAAGTTGCTGCAACATGGAGAGCTTTAGGACAGGCAGCAGCAGCTGGAAGGCGTCCTGAACGTATGATCCACTGTTGGACGACTACATAAAAATTCCCACACTAAATCTCCCTCTCCAGCAAAGGTAAACAGGCTTACCTCAAGGTATAAACTGGTCACCATGGCATTCGTACCCTCCAGGTCCTGTGTGGACAAGGAATGAAGCAAAGTATACAACTCCAGGACTTACCAGCAGCGTGATAGCCTCAGAATGCACTGAGGCCAGGGCATCCAGCTCATTCGACACCAGCACAGTCAACCTGATAAACACTGTCATTGATACCACAGCAACCACACTACTTGCTGTGCATACCTGTTGAACTTTTGGGCCTGCTGCAGGGCCCCGGTCTTGCTGACATCCGGCAGCAGGGAGACTTCAGCCATCTTCCTGAAGAGCTCAATGGATGTGGAGGTGAGTTCAGCAAGACTGCGCAAACCATTCTCATACAAAACCTGGAGAAAAACCGTTACATTGTATCACCACTTCAGGGAGGCGCACTCACCTCGCTGGTGGTAGTCTTGTCCAGCGTCTTTTCATACTCTGGTTGGCTCTCTTCCTCCTGTTCATTTTTGTTCTCCCCTTCTCCCTCCTCACCACCCTTGCTCCCTCCCTCCTCCTCTCCTTCCTCTCCTTCACTATCCTTTACACCAAGCCTCTCCACCTTCTCTCTCCAACTATTGCTCACCTATACACACACACCACTTATCATTCTGCTGATGATGTGGCACCATACCTTTGCCAATTTATCCACTTTCAGGGGTAGAGTTATTTCTGAAAAGAGTTCCTTCACTTCTT
>JAAGOD010018060.1_pt1 | contig 12404 bp, 17 predicted proteins | sample 8389681 | NCBI WGS metagenome assembly JAAGOD01 (sample SAMN13964374, study PRJNA552185) | sponge metagenome | biome: deep-sea hydrothermal vent fields; feature: spots directly above weak diffusing fluid; material: seawater and sediment | host: Tedaniidae sp. KZ-2020 ... | reverse complement strand
GTGTAAACTGACCTCTGAAGTAAGGACAGCAGCCTCTCTACAAGAGACTACTGAAAGTGTCCCAATGTTCCCTTCATGAAAAGGTTCCCTCGTCTTTAGAGGTCTATGGAAACTCTCAAACGTGTGTGCGAACAAAAATGACAATTCAATATTCACTCCTGAATGAGGGGGTACCTCTCTAAATCGGGACAGTGATGAGATTTACATTGTAATGTGCAGGTTCGATTCTCACACTGCACTCCTGAAGTCCAATTTCACAGTGGTCGGTAAGACAATATTATTTTTAATCAGTGTCATGCAATAAATAATGGTACGTGGGCCCCCTCCCCCTCCCTCACTTCCTCCTCAGGGGATAGTGGTGAGGGGGATGACCCTACCCAGGGGGAACTCGTTAAGGTTAGCGACGACGCTTTCACACTCTGGTGCTCTGGGAGGCAGAACTGTTCGGGCATGCTCGTCCACATGCAAGTACGTCTGTCCGTAGCCTCGTTTCAGGAGCTGAGACGACCTCACAATTATTCTTTTTATTTCAGTTTTGCAGAAGGCATGACCTTTTAGCAGTGGCGTACCAACTCGTGCAGAAAAAGAGCGATCTCATTGTTAGTCAATACAGTGGAACATCCGAATGATGGACACTCTTGGGATCCAGCATTTTGTCCTTTGTAGAGAGGTTGTCCTCTTTAGGGGTGTCCTTTATCGGAGATTTTACTGCAAACTTCAAATCTCACCTAATTTTGATTTTTTTCTTCTTCTTGTGTAGTCTCTGATATTCCAGCTGTCGGAGGATGATGAAGTGGATAAGATGGATAGTTTTGTGCTGGCCATCGGAACAAAGAAGACTCTTCAAAAGATGCAGAAGGACTATGAAGATTTGGTGTGTTGTGTGTATGTATGTGTGTTAGTTTTTGCACTCTAAGCAGTCATTCCGAAACTGGGTCTTTCCAATTTTTTCAGAACGCCTCTAATCCATTCCCTCCCTCCCCTCCCTCCCCTCCCCTCCCTCTCCTCCCCTCCCTCTCCCCCTTTTTTAGAAAAACTTTACTCTTATCATTCGTCCCGTCTCTAAAGCGGAGTCCCTGTGCTATCTCTCGGAGATTCCTGAGGCCACTCAGTCCTTCCTCTCTGAGCGCAACTGCACCTTCCTGGCCAAGCACGCGGACTCCATTGAGAGCATCCACATCTCCGACCAGTACACTGGATTTGTGCAGGACACGTGAGCCACTGGGCGCAGGGGAGGAGGGGGGGGGATCTTTTAGTGATGCATTGTTACTGGTGGAGGGGAAAGAGTATAGGAATCTTTTTGGGTGATGCAGTTTCGTCTTTTTTGTGTGCAGTGATGACTCAGAAACTATCGTTGTTCAGAAGCCAGAGAAGCGAATTAGCATCAGTTTTTACGGTCAGCTTCTAAATTTGAATTTGAATGTCTACATATTTTCGGTCATTACGAGGCAATGTGTAAGAGGGGTTTGAAAGGATATCTTGTGTCTATAAAACATGCTTTGTGGTCCCAGTCAGTCGTAACGTCATGCCTTATGATAGGTACCCAGTCGTGACGACTAATATTACTTTGTTTTTTCCACCAGCCACTTCTTGCAATAAGGAAGGACCTTTTCTGAAGTTTGCCCTGCAAGTGTTAGACCAGATCAAAAACATCCGACTTAGCAGAGAGGTATGGATGGTAAACAGTTATTCTTGTCGTTGTTGTGAACCCTATGTTTGCTGACTATGCACACACACATGCACACACAGTCCAAAGAGAAGGCTGTGCAGCACCGTACTGCCGTGTCAACAAGGCTGGATAAGCTGCAGCACAGCCAGCGTCAGGAGGCAGCACAGCAGAGGAGGGAGGAGAAGGTCAGAGCGCGCAAGGAGAAGACCATGCTGCTCTCAGAGAGTGACCCGGAGAAGGCGCGAAAATTAGAAGTATGTTAATAGTGCATTTTAAATTTCGCTATCATCTTAATGGTGTAAATTTCGCAAATTTGGTGGTTTTTATTTTTTGCTATTGTCTTATGTCAGGAGAAGGAGAATCGGAGAGCCAGGAAAAAGATGCAGCCCAAGGTGAAGAACATGAAGGTCCATGCAGCCTAGCCCCACCCACATCCCACCCACCTGTCACGCCCACTCAGGGTATAGGGGTGTGGCTAAAATGACAGAAGGGGGAGTGGCTTAGGACTTGCACATGGTATGTACTATACAGTGTATTGATCATAACCCTTTAGAAGATGCATGTGTGTGTGTGTTTATAGAGATTATCATGGCATTCTGTACATATATCATTTTTGTATTAATCACACAGCAGTAAAAATTTTACTCAAGAATGGCTCTGATTCCTATGTACCACATCCATGGAATAAAAAATGAGAATTCTTTGAGATTTCTCATTGCTCTAGAAACTACTGGCTGTTTGCAGATCAGAGAGGAGGCAGCTTGACTTTTGAAGGAATTCGGGAAAATCTGTGTGCATTTTGTGCAGTAATAATACATAAGTACATAAAACGTCTGGGTGGTTGATTCTATATAGTGCTCACCTTTTCATGATGTATCTTTTCTGCTCTTTTGGGATGTCCTCAGGTTTGGCGAGGTTCATTCTAGCCTTCATGCAGTGCTTCTGGAGCTTCTTGCGCTGTGCCAATTTATGCTCCTGCAAAAAAAAAAGAAAAAAGAAATGCTTGAACAGTGAGCTTTAATGTGCCGAACTGGCCTCGGCAGACACCTACCTTTGATCTCTGCTTTTGCAGTTTTTCCTTCTCCTCTTTATTCTGTATCCACTCACGTTGGTAGTCGAGGGAGAGCAGTCGGCCGAATTCAACATCGTCTCTCTTTGTAATTGGAGGGAGCTTCACGTCCTCTTTTTCCCTTATTAAGGTCTTTCTTGGCTCATCCTCGACTATATCCGGAAGTTTGAACTGCTTGGAGATGTCCCACTGGCTCCAGTGTTCGTTGAGGTGGGAGTGGTAGGTCTCTCCGCGCTGGCGGGGGGGCGGGGATGGGTGCGCAAACCAGTCCACTGTCTGGGGCCAAGTTGCGACTAAGGCATTGGGGTCTCGGACATTGTCAAAGTGATGCAGGAGATCTAAAGAGTGTGTACATATTAATAGCCCCAATGTAGCTTCTTGGCGAGCTGCTATACTAATAGAGGTGTTAATTGAAAGGTAATTGACTCTTGTTAGCACCTCTTCTTCCTCCAGCTTTGGCTATGGTGGCGTAGTCCAACTTCTCTCCTTCTTCCCAGCTCACTCCAGGCATCACATCCACCAGCATATCTCTTTCTTCACCAGCAGTGCCATTGTCGTCAGCCATCTCCAGTGTCCTTGTATTATGTTGCTATGGTAACGGTAGTAAGTGGGCGATGGTTTACCTGTTCTATTTAGTGCACACCCCAAGAAAGGAAGGATGGAGGTAAACTTTTAACTGTTTTAGCTCTTTGGGTCGCTTATAAGACTTTTTAGCTGCAGGTCGAGGAAGGTGGGGGCGGAGGAGGCCAAGGGGAATGGCTGCTCCAGAGTCCTCTCCACGTAGCGGCCTACAGTGGTGAGAAAGAGAGCCTACTGGCAATTTTAGAAGAGAGTAAGTGAGAGAGATCTAGAAAGGAGCCTCATGCTGTTTAGAAGATGATGTTTTAGGTGACGTTGATGAGGTGGATGAGAATGGTCGCACAGCATTGATGTATACGGCCATATCGGACCAACTGGAGTGTTTGCAGCTCCTGCTGAACAGGGGAGCGGTCATAGCAGCCAAGGACATCAGCGGGCAGACAGTCCTTCACTGGGCAGCCGCTACGGTGGGTAGAGTCGTGGGGCATGGCCAATTAGCTCTCGGACACCCATTTCTCTCAGAATATCCTGGTGTCCATTGGGAGTATCCTTGTGTGTAAGGGGTTATCTTGCTATGTTTGACTTTATAGGGTAACCACAAGTCTCTGAAGGCCTTGCTGCAGCTCAGTCAGCCCTCCGATCTCACTGTGAAGGATAACGATGGACGGTAAGGGAATAGAAGAAAGCCTATTCATTTTACTACTACTACTACTACCTCTCTCTTTCCAGATGCCCACTTCACTTGGCTACCAGTCACACCAGTTCAAAGGTGAGTCTTTGTTTTGTCATGTACGAACTCTAGATTTTTTATACTGTAGTGTCTGGCAGCCATTGTGCGGAAACTCAAGGCAGTTCACCTGAATGCAGTGGATGGGGAAGGGGTGAGTTCCTGCGATTAAGAAAAAGCTATGTGTGAGGCTTTGATGTGTGTCCAGATGACGGCTCTGCACTGGGCGGCCTACAATAACACCCACGAAAACGTCAGGATACTGCTGAAAGCTGTGAGTGCAGGAATTTTGACTGCTCAGTTTCGAATCCTTTGCTAGACAACTAGACCATTGCTGCTACATACGTAGATCAATCCTGACATGTACATACGTACGCATGCATGTGGCATGCAGGGTGCTGATATAGTGATCATGGATGTGGACGGCAAGACAGCACTGCATTGGACTGCCAGCAATCCTGACGATGCTACCACCAAGACACTGCTGGTGCGTTTCTACGATAATGATCTCCTCGTCTTGTAGCTAGCTCATAGTACATTATATGTGTGTGGTTTGTGCGTATCTACAGGAAATGGCTCCCACGGCAGTCAACCTCAAAGATGGAGAAGGCAGAACAGGTTAGTTTTCCTAATTCTCTTCTCCCCCCATTCACTCCCCTGCCCCTCTCGTTATTACTCCATTCACGTGCACACACAAACATACCCCATGCAGCCCTTCATTTGGCAGTGGCTGCTGGCAACGTCCCAGTCATAGAGGCTCTGGTAAGGTTATACAAAAAATAAATTATTTTCGAGAGGCAAATTATTTTCGCAGAGCATTTTTTTGTTAGTGAGCACATTATTCATTCATCCACGAAATATTACCTCTCGAAATATTTTTGTTTTTTTGGGGGGGCGTGTTCAGTGTGGGACGTCTCTGAGTGGTGGCATGAAGTGCGACATCAATGCAGTTGACCTGCAGTTCAGAACGGTACTCCACTGGGCAGCTGTCCTGGGCCTGACGGAGGTCGTGGGGATCCTGATGGAGCGAGGGGCGAGCCCGAACATTGCCGATGCAGTGGGTGCCACTGGACTCCACTATGCCGTAAGTCCGCACTTTAGCATTGCATTAGAAAGCTCTTCAAACGAGCTTCGTTTTGACACCAAAATCAACGAAGAGGTATCTTCACATGTGCAGTTGATCTCTGCATGTCATTTGAAAGTTCTTCGAATGAGCTACATTTTGGTGCCAAAATCAGGTTCATAGGGGGAGAAATTATCCTCACTGGTGTGTACAATTCACTAAACATTGAATAAGCTACACAGCACCTTCAAAAACACTAGCAAGCTTCTCCTTTTCGTTTCAGGCACAGAAGAATCACGTGGATTGTGTTACGGCACTGCTGTCATTCCCCAGCGTACAGGACCTCCCCGACAATGATGGGAGGACAGCCTTGATGTGGGCCGCTCAGAGAGGAAATTACACCGTGCTCAAGGCCATGCTGGAGAGGGAGGGGAATGTGCACGCATGTGACAAGCTGGGAGCTACAGGTATGTACATGCAGTGGACTCCCTCTAACCTGGGCACCGCAGAGTCTAATCCCCCTCCCTCCCCACCCCTCCCTCCCTCCCCCCCTCCCTCCAGCTCTCCACGCGGCTGCTCTATCAGGTCATGCTAGCTGCGTCCAGTTCCTCCTGCAGCACTCTGCCAACCTCGATGCCGTCGACTCCAACGGCCACACGCCCCTGTTTCGTGCCTGCGAGCGCGGCCACACGGAGGTGGTGGTCATGCTGTGCCATGCAGGGGCAGCTGTCGACCTTCAGGATGCCAATCAGCGCACATGCCTCCACTGGGCGGCCTCGGGGGGGCATACAGGGATCTGCTCCTCCCTACTGCACCATGGCCTGCCTGTGGACAGTGTCGACAATGGAGGGTGAGCCAGCTGCTTAAATAGAGACAGAGGTTGCTTAAATAGAGAGGAAAGTTGCTTAAATAGAGAGGAAAGTTGTTTAAATGGAGAAGGAAGTTGCGAGAGAGAAGTTGCTTAAATAGATAGTAAAGTAAAGGTCCTTATAAGGAGGGTTGTTCTGTTTATAGAGGTCCTGACTATGCAAATTCCCTGTTTTCCCCCTACAGGCGTACAGCCCTGCACTGTGCGGCCTACGGGGGCTTCACCGAGTGCCTCAATGTCCTCCTTTCGGAGGGACGGGCCGACATCAACCTCCAGGACGCGGAGGGCATCACAGCGCTCCACTGGGCATGCTCAGCAGGCCACCTGGAAGCCATCCACCTGCTGGTCTCTGCTGGGGCCAACCTGAACGTGATGGAGCTGGACGGAGAGAAGTTGACTCCGCTGGATTACGCCATCATCGGGGGCCACCAGGAGGTGGCGCAGCTGCTGATCGAGAATGGAGCCTTCTCCATATCTAGCATACGAGAGCTGGCAGCCGTCATGATACAGAGGTAGGTGTGGCCCAAGGGGGTGTGGCCTGAGGTGTTGATGAAAATCTGGAAGTGTCACTGACTAAGAGGGGTTCAGATTAGGGAGGGAGTTCACTGTATGTGTACTTTGCTGGCAGGTGTGCCCGAGGGTACATGACGCGTCTGAAGGTGGCTCCGCTGTTCCAGGAAGCCAGGGCCAAGAGGAAACAGGAAGCTGAGACAGGAAGTGGGCAGGGCTCCACTGCTGCTGCTGCTCCTGCTCCTCCACTGAGGAAGGATGAACCCGATGGGAGAGCTGAGTCAGCAGATTCCCGGCGGATGAAGGAGGACATGCTTGCAAAGCAACGAAGGTATGATAGATACTTTCATTGAAGTGGAAACGAAAGAAATTTGTTCTTCGAAATTTCTTAGTGAGTTGGAGGCCAGAGTGCGAGAGACTGAGCTGCAGTCAAGGAAACTCCAATCTTGGAGCTCTTCCAACATGGTAAAATCTGTCCTCCCTCCCTCCCTCCCTTATTCCCTCCCTTCTTCTCCCCTTTAAAACGAACCCTATTCCTGCCACGCCTCTTACTTTTGATCGCTGTATGGGGGGAACATTGGGCACTCTTTACTATCCCCTCCCCTCCCCTTCCATCTCAGGTGAGGGTGGCCAGTGGGTTTGCAACGAGGGAAAAGGAACGTGTTGGAATGTACCGGCAGAAAACAAAAGCTGCTCTTGTGATCCAGCTGGCCTGGAGGAGATATGCCAGACACAAGAGATACCAGGAAACCTTGGACGCCCAGGCCAAAGCACTCCAGGTATAGCTAGTGGAACATCTAAGGCACTCCTAAAGAGGACAAACCTCCCAACAAAGGACAAAAGAACCTCCGAAAGAGGACAACCTAAGGCTGGGTCTTAAAGTGTGTCCGGTTCAATTTAAGCCTTTGTTTCAAAGCTTCGGGTGATTGTTATGAACTCTGCTTTTTGTCGCTCCAGCGTGGAGGGTTGGCATGGCGTCGTGAGCTGGCTGCTCTGATCATCCAGCTAGCATGGCGGCAATATCTTCGTCGGAAGCTTCTCTTTCGCAGCAGCAGGCGCCAGAAGGTGCTGAATAACTGGAGTCCCTGTGTCATTGCCGCCAGACAGAAAGTGCTGGTGGAGAAGGTTTATGGTGAGCGGACTGTCCTCCTGCTTATAGAGGCCCTCATTTCAGGGTCCACCCCATTACAGGCCAGGAGAACCATGCTGTGCGCTATGAACCCCCCAAGCCACGCCCCATGGTGCGCCCCGCCTACCTCAGTTTCGTCCCTAGCCCAGCAGCTCTATCTTTCAATTTCGCCCTCCAGAGCTATCACCCTGACAACCCAGCAAACAAGGCAGAAGGTGGTTTAAGCGTAACATTTTCTTTATATACTCCAGGCTTCATTATAACGAACTCTTCCTCCCCCTTTATAGGATACTCCCTCACAGCTACGATCTAACAATTACACGGTCACCTCCCCTCCTTTCTCCTCTACACAAAAAACAATGACGTCATTGTATACTAGTCTTTTAAACCACTTAGTCCATTATTTTTTATAAAAAAATTTCGTTAATATTTCGCGTCACTAAAATAAAACCCCATAAACACGTGCCTTGTTCTACCAGTTTCGAATTCTTCCTCAGTGAAGCATCTTTCTAAAGCTGCGGAGAGGATTTCCCTCTAACCCCACTCCATTCCAAACCACCACCACCATCTCCAAAGCCATGGTAACTAACTCATGGCATAGTCTCAACAGAACAGCTGACTGGGTACTTTGCTTTTGCAGGCTTCATGTTCAGCAGAGGCCACCGTGAATCCCAAGGCTTACCCCCTGGCTGACCCCCAGCTGAGTAGCACCATCCTGGACCTCCTCCAGCAGGCAACCAACTACAAGCAGATGCGCAAGGGAGCAAATGAAGGTTGGGAAATGTCACACTCTAGGTAACTCTTCTTTTGAACGTTTGTTGTTTTGTTGTTTTAGCTACAAAGTGTTTGAATCGTGGCATAGCTGAGTTTATTGTCATGGCAGCAGATACGGAGCCGCTGGAGATTCTGCTACACCTTCCACTCCTTTGCGAGGACAAGGTCAGAGTTTAACCTCTCTAGAAGGAACAAAAATGTCTTAGTAATAGAAATTCTATCGTATCACTTTATTTTTTGTCTTTTCTCCTTTAGAATGTTCCCTATGTTTTTGTCCGCTCCAAAGCAGGTTAGTCAAGTCTTGGCCTTTCTTTCCAACCTTCTCCCTCCCTCCTCCCCTCTCCCTTCCCTCCCTCCCTCCCTCCCTGATGCTGATGTTCCTATTGCTGTTGCAGCAATAGGGAGAGCCTGCGGTGTGTCACGTCCAGTTATAGCCTGTGCCGTCACCATCAACGAAGGCTCACAGCTGAAACCCCAGATCACCACTCTCCAGAAGTCCATAGAGAAGCTGCTCATCTAATCAGGACACTTGACACTGATCAACTAGTTTGGTCATACAGCACTTTCTTGTAAAACTTGAAAATTATTTTGACAGAGATGTTGGTGTCACAACAGACTACATAGGCGTGAATAGGTGCTAATTAGGGGGCTGAGCTGACTGTTTAGGTGGTTAGTGAGAGTCTGAAAAGTTGAAGATCTTGTCCTTTACGACTTGCCCCATCAAACCGTGCACAACCTCAATAGATGCTTTGGAACTGCAGTGGTACACATTGCATCATGTTTCTAAGTGGGACCTCTGAAATAAGGACACCTTCCGAACAGAGGACAACTACTACAAGGGGATGTTTTATTGAGGTGATGACCCCTTACCAGTCCTGGGAGAGTTTGTTGAGCTTGCCGTCGACCCCCTTGTTGGCATGGCTACTCATCAGCCCCCCTTTCCCAAAGCCGCCTCCTAAACTCTGAACAAATCAAGAGGCAACAATTACAGGAGATCCTTAATAACGATTTTCCTTTACCTGGTGCTCAATTTGATCCAATTTTTGTGCTAAATCCGATATTTGTTGAGTCGTGTAGTCAGCATTCTAAGGAAGAGGTAATGTTGGTTCAGAAGGGAAACCCCTTAGCACTTAGGGAACCCCCAAGCAGTCTAGAAAGGGAAATCCCCTCATTACATCATGGCTTACAGAGAGCAGGGTGCAGGAGGAGAGGGTGTTGACCCAGTACTTGTTCCAGAGCAGGTCGAGGAGATGAGAGTCGAGGGAGGATTTGAAGTAGGAGACTTCCAAGGAGTAATACTGCCGACAGTGCACCCCAAAGTCCTCAATCTTCTCCAGGGGGATGGTCTGGTATTCCCCTGGGCCGTCATCAGGGGGCGTGTACCCCTGCAGCAGAGGGGGGGGACAGACAAGGAATGAGAACACAAAAGTAGAATTCAAGATTGTCTATTTCAGCCACAAATCCATGAAAATAAGGTTCCCCAGTTGACAATTGACCTCTGACCCTGACACACCCCACACTGACTTGACATACCTTGGGGTAGGTCCTGAAGGCCCCCAAGCTGACCTTCCCAGCTGATATCGTCCTAATGGGGTCCACTACAATGGCCACCCACGGCTCCTGGAACTGCTGATTGGTCATCTGCGTCCCCACGTCAATCCCAGAGAGCCAACAGCCGTACCCAGGATGGCTGTGGTACCACCCCATGGCGTTTTCAAGCCGCCCAACCTAAACGCAAACAATGAATGATTTGAGTACAGTGGACTTGTGCATACATTTGGCTACTGCATGTGGTAACTTTAAATTACCATTTTGGAGGAGTCAATGTATGTGGACATGTACTCGTAGGCTTCCGTCTGAGCATTCACGCGCGTTTCCGTGCCTTCTACAGGGACAGCAAAGACATCCATGACGACCATCGTCGGGCCGTCAATTTTGCCCAGGATTAGGCCCATCACCTCCAAACGCCCACCCGACCGGGCATGCATCACCATCTTCAGCAATGCCAGAGCAGAAATCTTCACTTCTTTGAAGTAATGGGGACTGTGGGGAGAAAAGTGATGGGCATTAAATAGAAACAACATCCATAAACTCACTCTTTTGCCCATGGTTTGGCTGAAAGCAACTCCTGCTGCTGTGCATGGTTGTATTTGAAGATAGCATCCACGCTGGACACGTTAGAAATGTCATTAACCAGCTCAAATGTAGCTCTGGCTGTGGCAGAATCCATTCTCCTCAAATCTACTGACTCAGCAAAAAGGAGGTCAGAGGTCAGAATTGGGACCACCAAATGGAGTCTTCAAGTCAGAAGAACTCTTCCTCAGGTGAGTAGAATGGCGGCAGGTTGGTGTATTTCACTTGACTGTACTAACAGAACATTCAGGGGTGCTGTCAAGGCAGAAACTGGGCGACCTTGTGAGCGAAATTGACCCCAAACAAGTCCTGGATGAAGATGTGGAAGATGTAAGTTCCCTCCCCTAAAAAAAACTTTTCCCTTTCCTTTTTGGAATGGACTTTGCTATCACTGTGGTTCTGCGTACCAGCTCCTGTTGCAGATGGCTGATGATTTCATAGAGAGTGTGGTAACATCTGCGTGCAAGCTAGCACGACATCGGAAATCCAACACTCTAGAAACAAAGGATCTTCAGCTTCATCTCGGTATATAGCTAAGCACCCCTCTGAATAGGATGCCCCCCTTCTGATTGGTTTTGTATTGCATGTAGAGCATTCGTGGAACATCAGAGTGCCAGGGGTCATGGTTGAGGAGACATTACCAGCACCCAAGAAATCCACCAGCACAGAAGCACACAAACAGGTCAGCAAGACCCCCCCCCCAATAGTACGTACATGGTCCCCCTTTACAGCGCACCTCTCTATTACACATACAATGCATGCAGAGAATGAACCAGATCAAGAAATCCCAACGATAGCAACTACAACACTGCACCCCCGTCAAAAAAAGATTTTTTGTTGGCACGAAAAGGCTTATGATTACAGGGGTAGGCATTTGGGGGAAGGCCAGGTATATGTATGGTGGGAGGGTTGGTTGGCATTGTTTATCATTCTTGAGCTTTGGTCTCCTCTGCCATTGCTTCACCACTGTCCCTAGCCTTCCCCACATCACCACCCTCCTCTCCCCCATCCTGCTTGGGTTGCTTGGCAACAGACCCCTCTCCATCTTTCGACTTCCGCCTCCGCTTCCTGCTGTCCCATTGGTTGCCGTGCCGACCTCCACGGCCCCCCCTCCTGCCTCCCCTCCCTCCACCACGCCCCACACGGGATTTCCCCCTGGACATCCCCTCCTGAGCCTTCACCCAATACTCCACTTCCTCCTCACCTAAATGGGCCAAAGGTCAGGATTACTAGTAGTTTACTAGAGTAGTATACTAGCATACCATCGAGAATCCTGAGCTCCACCTCAGCGCCACACAGCTGGGGTTTCCCCCCCTCGCTAGCAGCAGCCGTCAGCCCCTCCAAGCCCTTGGTCGCACCATTCTCCTCAGTAAACCTAATGTGCCCCTGGACACGCACACACATACATACACATCATCCTGTTGGACAAACACAGGGGGCAGCCACTATTACCTCTTTGTCTCCCTTCTTGAAGTCTATGAAAGCAACTGTAGCATACTCTTGCATCACTTCCTATGAAGAAAAAGACCCGGTTATAATGAACACCCCTGTGCTATGAACACCCATATAATACGAACAGTCCCTTTAGAACTCAACTCTAACCCACCTTGATGTTCTCTCTGATGGTGTCAGGAGGCAGTTCGGGGCTCTTGAAGTGGAGTACAGCTCCCTTGGTCTGCACCGTTTTGCTGGTGGCCTCAGCCAATGCTGCTGCCTCTACTGCCGACTCAGTAGCCTCGTGCTTCTGTTCCTTCACCTTCTTCCTCTCTTCGGCCTTCCTCTCCTTCGGGCCAGCTTTATCAGCCTGAGGATTCGGATAAAGTGATGTGGTATAAGGAAGACAAAAAGGGGCAAGTTTTGCAAGAGGGCATCAACGAGGCCGG
>JAAGOD010005873.1_pt1 | contig 12404 bp, 16 predicted proteins | sample 8389681 | NCBI WGS metagenome assembly JAAGOD01 (sample SAMN13964374, study PRJNA552185) | sponge metagenome | biome: deep-sea hydrothermal vent fields; feature: spots directly above weak diffusing fluid; material: seawater and sediment | host: Tedaniidae sp. KZ-2020 ... | reverse complement strand
TGTTTGTGGGTTCAGATTCCAGTATGTGTGCGAGGGATGGAGGCAGATGAGGTAGGCTACCGTGTCAAGCTGAAGAAATGTGTCGGACAACTCATTTACCTCAAGAGCTTAGAAAAGGTGCTGAAATTGGACTAATACGAATCTAAAGAAAGCAGAAATTTTGAGCGCCTTTTGTTCACTTAGTTTCAGCATGAGAAGGATGGGAACAAGGAGGCGTGTCCTATCTGTATGACAGCCATGGGGAGAGAGGTGAGAGGGGTGGGTTCGCCCCGAGATTTGTCGGTGATGTCACCGTTTATTGCATTGCTATTAGTGGGGCGTGCTGCCGTGTGGGCACTCCTTGTGCGTGGAGTGCATGGGGACCCTTGTGGGGCAGCACAGAGGCCACTCCCCCCAAATCCCCTGCCCCATGTGCCGGGAGAAGTGTGGCCCTGAGGACATCAACTACGCCAAGCTGGGGGCGGAGCCAGACTCCAGGGGGGAGGCCGAGGAATGTGAGCCCATACCGGTCAATGGAAAGTACGCGTCAAAGATTACGGCAGTGGTGCAAACCCTCCTCAGCATCCAAAAAACAGAACCTACAGCAAAGGCTCTCGTTTTTTCATCAGTAAGCACACCACCTCGTATAGTGGAGCCTCTGAATAGAGGACACATTGAGATCAAGTCTACTGTCCCTTGTAGAGAGGTTGTCCTTACCTCAGAGGTCAACGAGTCCTTTTTTCTGAAGTTGGGAGTCTTTATCGTATTTTCTATTGTCCTGTTGTGAATGGGCGTAGTGGAATGAGGTGTTGGAGCAGATTTCAAAGTGTCTGATGGAGAACAGTGTCGTCCACCAGCTGATGAAGGGAGGGAAGTCCACCTTCCAGAGCAAGCTGGCAGCCTTCAAGACCAGTCCTGAGGTGAATGTGCTCCTCATGCTGTTCCAGTCGGGCTCCAAGGGGCTCAACATCGTGGAGGCAACTCACGTTCTCCTTGTCGAGCCCCAGCTCAATGTGGGGGTGGAGCTTCAGGCCGTGGGGAGGGTGCATCGCATGGGGCAGACCAGGTGTGTGCATGTACATGCATGTGTGTGCATGCATGTGCGTATCTGTGTGCATGTGTGTGAGCTTACAACTCTTCCTTTTGTGTGATTGTGGTGCGTGCGCAGACCCACGACAGTTCACAGATACATAGTCAAGCATTCCGTAGAGGAGAAACTTCTCAAGCTCTTCCACGGCAACCAAGGCCCCTCCCCCTCTGACATCCTCCTAGGGTAAGTCTAGTTGGAGGAGCCAGAAGCAGTTGCATGACTGTTCACATGTCATCATGCATGAGAGTGTCCATGTTAAAGCATTATTGTGTTGATTTCATGGTCCTCAATTTTTCAGGGACTCCACAGCTAACCTGACATGTGGGCAGCTAAGGGACCTGCTGCTCTCCTAGGATGAGGTCCAATCCATTATTTAACCTTTCCTTCAATGTATTATGCTGTATCATTAACCACCACATGTAAGCCACACCCCCTCATCATGTAAACCACGCCCCCTCATCAGTTGCTCATCCGTGATTCAGGTCTTCTATTTATTCAACTTGTGTCTAATCTAAGGTTATAAAATTTACTGATGCTGATGGAGTAAGAAGGCATTGCATTCAGATTCAATGTGAGCGTCTGAGGGGAAGACCCTGATCGCTGGAGAACCTGGAGGGGGTCTGGGCTGAGGGAGGCGTGTAGTGAATGGGATTCTGCAGGGCGGCCTCGACATAGTGCACGATTCCAGGGAGAACCTCCTCAGCTGTGTGAAGGATCTAGAGAGGGAGAAAAGGGTTTCACTACTTTGGAAAAGGGAAGCCTACTAGTAAGTTTCCAGTTCCTTTACAAGTCTATTTTAGGAAGCATGCATGCTGGCTGTTGGCAGGACTGTAAGTCTAGAGAGACGCACCTGGTCTGCTGGGAGCAGGAACCCAGCACCATTGCTGTCGCTACGGAGCTCAATGCAGAGAGAAGCCGACCTGTAGCCATTGTTGGTGCTTGCAGCATCTTTACTGTAGAACCTAGGGGGGGAGAGAGAGAGAGAGGGATGGCAAGAGGCAATGATCACAATGCTGGCTCTATTGTCTCTTGGCTAAATCCAGTGTTAATAGTATTCGTGTTTCAGATCCAGCCTCCCTCATCAAAATATGCTACCTCCTCGGTTTAGCCTGGGTTCGAGGCTAAACCATTATTATGCCATTAGCTACTTTCAACTACCAAGTGTTGGTTTTAGGGAATCTTGCAAAAATAAAGCGTGAACCATCAATATTGTAAATCACTACTGAGCATGATACTCTACTCACCAATCTGCTGCTATGCCATAACAGTAGTAGAGGTCATGGGACGTCTCAGAGGTGTACTCTGTACCATGAACCTAAAACGAGAAAGCAAGTCATGTGACTGGAACAACAAAGTCATGTGACTTAGCCGCATGTCACAAACCGAAAGATAAGATTATCATGTAGACTAGCACCTTAGGTCATGTGACTAGGCTGTATTGTCATGTGACTGTGAGGGTTTATGCACGTACCTCCCTGATGAACTGGACCATGGAGCTCCCGACTCTCCTGTGGAAGGCGTCATCGGGTGCCGTCTCGTTACTCTCCCCCCATGGCCTCAGGATCAGTTGCCCGTACGAGTGCATGTCAATGGACCCGATAATGGGCCCGTTGGCTCGGAAATTCCTGACAATGTTCTGGGTCTCCTTCTCCGACAGGGCTGTCGGTCCTCCATAATCCTCGTCCTGACAGTGACTCTTGGATTGCTGGGGCAGAATGGCTGATCTCCACTCTAAACTGATAGCCATGACTTACGAAATAGAATCCCTCAGGAAAATTCCTGTTGATGTCGACTCCAATGCATCCACTTCCAAAGTCTCGCCTGTTCTTACGCCACATTCTATCAGTAGTCCACGAGTACTGCAAAAAAAAACAGTGACATCATGCGTAAAACAGTGTCATGTGACACAAGATTTGTGACCACACCCACCACATAGCCGTCAGGGTTCACAAAGGGGACGAGGACGAACTCCAGGTTGTCCATGAGATTATGTATTCTCTTGTCCTCCGCGTAGCTCACCACGAAGTGATTCACCAGGTACATGCAGACGGCTCCAGAAATCCACTCCCCTGGGAAAGATGTTGAGATCTTGTTACAGTTCCTTCAATTCCTTCAATTTACGGGTAAGCGAACTTGGAATGCTACATTATCTAACTCTACATCGCCTCGTAAAAATTATGGCATTGCCTTCTCACTTCAGTGTCATCTGTCACTGCGTGTGACACAGGCCATAATCAAATGTTTGCTAAGGGCACTTGACCATTTCCCCTTTCCTCCCACCACAGACTCACTGGCATGGATCTGGCACTGGATGTAGAACTTCTTCTTTTGCAGCTGCTGGCTGCTAGCGGCTGTTCCGGTGAAGTGCACGCTGGGCATGTCTCTGTTGTGAACAGTCCGGCCGATGGATTTGATGGTGACCAACTGCGGATAGGCTTTTCCCAAGTTATTGTACCACCTGACTGTTGAGTCATAGTCGTGCTGAGTGTGTGTGTTGCATTTGGGAATTCAAAACAATCATTTCAAAGAACGTTCTTTCACTACACCCTTTCAGTTTCTGACTTACATATTCATCAAACCATGCCTTGCTCAGTTGCATGTGAGCCTCCCACTCCTCCATCTTAGCCTCACACTCACGCAAATCACCACCCTGAGAGGGAGGGAGAGAGGGAGGGAGGAAAAGTTAGTGCTGCCAATCTAAAGATCTGTTGGAGGAAAAGTTAGTCCCAACGAAGCTTCATTGTGTAGGAAGGAAGGGATCTTTAATGATACCATACTGTATACACAAAGTGTGAAAAGGTTTATCACTATACTGCAGTCAGCATAAGATAATATTAATGTTGATGAGACAGGCTGTGACTGCAGAGATGCTATAAGGAAATACGGGTATGGACTAAGAGGAAAACCATCGAAATGTCAAAAGCTACTCGTTAGAGGTGAACGCATATCTGTGATTACAGCTATGACGAATTCATGTGTCCTTTCACGGAAAAGGTCATTGTGGTGGCTGCAGGAAATGGTCCCATCTCAGGGGCACATGTTTACTCAGCACACCTCCAACAACATTCTGTATCCAACCTGGAGCTAGTACGGCCTCCACTACACAGCTTAGTGTGGCTGACCTGAGGCAGCACGGCCTTCACCACCTCCTGGAGCCAAGCCTCTTGCTGCGCTTTCTTCTGGGGGAACATCTTGGCCTCAGCGGATTGGACGTGAGCTTCAAGATCTTGCACCACGACAGAACACTCTGGAAAGTAGTCCTGCACACGGGCATATGCACTCCCCTGTATACGCATGTCTATGCTCTCCTTGCCTATGTGCCACACATCAGAGTGCTGTTGGAGGACCTTCACTGTCGGTCTATTCTTGTCAGGGCTGGAGAGAGAGAGAAAGGGGTCAAAAATTCATAGCCACACTTCCATATTCACAACATCATCTGTTTAAACGTTGAATATAACTTGTTTGCCACAAGATATAGGTATTATAGCAAACGTCCTTGGCTAGATCAAGCCATGATCACAACTAGGGCTAGATCTTTACCATCTCACGACGATTTCTCCCTGGTAGCTGACTAGCCGGGAATACTGGTCCTTGGCCAGCGCCTCAGGCGCTAGGAGGCCTATCAGTAGCAAGGCACCAGCACACAGCGCTGCCACCAAGAACGCCATAATCTTCTCTACATACAAATTCAGTTTCCGTGTTTTTACTTTGCGCGGAAGCAAAGTTAACCACACCTCTACTAATATTGTGGTTTAATGATTGAAAAGTGAAAGAGATTTCCTCTAGCTAACAACAGCTCTAGCTAGCTCCCTTCAAAGGAATATCTTGACAGGAAGCTGTACGGTTTGCTGAGACGTTGCACCTCCTCCACCATAGTCTGTGGCCAGGTCACCAGTAGCCTGGTCTTGGACGGCTTGCCATACACCTTCTTTGCGCAGGCGTCAAGGTAGTCTGCTGGGCAGGGCAGGTCCAGGAAGTGGCATATCATGGAGACGGTCTCCTTGGGGATTGCAACTAAGTCTGAGTGATGTACGGTGAGGGAGGTGAGGTTGGTCTTCTTCAGGAGGTTGTGAGCGCTGTTGATCAAGAGAAAGGTTCGGTTTGTCTGGTACCCGAGACCGTGAGGGTTGCAATGTTTCCGTTCCTTGGTGGCCGGGAGCTTGGATTTCTTCTTCCCTCCAGCGTCTGCGTAGAGGAGTCTTGTTGAGATCATGTCGTAAGGATTTCTCACCACGTGGATCACTCGTATTGGAACTCGGACTGTCCTCTTCAGTTCTTCTAAAATCTCCACGAATCTGTCTGGGTTGGTGTCAAAAAACTGAGAGGTGACTGCACCAGACTTGTCTCCGATCACCTTCAGAGTTGTGAAGTTTGCCTGCCAGCTGGACTCCACTCCCAGTGTGTAGCCCTTATCAGACTTCACCTCACTCCTCCACCCCGTCAGGGCGTTCTCCACACTGTTCTTGTACAGGGCGTTGTAGAGGCCCATCCTCTGGGCATGCTTCTTGGTGGCCTTCTCCCACTCCCGAAAGAGATTGTACTCGTGGGCTATGATCATGTTCGGGTGGGCGTCCATGATACTCCCCACGATGCTGTGACCACTTCTCGGGTAACCCACAAAGAAGACAAACGTTTCAACTCCGTACACCTCTTCAGCCATCAAGGCTTTCCTGACGCTGGTTCTTATTATTGGGGGAGGTGGACGATGGTGGACTGGTGAGAGCTCCATGAGATTGAGGTCCCGATAGTCCACGCAGGAAGATTTGTTTAAGAGAGTCAGGTTGGAGATTTGCTCGTCCGTGCTGGCTGTGTCAGCTCCCTCTGTTCCTAGCTTCATGAGGACCCTAGCTGGACTGGCTGTGTCAGCTCCCTCTGTTCCTAGCTTCATGAGGACCATAGCTGGACTGGCTGGGTCAGCTCCCTCTGTTTCTAGCTTCACAAAGAACATTGCTGGTTGTTGCTGCTCCCTGCTGTGAGGTGTGTAGTGGACAGGAGGGTAGTCTTTGAGAATGGTGGCAAGAATGAAGGAGCTGGCTAGGAAAGAGACCAGCAATGGAGCCCACCTCAAGAAACACAGAAGCATTAGCTTGCTTCTCCTCTCCATTGGTAAGAGGCAAGGCTTGGTAGATCCATCATCTTCTGCACCATAGTGATCCTGGAATGCATCATCGCATTGATGCAAAAGGTGGGTGGGGCTAATTTTGTACGCCCACGCATGTGATTACTTTCTCACACCAAAATGGCCGCTACAAGGAGGGCTCTTCACTTTGTGTTTAAAGTTGCCGACAGAACCAGCACTGCTTCTTTCTACAGAGATGTCTTGGGGATGAAGGTGTGTTAGATTGTTCCCTACCCTGGGCCTAAATCAACAGATCTCAGTTTGAAAGTTGCTTCAAGGACTTTTGTTTCTCCAGGTTCTTCGTCACGAGGAGTTTGAGGAGGGTTGCAAGGCCAGCTGCAATGGGTATGCATGCATATATATGTACATGCTGATGCAGTGAAGATCACATGACTCTGTCTTGCATGCTGCAGTCCCTATGACGGCAAGTGGAGCAAATCCATGGTGGGTTACGGGAAGGAGGATGACCACTTTGTGGTGGAGCTCACCTACAACTATGGCATCAAGAACTACGTCAAAGGCAACGAGTTTCAGGTGCTATCTCCCACCTCCCTCACAGCATGGCTTGATGTAGTGCTCTCTTGCAGAGGATCAGTGTGCACTCGAAGGAGATTGTGGAAAGAACAAAGAGAGTCAACTATGCTCAAAGAACTGTACTGCATCTCCCACTATAGCAAGCATGCATGTGAGCCTCTTTTATCTCAACACAGGGGGAGGATGGAGCTGTGATAATGGAGGCACCTGGTGGCTATGCCTTCCATGTCTACGAAAGGGACACAGGGAGAGATGGTAACTAAACTAACTTTGCTAAAGTGTTCACGGCTGTGGATGTTCTGGTGTAACCTGCAGATCCAGTGTATTCTGTGACACTGAGCGTTTCTAACCTCACAAAGTCTCTGCAGTACTGGAATCAGTTGCTTGGAATGAGAATATACTCCCAGTCTGATTCCAATGCCATGCTTGGCTATGCAGATGACCAGGTATCTACGTAGATAGAGGATCTATTTCCACAACCTCCTCGACTATTGCAGGCACGTCTTGAGCTGGTGCAAATAGCAGAGCCCATTGACCGAGCAGAAGCATTTGGAAGGATAGCCTTTTCCTGCCCTAAAGCTGAGGTGCGCAATCTTCAAGAAGCTATATTTTTTGAAGCAATGCTCATGTTGCGCTCTGCTGTAGCTTCCTGGCATTGAGCAGTCTGCTAAAGATGGCGGGAACACTATCCTCACTCCTCTAGTGAGTCTGGACACTCCGGGCAAGGCAACTGTGCATGTTGTCATTTTGGCAGACCCAGTGAGTAGAATCTTTTCACTGCCCGAGGTAGTTTAAAGTGTCCCACTCACTCACTCAATCTCTCCCCAGGATGGTCATGAGATCTGTTTTGTCGGTGACGAGGCTTTTCGAGAGCTCTCCAAGGTGGACCCAGAAGCCGACAGATTACTCACTGAGGTGAGAGATTTGCTCAATTTATGAGACCATGGTTGTCAAGACTCTTTTGCACGTCCTATCAGGCTATTTCAGATGATAAAAGTGATGAATGGTTTGCCAAGAAGAAATTTTAACATTTCGCACTTTGTGTTGATTCTACAAAAAAAAATTTGGAGAGCAATTTGTGGGTGGGGCTAATTAAGCACTAATTATTAGGTAAGCTAGTGCAAAAGATGAGGTTGGTGTTGTTTCTTGCCAGTTTTACAGGCCTCTGCCTAGCTGAGTACACCAGGACTGCTTCCTACCAGGGAGATGTGTTGGTGAAATGGTAAGCCTTGGCTATGCTAGCTAGCCACATGCTGTTTGCCTTGCAGCTATTGAAGTGGTGTTCAGCTATAGCTAGTATGTTGCTATCTTCTTTCCCCTGCAGCACTGGTCTGCAGAGAGCTGCTGTGCAGCACCTGATGGAGACAGTGGATGTGTGGCGTGTGGGAGGGGAGGGCAGTGTGGATTTCAGAGTCTCCAGCAAGCAGTTCCAGAGGATGAAAGGCGACCTGCCTGAGTGCAGGGAGGTGGGGAGTGTGGAGGAACTGGTGAAGAAGGCAGAGCAGGCTATGCTCAAGGGTCACCTCAACCAGACACAGCAGGAGTGGTTCGAAGAATATGTAAATATTTAGCTGCGAAGAACTGGGAAACTGTTTTGATCAAGTGTTACACTTTAGCACGATTATTCGGCAATCGTGTATTGGTACCAGGAGTTGTCTGAAGAACACCCACAACTGACAAAGTTCGTCCCGTCCATTGGAAAGTCAGTTGAAGGTAGAGATCAACCAGCTCTCCACATCACGGCAGTGAAGGATAATCCAGAAGTCAACACAGTCTACTTTCAGTGCCAGATTCATGCCAGTAGGTTCAGAATCAAGAAATCTTGCAGAAAGAAAACTTTGAATGTAGGTTAGATATCTTGCAGGAGAGTGGATATCGGGGGCAACTTGTATGTACATAGCACAGTATCTAGTGACTAATTATGGAGTGGACGAAAGAGTGAGTGAACGTGACACTAACACTTCTTGCTTGATTTATCGACTGTGTGATTAATTATCGACTGTGTAGGTCACACAGCTGCTGGATTCCGTCGAGTTCATCTTCGTCACTTTCATGAACCCAGATGGCTATGTAGTAGGTCAAGAAAATATGATATTAGATACTTTGCTGGATCCACTATTTATTTCAGTATACCTGGACGATTGATAGGCTGTGGCGTAAGAATCGTCAGCCTGGTGGCATGGGATGCTCTGGAATAGACTTGAACAGGAATTACCCTTACAAATGGGGAGAGGTACTGGAGAAGTTGCTGAAGTCACTGCTTATCTACTTACAATGTGTGTGTGTGTGTGTGTGTGTGTGTATTTATAGTCTGGCAGCTCCAACAACCCTTGCAGCGAGACTTACCATGGATCAGGTCCAGCCTCCGAGCCTGAAACACAGAACACGATAAGCTATTTCCGGCAAGCTACTGCAAGCTAGAGCACCACCACAGCCCCAGGGTAGATTATTACTTTTTATCTTTGTAGTTCTAATTTTCCTATCATGGGATCCGTTGACTGGCACTCATACAGCCAACTTCTCCTCCGGCCATATGGTGAGTGCTTCAAAACTCCCTCTCACCCCTTTACTGCTGAATTTTGAAAGGTTGGACAAGAGATGACACTCCCGATGAGGCTCGCATGAAGGAGATAGGTGACCAGATGTCGGAGGTCATCTTTGAGGTGCACGGCAAGAGGTACACCTCTCAAAAGGCCATCGATCTCTACCAAACCTCGGGCACAGCTCGGGACTGGTTTTACTCCGAAGAAGCCAATGCTGGCAACAAGTACAGGTCTACAGGCTACACCATTGAGCTCCGAGACACCGGGCAGTATGGCTTCCTGCTCCCACCTGACCAAGTAATAATACTTCACGTTTAGTAATGACTTGAGTTTTGAGCATTATATATTATTCGTAGATAATTCCGACTGGAGAAGAAATAGTTCCAGCCGTGCTTTTATTTGCTGAAGAACTCAACAAGGACCCAATACCAAATGCTAATAACAACTAACTAACTATTTATTGTCTGAGATTATTGTTTATAGAGTGGTTCTTTGTTCAACGATTCAGCGAACACCATCACTGCTGCAACAATCTCCTCACCAGTAGGGATGATCTTAAATAGTACGGAAACATTTCATAATGGTGATGGTAGATTATATACTCTTTGTGGTCACCTGTGAAGGATCTAGAAGGAATCCTTCGCTCCCTGTGTCCCTCAGCTCAATCGTGTAGGAGGCTGATCTGATCTCCCCGTTTTCCTGATTGGCACTGTCGGAATAGAACCAGTCGTCAGCGGAGCCGGTGGTGGGGTACAGGCCAATGGACTTCTGGTTGTTGTAATACTTGCTGTGCACTGAATATATAGCCTCCGCCATCTCATCACCAAGCTGACAAAGCCTATCTTCATCAGGGGCATCTTCGTCAGTCCACCCTGTTTAGAACATTAATTCTCACTACCAGGAAATGACCTCGGGAATGTTATAGGGGGAATGCCTCATCACTTCAGGGGGTCCAAGATAATTACCATAGGGCCTGAGGACAAGTTGTGAGTAGGAGTGCCAGTCGATGGCACCAATAACAGGACTTTGTGAGGTGGTTTGAGAATAGAAATACGTAATGGTGTTTCTCGTCTCCGGCTCAGAAGCTGCGCTTTCACCGTGATAGACCTCAGAGCAAGGATTGCTCGAACTACCACCCTAGGGAAAGTTGTGAGTATTTAATATACATTCAAGGCAACCCCTAATTTGGATATTCAGCATGTGTAGTTACTCTCACCTCTGCCCAGTGGTCAGGGTAGTTCCTGTTCAAGTCCACGCCATAGCAACTACTACCTGGTCTCCTGTTCTTGCGCCACAGCCTGTCCCCAGTCCAGGTATACTGCAGGCAAGCAGTGGGGGGGCGCGCGTAGGGAAATTATCAGAGGGAGTCTCAAGTAAACTTACTGCATAGCCATCTGGATTCACAAAGGGAACAATCACAAACTCTGTCTCGTCCAGCAGACTTGTAACCTGTGAGAAATTTAATTCTTTTCTCGTTTGAAATTCGCGATGTTCTACTTACTCTATCATCATTGCCATAATTCTCTGCCAAGTAGTTTGCTATGAACATGCAAGTAGCACCAGATATCCACTCTCCTAAAAATGCCATTACAGGAGTAATCTGGTGCAAGGACATGGCAGTACAGCACCACTCATTGTGCAGGCCACTTACGAGCATGGATCTGACACTGGAAATAGTACTTTCTCCGGTATGTGCTTGTGCTAGCAGTGATGTGAACAGCAGGCTGGTCCCTTCCCTCCAAAGACTGACCGATGGAGGAGACAAATTGTACAAGGTTTGGGTAATCCTTGGAGAGATCCGCGTACCATTCGACAATATCCGTGTATTCATGCTACAGATAGCATGTACTGAATCTGCTAAAAATACTTGTAACCATCTCTAGTACTTACATATTCTTCAAACCACTCGGCTTTATATTGACCACAGTATTTTGTTCTGTTGAGGTTTCTTTTATACATTGCTTGCTCTGTGCTCCTGATGAGATCCTCCACACTCCCCTCCTCCCTGCACTCAGGCAGGTCGCCTTTCATGCTCTGGAACTGCTCACTGGAGACTCTGAAATCCACACTGCCCTCCCCTCCCACACGCCACACATCCACTGTCTCCATGAGGTGCTGCACAGCAGCTCTCTGCAGACCTGAGCTGCAGGGGAAAGTAACCACCACTATCTAGCTAGCTCAATGCCTGCAAGACAAACAGCCTCTAGCTAGCTAGAGCTTCTAGCTAAGCCTTACCATTTCACCAGCACATCTCCTTGGTAAGAAACAGTCCTGATATACTCAGATAGGCAGATGCCTGTGAAACTGGCAAGAAAGAGTAGTAGCCCCAACCTGAAATTCATGATCTTAATAATAGCTGCAGGCCTCTAACATCTGCAATCTGGCCACAGCTAGGGAAAAAAGTGGGTGTAGCTCTAATTAAAATTGTTTTGTCATCAATTTTTTTGGTGTCTGGACCAGAAATGAGGCTGGTGGTTCTGTTGGCTTTCCTTTCCCTGGCCTGGGGAGGCCTCAGCCTTAAGGAACAGTACTCCAGGACAGTATCTTATGAAGGAGAGATCCTGGTGAAATGGTAAGTTAAACAGATATGGGTCTTGCTTGAGAATTTTTGCAACAGCAATCTTGGAGCTAGCTAGCTAGAGCTGGATAGCTAGTTACAACAGCTCTTTTCTTCATCCCCCTGCAGCACTAGTCTGCAGAGAGCTGCTGTGCAGCACCTGATGGAGACAGTGGATGTGTGGCGTGTGGGAGGGGAGGGCAGTGTGGATTTCAGAGTCTCCAGTGAGCAGTTCCAGAGGATGAAAGGCGACCTGCCTGAGTGCAGGGAGGTGGGGAGTGTGGAGGAACTGGTGAAGAAGGCAGAGCAGGCTATGTTCAAGCGTCACCTCAACCAGACACAGCAGGAGTGGTTCGAAGAATATGTAAGCAGCCATTGTGATAGATCTGGAGTAAGATTTTAACGCCTTCCATTTATGCTCACTACTATACTAAAAGCCAAACATGCAATAAAATATAGTATTCCCTCAAAGTAATCATCACTTAGTCATGTGGTCTATGAATTTTATTATTTCCTCCAACAGCACCGCTATGATGATATAGTAGACTGGTGGAGCAAGCTGGCTGAAGATAACACAGTTCT
>JAAGOD010071492.1_pt1 | contig 12454 bp, 12 predicted proteins | sample 8389681 | NCBI WGS metagenome assembly JAAGOD01 (sample SAMN13964374, study PRJNA552185) | sponge metagenome | biome: deep-sea hydrothermal vent fields; feature: spots directly above weak diffusing fluid; material: seawater and sediment | host: Tedaniidae sp. KZ-2020 ... | reverse complement strand
TTTTGCACCTTTCCCACTTTCTGTTTCAGAGGTGGAGATGCCATCCACTTCTTCCAGCTCCCTCATCAATCTCCCCAACTTCCTGTCCGCTGCTTCCTGTTTCCTATATGGCGAGTTCACACCTGCTGATCGAAGGTTGTTGACAAGATACATCTCGGCCTATGGAGGGTGAGATATCTTTCTCTAATCAAATGGGGTGAATGGATTTCAACCCTATGCAAAGGTGAGACCTCCGAATAATTGACGGAACCTTCTGTTGCCTTAGGCATGTTGAGGACTACATGAGTGAGAAAGTAACACATGTGGTGACAATGGAGGATTGGGATGAGAATTTTGATCAGGTTAGATCTGTGTAAAATAGTCTTGCTGGTACTGTTGTGGTTTTTGCAGGCTCTTACTGATAACAGCAGCCTTGCATTTGTGAGACCCAAATGGGTCTTTGAATGCCACCGTCAACAGCAGTGTGTCTCCCACTACTCCTTCGAAGTGGCCCCAAGATAATTACTACACTAGGAGAGAGCGTCTTTTTATTTCAAGCTTGAGCTGGCTAGCTAAACGTTTTAATTCTGTGGTTTTTAAAAAATTACTTCCTCTTCCATTTCCTGTTTCTTGAGATCTCTTTTCCGCCCAAGAGGTCTAGCTCTGTGTGTGGTGTGCCGGCCCTGCATGCTAATCCCTCGCTTCCTATGTTTGTGGAAAGGTGACGGATAGTATTCAGCTGTTGTAGTTTCCCCAAACTGCCTAACCCGAGGCGGAAGCTAGGTGTCTGCTGAGGATATTATCTCTGTGACAACTTGGAAGAGAATATCTTGTTATCCAAGATCAGCCCCTGTCTAGTTGACGGGCTGCTATCGATCAAGAAGAGATCGGAGAAACATGGACCCGACTGTCCAGATTGATCCTGAGCGCTGTGTCTTGGTGCTGGGATCCCAGCTAGCTGCAGCGGCACTGGCCCTATCTGAAGGCGTCCCAGCTGCACTATCCTACACCATGGTCATAGACATTGGCGTGCAAAAGATGCTGGATCTCGAAGGAGTGGACACTGTGGAGGAGAAGTCGCGAAGGCAGTCCTTGCTGCTGAGTGCTTATGAGTTGGAGCCTTCCTTTGCAGCCAGCAAAGTGGTGGATTCCCTCAGGGAACATGGTTTGTATCCCCAGTGGCTGAATGAGCTGTTTGGGAGCCTTCTGGCCCTCCCCGTTCACCGCAACCAGGGGGGAGTTGTGGAGCGGCTTGCCTCCCTGCAGGAGCAGGGGGCACTGCTGGTTTACACCTATTATGACACCATTCTAGACGTGGCACTTAACACCTCTCCGATCCTGCTCAGCGACGAGGATGGAGTTCGTAACTGGGCCGGACGGCAGACGCGAGGCCTCCTGCACGTACACGGAGCATACTCCCAGCCCAACTCTGTTTGCTGTGACTGCGTCAACTATCGTCAGCTGGTGGGAGAGTCATGTGGAGCCCCGTTCCTCAAGGAGGTCTGTCGGAATCGTACCGTCATCTTCATCGGCTTCGACAGCCAGTTCTTTGACCCCTTTCTCTCAAAATTCTCTCGGACGTTTCTGAGTAGGTCGCAGCCCCCCCCACTCCTGCTGTCGTCCATAGCAACGGTTGCCAAGCTCCCGCCGCTGGAGTCGTTCTTGACGCTCAGAGTGCCACAGCTGACCAACCTGGAGCATATATTTCTCACTTCCTCCCCTCTCCCGAGACTAGGTAAGTAATTGGTTGTTGTTGTTGTTGCATGGAAAATTTGAATTTGAGGCGATACTTTTCCCCCTAGCAGCAGATAGGGGGAGTGTATTCATTTTACTTTGTAAATTTTGGGATTATTAGAGCAAATTTATGACGTTTTGATTTCACGCTGGGAAAGTTCAGTTCTTGAGCTTGATAACGGAAAGGTGGTTTGGTATGAGCAATTTGTGTGTACTTGCCGTATTCTGTGGTTCAATCAGTTGTGGGAATGGTCATCCCAGGGAGACCAGTAGAATGTACATTTGATACGGGACATTATCTCAGCGCTCCTACCGAAAGGGAGCACTCCTTGTTGTGTCCTAGTAACCGGTGAGTGGGGTTGTCTCATTTTTAACCAACCAACGGCTAGAAACTCATGTTCGTACACAAGTAAAGTGTCTAGACTCTCAAAACTCGTAGGAAACATCTACAGCGAACTCCCTCTTAAACCTGGAGCCCTCAAATCTGGCCACCTCAGTATTCAGGATGTACTAATCCAATCCTCTGAAATGAGACCACTCCTCTAATCATGACACTTTTGAGGGGTGGCCGGATTAGAGGGAGTCCACTGTTATAATAGTGCATCAGACATGGACCCGGCAAATGGACAGTGGCTAAGTGTTGGGAGCAACACTAGCCAGACATGGTGAAATGTTAAGTGTCAGGAGTGAGGTGAAGTGGCCTTGGTCTCTCAGCTAGCCAGACATGGAGGTGTGTGAAAGCAGGAAGAGCAGGGAGGATGTTGAAACTGGCCTGTGAATAGTCTGCTGGCATGGGAACCAGAGTTATGCAGACTCCTTGTCTTGCTGCTGTGGTTACAGTACAAAGGGCCAGAGGTTAGACTCATTCCACCACTTCCTATGATAAGTGCTTTAAATGATGTGCTGTAAATAATATTTTTCTGTGTGTGTGAGAGAGAGTATTTGCTAGACATACAGAGAGAGAGAGAGAGAGAGAGAGAGAGAGTGAGAGAGAGATGTCCCCCCACCCCCTCCATAACTCCCTTCATTACACTATGAAGCATTCAGGCATTCTAGAAGTGCTAGCTAGCCAGGAGCCAGGAGAGGTGGCGTCACAGCGTAAGTGTGAGTTTAGTTTAGATTGGCAGCTTAGCTCCATGCTGTTGAGCAGCTATGCTTGTCTGGGCAGTGAAGCAGTGTCCGTTCCATGTGTGCTGCACAAACCACCAAACAAACCGCCTGGAACTAAATATTTTCAGTTCCAATCCACTTCTCCTTGGTTCTCCCCTGTCTCTACTCTACTCCGGTTAGCTCTGTCTAGTCCATTTCAAGAGTCATCTATTTTAGTATTGTAGTATCTGGCAATTGTATTACTCCTGAATCAGAAGGAGAATTGTGGCTTGCTTTCCTCTGGAGCTGGTCTTGTTGCTAGGGAGCCAGCATTGAATGGTGTAGCCTCTAGATACACATGGAGCGTGCTGTGTACGAAGCAGATAGTTATGGCTCTGCAGCTGGCCTTGTTGCTAATGCTGGGAGCCACCATTGAAAGCTGCAGCCGCCTGCCTATACAGGCCCACTCTGTGTACACACTGGGAGCATACTGGAGCATACTGAGGGGTGTATGGAGGTACTGTTATAGGCCCAGCTGCAGAAGGGTAAACATGAGGAAGTCAGTGTGTGTATTGGTGGTGTGTAGAGTTGTGAATTTGTGCACCTGCTTTAGCAAAACCCCAAGATAGTTTGTTTTTAAGCAAGGGTGGAAGTTTAGTTTTTGTAGAATGTTCATATGTAAACTGTTCCTGTCTGGTGCTGTAGTGAAGGCAGTATAGTAGCTGGTTGCCTGGGAGATGCACCCTAGTCATGACCCTGTCAGAACCCCACTTCCTTTTTGAGTTAACCTGGGATTATCTGACACCACTCTCCTGATTGATGGATTTCTGGCCCTTAGGAATGGAATTCCACAAAGAAAGAGAGAGGGAGGGAGGGAGAGAGGGAAATGGAGCGAAGAGAGAGAGTGGTGTGTATGTGTGGTGGTGAAGTCTTGACTGGCTGCATATCCTGGAAACTAAGGCTGGCTGTGGTCGCCCACAATGCGGCATTGATGATAACCCAATTCCTCTCCACACCACCACCATCAGACCACTTGCCTTCACCTCAATGCAAGGAAATGTCTTGTTCAGTGACCACTGAATGAAAGGCAGCTCACCCCACAATGGGGTGCTGAGAAGCTGGTTGGTTCCCTTTACAGCTCTCCCTCCATTGACGCTGAATGGAGGCTGGCCACAATAGAGTACCGTGGCCACCTCACCTCAGCTCAGCTCAGAGGTCACTGTGGATGTGACCAAGAGTGGTGGTTGGTAGCCAGATTAGAGAGAGTCTACTGTATGTAGACATTCAGCTGAAAATGGGGCCACCCCTCTCATCAGGACATTCTGACTTGGTCCCCGAGGGTGGCCGGATTAGAGGGAGTCCACTGTATTGCCAGCTGAGTAACCAGGACACTTTTGCCTGCTCTGGAGGGTGGCCGGATTAGAGGGGGACCCCTATTGTGTGACTGCTCCCCATGGTCGGCTGCCGTGCAGGTATGCAGAAATGAATGGATTTCCTCCTGTGTCCAAATTGGTTTCACATTTGGCGGAAGCAGAGAGAATCCTCTCTCCTTTCCTCATCATCATCATCATCACTATGGGCTGGCGTCCACCATGGGCTGCAGGCGTGTCAGTGTGTAGGGGGGAGAGCAATGAACCTTGAAATGTAGCAGTCCTGAGTGTGGTGGGGTGGATGTGATGGTGGTGGACTCCCTCTAATAATCCGGCCACCAGTCAGAGGTAGCCCCTCTAATAGAGACTCTGCAGCGATGAGGTCACAGTGACTCAGCCCCAACAGAGGATGACATGATTTAGCCAACATCTGCTGTGGTAACACTGCATCTCCCGGCCCCTACCCCTGTCAACCAGAACTCGACAACTCTGTATCCTCTGATCTGTAGGTTCTACAAGCCATTGCTGTGTATGTGATTTCTCACCGAAATCAGGTTCCTAACGATGTAGCTGTACCTGGGATTTTGCAGTGATCTTCGCAAGAAAACTAGGATCCGTGTTCTGCACATAGTTTTCAAACAAGCTCTGGCCTTGTGATCTGGAGATGCTGAAGACTGTAGACTTTGATGCCATCTTCACCTTCTTCCGTTCCTATGGAAACTGCATGTATAAGGAAGGGAGTGAGTGATGCCCTTTTCCTCTGAGCTGACTTCCTAAACTAGTAGTGAGAATTACCCTGGTGTGGTTCTGGACGACCCACTCATGGTCATTTGCATGGGAAGAGGTTGGTAGTTTATGAAGCAAAGACTCTTTATGGCTTTTCGTGAGCTTCCCGACAGCTGGCCAAGGTATGGTATTGGTTGTGACATCAGAGAGGAGGAAAAGTGCCTGTTGGTGGGAGCTTACTAAAGGCTAATTGAGTAGATTGGGTGCCAGTTCTAAATTGGATGCTTGAAGCTTGAATGCTGTTAGTCTTGGAACCTAGACTTGGAATAGAGAAGTGACTTCCTATGGAGACAGATGGATTTTGGAGAATTTGGAGTGATTAGTGATTCAGTTTATGGGCTGTGCTGAATGATTCCGTGCTCCAAGGAATGACACTCTGACCAGTGGGATCACTGGATAACAATCAGTTCACCTTAGCTGAAAGAAGCTCTCCCTCTAATCTGAAATGAGACCACCCCTGTAATTCAGGCCACTTCCTAGTGCGAATCTACCCCTGAAATGAATCCCTACACTCTGCCTGATCCTAAGGGTGGCCAGATGGACTCTAGTACACATCCACCCCTGAAATGAGGCCACCCCTCTATGACAATCTGACTGATGGTGAGATTAGAGGGAGTCCACTGTATACTTAACGTTGAGGAAGGAGGTTTATGGAATTGAGGGAACCCCCAGCAATAGCGTGGCGAAGAGGAAGTGTGATGCTGCCTTCTGTCTTTGGAGTGTTGGTGGTGTGTGAGGAGTAACCAGATACGCGCTGGTAGTACTCCAGAGAGGAAATGGCCAGGAAGGAACAGTTAGCTGGCTTTGGTGGTATAATGGAGTGATGTAATGATCTCACCCTGGAAGGGGCAAACCTCAATCGACCTTTGGGCAGCAGGACACCCAATCTTTCACCATGCAATGGCAGCTCTTTTTGTAGTTACCATGGCAATGGACGCTGTTTCATAGCTATAATGCACCAACTCCATGCATCTGTGTCCCAATTGGTGACCTATTGTCAAATACACTCTAGCCTTCCTACCTAGAGTTACTCTAACTCTCATTGCACTTTGCCCTTTGCTTCCCTCCCTCCAGGAGCCAGGGACTCCATTGAGAACAAGATCAGCACCACCCTCCTCTACGCCGACAAATCCAGCTGCCTGGATGCTGCCGAGAGGGTAAAGGTCACCTCCGGGATCAACGTCCACCAGCTGACCATGCGCACGGAGCACCTCTTCCACCACCTGCTGCTCTACCTGGACCGCAGGGGGCTGGGGGAGCTGTGGAAGATCCTCTTCCCCCCCATGCCCCCCCCCCAGGGCGGGCAGGAAGTGGTGGCCTTTCCCGGGCTGCACAGGGGCCTGCTGGGCATCATGCTGGACAGCACTGTCATCTGGCTCAAGAGGTCGGTGGCTCTGGGGAGAAGCACATCTCCGCTCCCAATGCCAATGGACACCCTTCAAGGTGCGTAGGAACAGATGTGTTCGAGATAATTATACCTAAAGGTCTAGGATAATATCCCTCTCAGCTTTCTTACCAAACATGTACATGGTTGCCTGAGTTTTCTGGCTGGTGAGTATAATTGTGTCTTGGGGGCCCCCTTGTTTGCTGAGCCTCAGGGAAAAGCTGCTACGTAACTTGATTTGGTCTGGCAGTTGGAAGGAGTGGGTAGGAAGGGCTGAGCCATCTGCTGAGGGGAGTGGGGTGCTCAAAAAGGAAGAGTTTGTGAAGTTTGGAGGAGCTCTCTCGCTGCACCCAGCCGTGTGTACTGGCTGTGTCTGTGTGTCTGTGTGTGTACACAGTCCAGGCCTAATCTTGTTTGGATGCCAAGTCTGTGAGGTCCATGCTCAGCTTCAATGCGTGTCTTTTGCTGGTGGCAGCATCTGTTTCCTGTCTCTGTTGTGTGTGGTCTAGAGGTGGCGACCGTCCCTCCCTCCCCTCCCCTCCCCTCCCTCTCTCCCTCCCCTCCCTCTCCCTCCTTCCCCAGCTCCTCATATGCCAGCCAACACAGAGCAGGAACTCTTTGTTGACAATCCTTTAGTTCCGTACCATGCAGCCTTCCAAGGCTAACACCAGCCCTTGAGTCAGCGCTGGTGTGTACGTTAGAGTTTGGGGAAGTGTTTGTGGGATAGACATATCAGGAAATATGCCTTTGTGGTGAGTTCCTATGACAACACTGCATGCATGTCATGCTGATGTGCATTACCTGCTGTGGTGCAATGGTGTCAGTATCAGTGTTTGCTGGAGCAGGGCAGGCATGTTGACAGGACAATGTGTTTGGTTGTTATTGAAAGTGTTTCCTCACAAATTGGTTCCTGAGATTTGCCCAGCATGTAAGGGGGATTCTCGACATTCTATCTCTTTCTGGAGAAGTTGAAGGTTCTGTTTGCAGACCATTAGGGCGTAAAAGTGCTGAGTGAGCAGGAAATGGTACAGATCTTGTTACATGCTGCTGGAAACTTACCAAACATGTTGATTACTTGGAATTCCTAGTGCAACAGACCCTTGCATTAGCCATAATTCCCCAGATATGCATGCAAACGTCAATATTGTGATCCACCCTTTGATTTGTTATCTCCCTCCCTCCCTCCCTCCCTCTCTCTCTCTCCCTAGGTTCCCTCGACCGCACCTCCAGCTCCGCCCCTCACCACCTCCCCCCTCCCCGCACTGGCCACACCCCTTCCCTCACCACCAATGTGTCCGTCATCAGTTCCATGTGGGCTCCCATTGCCTCTGCCTCTGTCTCCAAGGCTGCCTCTCCCTCCCCCTCCTCCCCCTCCAGCACACGCCCCACCCTCCCCTCCCCACTCATCAGCTCCACCTCCCACATGGCCCTGGGCAGTCTGATGAACAGGGGAGGAGGGGGATCCCAGATGCAGTTGCTCCACCCCCATCGGATCCACGCCCAGGTGCGTAGGGTCCAGTCGGAGAAGGACCACCTGACTTATCGGGATCGGCTGGTGAAGCATAACCCGCTGAGACATAACGGACTCCTGCTTCACACGGAAAGCGCTCCCGAGATTGTCGAAACACCTCCTCCTCTCCCAGTGTCTCTGGACAGTTCGGCCTTGAGGATATTAGGGGGCGTGGCACTCCTGGAGCACTCCCGGGCAGGTGGAGCCGCCATGCGAACTTCATCATCGACAGCGGTAGCCGCGGCGATGGCCCCAAGCTCCTCCCCACGTGTGACACCAGACCGCAACCAGCTAGAGGTGAAGATTGAGTACGTTGACCAGCTGCATGGTCCCAGCAGCAGGAGAGACCTCGGAAGCACTGATGGCTTGGAGTCCAAAGGTCAACAGCAGCAGCAGAGAGTGGGTATGGTTCCCCTCAGCCCCCGAAGGTTTGCTGAGGAGAAACAGAAGTTTATTTCTGAGGCACAGCACTGGAGCAGGCAGGTGGACTCGGAAATGGCAAAGAAGAAAAAAGTTGAGGAGCCGGGGGCAGTCCACCTCCCCGCTACCCTGGGGGTACCACACCCCTCTCCCCTGGGGGGACTCTTCACGGCCAGGATGGCCACCGGACAGACCTCACTGAGTTCAAAGTTCAGTCAGGAGGAGCGTGAGAAGATCTTGCAGCAGCATTTCGAGCAGATTCAGCAGCAGCAGCATTTCGAGCAGATTCAGCAGCAGCAGCATTTCGAGCAGATTCAGCAGCAGCAGCAGCAGCAGCTGTTAGCTGGCTCCGCCCCCTCCTCTTCCAAGCCACACCCACCACACTCCCTCTCCATCTCAACTGCCCACTCAGCAGCTGCGGCAGGCCATGCCCCCCTCAAACTCTCTCCTCACCATGCCACACACCCCACTGCCAGCTCAGCAACTCCCTCCCCGAAGAAGTCCCCCTTCCCCCCTGCACCCCCCGCACCCCCCGCAGCCCCCTCGACTGCGGGGGTTACCGCCAGCATGCTCCCGTTCCTCAGCCAGGCAGCAGGTCTCCAAAACCTCCCCGCCACAGCTGCCACTAGCTTCCTCCACCCCTCCATGACCCAGTACCCGCCCACCATGACCTTCAACCCCATATACCAGGCCGCCCTCCAGCAGCTGATGGCCATGCAAGTCAAGGGGACCCCACCAATGTTGGTCTCGGATCCCTCGATATTCCAGAGCCTGATGGACAAGGTGCCTATCTTCCTCCCCGACGGCAGTATCACGTTTGTCCCCACCAACCCCCAGGCCTCAGGGCAGGGGAGGGCCACCTCACCGAGGAAGGAGGAGGAGCCTATGAAATCCCCGCCCTCCGAGGGGGTCAGTAACCACAAGCGTGTTCGCTCCCCGGATAGTGAGATGCGGGCGGATATGAGGGGCTCCCCTCCTAAGCGGAGGCGCTCCACTTCCCTGCCGGACATCACCCAGATACCTGGCTCAATACGAAACCTCAAGGAAGGAGGGGGAGGAGGAATAAAGGAAGAAGTCGACGACGACAATATGGGCGTGGTCATCACCAACAGCACCTCCTCCTCGGAGCCTCGCCCTGCTCGTCAGCTTGCCCCGCCCACTATGATCCACATCCCGCAGGACATCAAGATGAACGATCCCATGCTTGGGTTCCCCACGCCCCCCCAGAGCAGCCCCCTGGTGGGGAACTTTGCACTCTCTCCCATTGTCTTCTCATCCACGGCTTACCATGCCCACCAGCCCATGACCCCCGTGACCCCCAACCAGACGCCCCTGGGGGTAGAGCAGTTGAGGGAACTGGTGGAGGTTGGGGGGACACAGCAGACGACTGTGCCCATGCCCCCCTCACCAGACGGAGGAAATCTGCCACCATGTAAGTCTACTCTCTGTGATTCAGTAATGTGTCCTTAAAATAGAATGGCATTCTTAATTAGAGGGTGCCCTTAAAATAGAATGGTGTCCTTAATTAGAGGGTGTCCTTGTGTTCTTAATTGGAGGTTCCACTTCTGAAGTAAAGACAATTTTTCTATGCATTGTGCTCTTATCACTGCTTTCTCTCCCCCCTGTATATAGTCCCAGCTGGTCGTGGGCCCATCCAACTCTGGCAGTTTCTTCTCGACCTCCTCCTCTCCCCCGACAAGAAGCACATGATCGACTGGACGGGCAACGGGTACGAGTTCCGCATCCTCCAGCCCGAGGAGATCGCCAAGCTCTGGGGCGCTCGCAAGAACAAGCCTCGTATGAACTACGACAAGCTTAGCCGGGGACTTCGCTATTACTACAGCAAGGGGATCATGGATAAAGTCCAGGGAAAGAAGCTGACTTTTAAGTACACCTGCGATGTTCAGAATTATGTTCGTTCCCGCCAATCTCCCAGTTCGAGTCGTGGTGGGAAGTATCATTCTGGAAGTGAGAGCTCCACCCCCATGGCAGGTGGGCGTGGCGACGAGGGACAGGGGGAGGAGGTTACGGACGACATGAGCGTCGGGGGAGGGGACAGGTCGGAGAGGTCGTTCAGTGACTTGGATCTGATGTCCGGGTTCCAGACCGCAGTCCAGAGAGCCAGCGAGGGTCTGTCGGGGGTGATGGGCGTGGTCTCACAGGGATTCGGCAGCCTCCCGTCCACAGTGGTGGGACCCGCTCAACAGGACACCATCACCGCGGCAACGGCCGGTGCAGCGCTCTGCACACAAGCCATCTGACAGTAAAATACTAACACAGCCTTCCTTTGTAAAACTTCTTGCACTCTATTGTACATAATGTGTCCGCTGTCACTCACTGCATTAAAAGTATAGAACAGACAGTCTTGTTGTAATGTAGCACTATTTTCGGGGATGTGGCCCAGCAGAAAGTGATAGTTGCCCAAATACTTAGCCGTGCTCTAGGAGGTGTCTGTGGCTGACTGCAGTTCCTCCAAGTAGCCATTGAGCTGTTGTGAGTGCTCGGGAAAGAGCTCCAATGCCTTCTGGAAACATTCCTTGGCCTGTATGTACATATATAGTAACATTTTGGCAATAACAATGGACTCTTAGTCCCTCTTTTGAGAGACCACCCTCAAATCGGACAGAAAGTGGTCGGTAGTCTCCCACTAGAGGTGGATTAGGTGCAGCATTCAGTGCATGAGGTGGTCTCACATGGGAGGAGGAATCTCACAAAAGAGGGGCCACTGTAACAGAAAAGGCCTGATAGTTAATACCATCTTTACCTTTGTGAACTGCTTGAGTCCCTTCAGTGCAATCCCTTTCTGCACGTACGCCTTGAGGGTAGATGGCTCAAACTATAAATAGCACAATAATTATAGTGAAGCTGACTGTTTTGATATTCTAAATGTCCTGAATAAACTAAGCCGTAGGAGCTGGGGAAATATTTTCACTGAGGTGCCAGTGTGTATATGGTGTGTATATTGAAGCATTGGTGTGGCGTTACTGTGTTTAGACTTACCCTGAGTGCTGTGTCACAGTCATCAATAGCCCGGTCATAGCGCAGGAGCCTATTGTAGGTCTGGGGTTAACATACACAGGCAAACAGTGGAGGACAGCAGAAGGGGGATATGCTTACAATAGCACAGGAAACAGGCACCATCAGCTCCAGTCACAGCTAATCTGGCTCCAATAACAAAACCACTCATTGAATGCCTTATACCAGTGGACTCACTCTCATCTGGACCTCCCCCACCCACCCCTGTATTGAGGGCACTTCGTACATAGACGAGAGTCCTATGGGTGGCTGCATTAGAAGGAGTCTACTCCAGTATAAAATCTACTCCTGGAATGAGGCCACCCCTCTAATCAGAGGGTGGCTGGATTTGGAGTCTACTGTAAAGATTCACCCCTGAAATAGAGGCCATCTGGATCAATCTGATTCATGATCAGAGGAGTCCACTGTACTCACCAATGCCCTGTTGGTGTACAGAGTCAGATCCCAGGGAGTCTCTTTAATTGCCTCAGTGAAGTGTTGGATGGCATTGTCAAAGTGTCCCTGTTTGAACATCTCGTTTCCTCTCTTCTTAGCCGCCTTTCCCTTCCCCTCTCTCTCCTTCCTCCTCTCTGCTCGCTCTTTAGCATCCTCTTCCATTGACTGAAGAAACTCATCCTGTCTCATCTCATTAGCCCCGCCCACTGACACGCCCCCTTCTTCTGATGGTGGTTTGCTGTTGCTGTTCGCTGTGGTGTTGACAAGCATACGGTCATGGGTCGTGCGCACGTCACTGTCCTCAGAGGATAGGTACTTGTCGGCCTTCTTGAGGGCACTGGCTGAGGAGGTGTGGTCATCAGAGGTCACCAGGTCCTTCACAAGTTCCTCTGGGACGGGTCAAAAAGGGGCGGAGATGGAAAATAAGGGGGAGGGGCTGGAATCAAGGTGATCAAGAAGTGATGGTTCTCATACTCACCAATTTTATCCACTTTGGAAAGGAAAGTATTCAGATCCTCCCCCTTTGATTTTAGATCTGAGTCCATTTTTTGGATTTAATCGTCACCAGAGAATAGGTACTCCACCCCCCCAATCAGGATTAGATTACGCATGCGTGCAGTTTCAAATGATGAAACGGGGGCGGAATTCACACCTGGATTTCAAATTTTATCTGACCAATGAGAGTAGCTCGTGCAAGCTATATAAAAATGA
>JAAGOD010034283.1_pt1 | contig 12459 bp, 18 predicted proteins | sample 8389681 | NCBI WGS metagenome assembly JAAGOD01 (sample SAMN13964374, study PRJNA552185) | sponge metagenome | biome: deep-sea hydrothermal vent fields; feature: spots directly above weak diffusing fluid; material: seawater and sediment | host: Tedaniidae sp. KZ-2020 ... | reverse complement strand
GTCAAAGTATCCTAAATTAGAGGGGTAGCCTCATTTCAGGGGTCCAGATTAGAGGGAGTTCGCTGTATGCACATTCCCAGAAGCAGGTTGTGGGTGTACTTCTTACCTTCAGTTTTGTCTGTGCAGAGGCCATCAGGGCACCATCTGGTCCCTGGTGGCCAGCAGCGGCCATCTTTACAGTGGCAGCAGTGATGGTTCCATAAAGATGTGGGACGTTCTCAACCTGAGGAGGGGATGTCTGCGAACAGTCAGTGCTCACAAGGATGGCGTGAGTCACTAGTGTCTGTCTGTGTGTGGGTAGTAGGAATGAGAGTGTCTGCTCCCCTCAGGCGCTCTGCATGACAGTGGGGCGGGGCATATTCTACAGTGCTGGCACGGACCTTTGCATTCGCTCCTGGCATTTGGAGTCTCTGGAGGAGATTGGGTGTATTAAGGTGAGTGCTTGCTTTCCCTCGCTATACTAGCAGTGTCAAGAAGGGGTCCAGATTAAGGGTGTTCACACTGTATTGGTTTATCATCCTGTCTGACTGGTTTGACTGGTTCCTTACCTTCCAGAAAGCTCATGATGGGATTGCCAGCGCCATGACCTGTAGCAAGCATTTCCTGTTTTGCTCGTTCCTGGGCTGCATTAAGGTGAGGCGTGGGTTAGATTAGTTGCTGCAGCCTACAATGCATTATACTCCTACTCCCACAGATATGGGACGCTGTTACACTCAAAGAGATACATAAAATTGAGTCCATTTCACAATCTTGGGTGCGAGCTCTGGTGTATGATAAAAAAAAGGTACTTTGTCTTTTATTGGTAGTCAAATCTGAATAATCTTCTCCACCCATAAATTGCTGAGTCAGGACTTGCTGTATAGCTGCTCCTCCAATCGCATCCACATCTGGAAAGGTTCTGAGGATTTCTCTCTCGTCAACGAACTGGAAACTCTCTATGGAGCTCTGTACTCCATTGCAACCACCAGGAGATACATTGTCACTGGTGAGCCTGACAGGCACCCTTCTCACAATAGGCCCCCAAAGATTCCTTAGTCATGTGATGATCACGTGATGATCATGTGATGTGTTGACTAGGGACTCACAGTCATAACATTCAAGTGTATGACAAGGAGAGCATGCAGCACCTTCACACCTTGAGCGCTCACATTGGCAGAGTGACAGTTCTCTGCATGGTGGATTCCCAGGGGGAGAAGGAATACATGTTCTCAGGCTCCTCAGACGCTGCAGTCACAGTAAGTCACTCTCTGGACTCACCAGCAAAATAAACCTGTTATAGGGGGGAATTGTTTACACTGTGTTTACTGTTGACTTGCTAGCTAATCTATAGCAATTAGTTTGTTCACAGTTTACTGTTCACACCAATTGGCTATCACAAAGTGTGGACTTTTTTAATTGTGTTGGGTAAGTGGTATGTACTGTGACTTGACTTCATTGTTCTACATGTAGTGTACTGTTCACACCTGAAATGTCAACAAGTTTAATCTCCCACTCATTGCTGGCTTGTTTTTGTCCTGCCTCATTTGTGTTCAGGTATGGGATCTGGAGAACATGCTGCCCATCCTCACTCTCCAGAGACATGAGAAGGCAGTGCATGCTTTGGCTGTCTGGCAGGACTCTGTCTTCACTGGTTCAGAGGACATGGAGATCAAGGTATGTAAGTCACACTTTTCCAGAATCTTCTCAGAGAACTCTATCCAATGGAAAGTGATTTTCATTCTTCACCAGTCACCCTTAGTAGTAACACTTTCAGCAATACATCTCTCTGAGAGGATTGTATATTTACGAGATCCCATGATCCAGCCAGGTGGGCTTATCTCTCTGCTCTATCTCAGGTGTTCCGGAACTTCAAGCTGTGACTAACTGCTACTGGCCCAGTCTGTAGCTAATGCACATCAAGAGTTCAACTTTTTAGTGCAAATTTTTGTAGTTCTTCCTTTCAATTATTTATTTTTTTCACCTGTAGTTTTAGTGATGACATAATGATGACATAACTATGAATTGATTGCTGGCTGGCTGGCCTTTAGATGATAACTAGTTTCATTATCACATACCCAGTCACATTGCCAATGAGAGCACCAACTGTGCAAGGAATAGGCCACGCCTACATCAAAAGCATGACACATTTCAGGGGTGTGGCTATATATGTTGTGCTTTATTTAATTACCTGCCAGGGCCTGTTCCAGTCCAAGAGGATGGGGAAAGCCCCCACCCATGCACCTACTAGGGTGGAGCAGAAAGCTATGTAGATGGACCTCTCACTTGCATTGGAAAACCTGAAAGAAAATGCATAATGTTATACTACAACTTCTAACACAATCCACCTTCTTTCCAGGAAGACCCTTTTCCAACTCTCAAGGTCATCGCCTACAAATCTCATCGCTGGAGGGGAGAGAACAGCTGCCATAAAGAAGCTCCAGGAAACATTATCTACAAATCTATTTAATACTAATAAACACACTCTGTAAGACTAGAAAAATCAGCTACCTCAATGGGTGGGCTCCAAATAGAATAGCCACAGCCAAGAATGCAAAAGTGGCTACAGAAGTGATACAGCAAGCCCGTTTCTTATCAGTGACCCTTCTACCATCCTAGTAAGTAAAAATCAGCTATCATGAGTGACGTAATGGGTAACTAAGGGCACCTTATTGTGAAGGAAGCTGTGGATTAGACAGAGAATGAGAGACACAGAGAGAATGACTGCTCTGGGCGAGCCCATCAGCCCTCCAGGAGCAACCACATGAAGTAGAGAGGTCGTCAACGAGGGAAGAAGGAAAATGGAAAAATCTCGAAGGAAATCTGGGTAGGATTTAGTCAGCCCCTCCTCCAAGGCAGCCATATTTTTTTGTTTGCTGACACAGCAATTTCTAAATAAAGCGCCGCATGTGCAGCAAGAAGTCAAAGTTCTTCCACGTTTTCTCCACAGTTGGTGTAGCTAGACGTGTAGAGCACAATGTGGTTGGTAACCAAGCTGGGGAGCCTCTACAAGCACATCATGGATGCCACAAAGGAGCTGCTTATCAGGATCCTGATGGGGATACTGATATTCTTGGGCTATGTTCTGCTCTCCCTCTTCATCTATGCTGTCATGAGGAGAATCATGGTGCCTCAAAAGCTCCACTCAATCCCAGTCCACCTACAGTACAAGTAAGGTCCACAAATGCATTTTTGTGATATTTAGTTAGGAAAGCTCTTTTTCGCATTTTTAGTTCGAAATGCCTGAGTCGTGTGTCTGATATTTCTGAATGTCCTTTCCCAGAAGTTCAATTTCTCCTTAACGATGGGGTGAAGGTATTTAGTTACTAAACCTTTGCATCTTTAAGAATCTTTAAGAGAACTCTGAATGCTATGTTTGTCCAGCTGCTTCGCTCAGGGCAGTATTACAGGGTTGCCTTGGAGATGGAGATGCCAGAGAAGGAGCTCAATTTGGAGGCCGGTGTGTTCATGGTCAACCTCACCTTCTATTCCACAAACCATCGCTTTCTTGCCACCTCAGCAAGACCTGTGAGTCTTTGGGGTTCCTTTACTGAGGGTTGGATGACCCTTTATCCCCCATTCAGACCACTGTTCGCTTCAAGTCGTCTTTACTTCGCACCATCAGCACTGTCATCTTTGCACTTCCCTTGCTGTTTGGGCTGTGGGAGCAGAAGCAGACGATTGAGCTCTCACTCTTTGAGCAGTACTATGAGCCATATGGGGACGGTGCACTGTCAGCAAGGATCTTCCTGGAGACCAACAGAGTGCATCTCTACTCCACCACACTCACAATTGATGCAAACTTCACGGGATTCACGTAAGTCCTCTTTTATTTCATTCCTTCATTATACTCTTTCTCTCTCCCTCCCTCCCCTCTCTCCCTCCCTCTCTCCCTCCCCTCTCTCCCTCCCCTCTCTTCCTCCCCTCTCTCCCTCTCCTCTCTCCCTCCACCTCCTGCAGCTACTACCTGTACCAGTGGCCGCTCTCCATGACCATTATTGTGGTGATCAGCATCCTCATCACTCTCTGCACCTGCACAGTGCTCATTTGGATGAGGGACGTCATCAATGACTTTGAGGAACGCAGGGCCATGCGGCTGCAGAGTAGGCGGGGCATGGTGCAACAACAGCAGCAGCAGAGGGGCGGGGCTAGGCCAGGGCACCGCCCCATAGAGCAGCAGCGTGGGAGAGGGAGGCTGGGAAGAGGAGCTGAAACGATTGGTGCTGCGGCCTCTGCTGCTGAGAGAGATGGCACTCTGTCAGATTCTCAAACTGCAGAGTCCCTGACTAGTGCAGAGGAAAATGGAGGTAAGGTAGTTGTGGAAGTAGATAATTGTTTGTTTACTGTTCCCTCATTAGGGATTAATTAGTATCACTAGCTGTTACTGTAGAGATTAATGAACTAGCATTGCCAAATTCAACCTTGCAATTCCTTTTTTTTTCTCCAGGTGATAGGGCAGAAGCTCACAGCTCAGGGACTGTAACTCCAGCTGACACCCGTGAGAGCAGTGAGATTCCTGAGACTGAGAGTGAGATCAGCACAGGAATGAGTGACATCATCAGCAACCTGCGCTCACTTCAAAGAGAGGAAAGCAGCTCCAGTGTCAGTGCAGAAGGGGAGGGGCCAGGGGGTGGGGCTCCAGAGGGCAGAGCCTACGAAACTGGAGAACTGAGGCGAAGAACTGGCAATTTGTGAGATGATAGTGTATTATATTCACACCATGCTAGTTGTAAGTTAAGTTATTAGTGTATAACAATTTCATGCTTTCTGACCATTGTATAAAGTGATTGGAAAATAACATTTTTAAGTCATCTTTTGAAAATAGTTGACCAACCATTGATAGTTACTAGCTCTGCACTTCACAGGGACACGCCCACTCCCATCTTCAGGTAGGGAGAGTTTTTCATGAGTCTTCATCCTTGGAGGTCTCACCTCCCTCTCCTCTTCCTCCCCAGAACTCAACCTGTCCTTGCCCCCCTCCTCTTCAGCAGAGCTGTCTCCTCCTCTCCTTGAGGGGGCGTGGCTGCGGACAGGAGGGGGTGGGGCAGGAGGGAGGAGTCTCTTCATGAGGTGTGTGCAGAGTGAGGTGGGAGGGGGGAGCACATGTGGAGGGGCCTCCAGCAGCCTCAGGGCGGCAGGGGTGACAGTAAGCTGCTGGGAGCTGGTACCAGTGCTGGAGGTGTACACCCCTAAGGCAAACAAGACATCACTTGGAGCTCAAAGGACATTATCACAATCTCTCACCATTCAGTCTCTTCCTGGGTCTGAATATTTCTGTGAATGTCTTCTGTGCCTCTGACTCAGGCTCAGGCTGAATCTTTCGACCAGCTGCTATCAGCTTGGTCCTCTCCTCACCAACATCCTCCACAGAGTCAGCAGTCTTCACCTCAAGACTGAACAAAACCTGAAACAACACATTACAAGGTTCTGAACAAGGTGTTTACTGCTTCTCAATTTGTTCTGCTTCTCAATTTGTTTATTGTTCATAGCCTTGTTTACTGTTTACACCAAGTTGTTTATTGTTCAGGATTCACACCTTCACACCCACAGGCTTCTACTTTCACTGCTCACCTGGTCTCTGGTAATGAAGAAGAGAGTGGAGCTCTCCCCAACAACCAGCTTTCTCAGCTTCTTGGCGTCCAGGGTCCGTGGCACAAAGGCCCCTCCCACTACTTCCTGACTGCCTGAGGGCAGACTGTGGACAGCCAGGGGCTGGGGGGTAGCAGGGTCCACCACATACACTGCAGTGGGTCACCAAGGGTGAAGGGTCAAGGGGACATGTGACTGTGGTGCACTCACATAGTTCCTTCTCGGCTGAATGGGAAAATGCAGCTGCCAAATGAGTGAAGGGGTCCATTACCAGGCAGGAAACAACCACACCCACTCTCCACAACACTGTGCATAGAGAGAGGGGGAGCAAAAGTAATGGAAGGAGAAAGAGAGAGTGAGAGGAGTTTGTGACTCACACTTGCAGGATAGCAGGTCCCAGACGTGCAGGTGGTGAGTCCCCGAGGCCATGAGATACTGTGAGCAGCTGTGCTGACCAAACAACACTTCCCTGCACAGGGGAAAGGTAAGGTGTGGGCACAGGGGAAAGGTAAGGTGTGGGTACAGGGAGGAGGGAGCGGAGGAGAAAGGGGAGGAGGGAGGGAGGGAGGGAGGGAGGAGGGAGCGGAGGAGAAAGGGGAGGAGGGAGGGAGGGAGGGAAGGAGGAGAGGACTGAATCCTTACTTGAACACCTCATCTTTATGAGGAGTGGAGAAGGTTTGCCTGAGCTCACAGGAGTAAGGGTCCCATACCGTGACATTCTGTCGAGCAACATCACCATTACACAGGCTGTAGTATTGAGAGTTTAGGGCTCTCACCTTGCTCCAGTTCACAGCCAGCAGGGAGCCATCTTGCGAAAAAGCTGCATCCATGCAGGGGAGACCTCGGTAGCTGCTCACTGATCGGCATGTCCACAAAGAAACCTTCCTTCTCCTCTTCCCCTCTCTCCCCCCCTCCTCCTCCCCCTCCCCCTCCTCCCCTTCCACCAGCAGCCACACCTTAAACCTGTTGTCGAGACTGGTGGTCACAGCAAGGGGCGTGGCATCAGCTCCAGAGCCAGAGTGTGAGGAGGAAGGGTCGTGCAGGGCTGGCTGGAAACAGAGGCTGGTCACTGCCCCATCGTGAGGTGGGTCCACGCACGTGTTCTGAAGATACCTGTGGAGGGTGGAAAGGAGGTGAAATTACTACGTATAGGCACCATTTTCTCAGTGGAATAATTTCATACTTTTGCTGGGATGTGACAAATTTCCAAAACTTCATCCGCAGTTCTGGGGAAGTTTTTCCATCGTCCCTGCTCTCCACCTGAGAGGGGGAAGTACTATAAAATGGGAGGAGGAGATAAGGGGAGGGGGTGTGGCTTACTGTGGCCATCCAGTCCCCAGCTGGAGAGAACGCAACATGGTCTACAGCCGTGGGAATGATCGGGTCCTTGTCTGCCCGGGACACAAAGTTCAGGCCTACAACATCAATCTAAGCAACAACAGGCAATCAAAAGTGCCCCAGTCATACTAGCGAATGCTCACCTCAGTAGAGAGAGCTTGAGTTTCCGTATCAAAGCACTGCAGAAACCCCGGGGTGCTGTTGAGGACCAGTGACGTGGAATGTGGACGCAGAACTAAGCCCATCCTCATTCCATTCTCCTCTGGAGTGGTCGCATACGCCTTCTTCAGACCACCAAGAGTCCCCTCCAGTTCAGAGTTCAACCCAGACACCAGCTTGACCACTGAATTAGAAAAAAACTCAAAATAAATTTTTCTCCAGGAAAGTTGCCGTACCATTATTTATGAGGGAGACGGTGAAGTAGGAGTCGTTTGGGCTACAGGAGATGCTGGTGATGGCAGAGCCCAGTCGCGGCCGGAACTGCTTGTGGCTGGTCTCAAGTTGCCAAAGGACCAACACGCCTTCCTCTCCCCCCGACAACAGGTACGTGCCTATGGGAAAGGGGCACTGATAACAGTCTCAGCATGGCACTTTCGGCTCTATGGCTCACCATCAGTGGTGAAGCAAAGGTGAGCAACTGCGTGGGCGTGCCAATGCAGGGTAGTCACCGCCTCCCGCACGTCAGCCTTGGCAAAGTTATACCTACAGACGGACAACACAGAATGCCAGTCCAAACTGCATCAACAAGCATCCACTCCGGAAACCCACCACAGGTTGACTTCTCCTTTCCTGTTGCCAGTGGCAATGCACAGCTGGGAGGGGTGGCATGCTACTGTGGTGACCCTTTGCCTGTTCTTGTACCTAACAAAAGAAACACATTAGACTCCACCCAGTTTTATGAGCGCGTGCATACCTGTGCTGAGTCTCTGTATCAAAGTCATACACCACCAGTCTGCTCCCACTCTCATTAAACGTCACCAAGTGAGCCCCCTTATCAGCATACAGTAATCAGCTTGATGCAGCGGGGAGAGAAAAAATCTGATTCTGAACCTACCTGGTGAGTGAATTTGATGTCCCTGGGTGTGCTGTTAGTGGTGACCAGTGGAAGTACCTCTTGGATTTGCTCGCTTGGGGGTGTGGCTGGATTCCGCTCCGTGATCACACTGCTGGACACGCCCACTACCGACATCTCCTCTGAAAACAGACACACACAACTTCAAACAAAGCCATCACCAAAATTAAAGCTTCACCTTTTTTGATCACAAAAAAGATCGATGGCTCTAGTTTGCCAGGTCTGATGGCAAATTTGTGCAAAGGAACATCAAAATCTACGGTCTAAAATTTTTTCACATCTCTCAAATCAACCTCAGAAATTTTGATCCATCCATACCCTGAGGAGTGCTGCATTCATGTAGTCCCACCAGGAGAGGTGCCCAGACAGTGAGGAGGTGATAAGCTGGAAGGGATTTGGATAATGGATGATTGGTTTGAGGTTGGGCACTGACTGGCTCACCTGTAAGTCATTTTTGGGATTGAGCAGGGTTGCCGTGACAGCCCCACTGTGTTGGAGTGAGGAGACAATCTGATGGGAGCTGTGGCTGTAGACCTGGACTCGACTCCCGCAGCACACAAACACCCATCTAAATGCACAGCATGCCATCAAGCCAGCTAGCTAGCAGTTCAGTGCTCCACCAGCCCAAATCACGGGCAGCCTTACTTTGCATCGCTGGAGAGCAGGACAGGGACTTCGTGCAGAGGCTCTCCGCCTTGCTGGACCACTTCTGCCTCCCTGTACCGACTGCTGATCAGCTCAAGGCTTCCTGCAGCCTGCATCATGGTCACAAGCTTCTTTGCTTTTTTAGTCCACGTGGGAAGTGGGTGTGGCTGGTACGGGTCGCTTTTATTTTGGAGGGAAATTGAAAAAGAGAAGAGGCGGTTGGTTGTTGCTAAGAGGTGAACTGCTCAGTTCTTCAGTGTCTGTTTGCTGTTAGTGGACAGTAAGTCGGCTAGAAGTGTATTGTTACCATGTTGCCTTGTATTGCTTTTCAGAAACAATATTGTAATTTTACAAGTATCCAATTAGCTAACCACATCCAAGCTCTGCACAGCATGCATTATAGCACAATACAGTGTAAAAGGTCTCTGAAGCCACTCCATGCTTAGTGGAGGGGACCATACACACACACGTCCAATGCAATTGATGACCCCTTACCAGTTTGACTGTCTTGTGCTGTATTACGTCATAGTGCGTCACACTATTATCCCAGTGCATGAGAGTGTGACAATAGTGTTATTGAATGTTGGTGGGTATGTATTGTGGCTCTATGGAGTGGTCATATTCAGCTTGCCTCCCCCCCTACAGCCCCTTGGCTCCACGCTAATTCAATTCTTTGACATGTGAGGTCAAAGTAAAGCCTGCCTGTACATTCTGAGATAAGAACAGGAAATTAGTATGCCGTTATTAGGAATCATGAAAGTCGATGACTCGGCAATATTTATGTTTGTACAGATTTTAAAGAGGCTGTTGTAAATATTGCTCCTTAATCATTATGGATACTTCCTTGACCGTCACCCCCTAGGGACATGTATGATGGTTTAGAGTTCTAAAAACCTATTGTTTGCCTGGAAAAGGCAATGTTTACTTCCCCAGTCTGAAGTTCATCCCTAATTTATGAAGGGGGACTGTTATAAGGCTTTAGGGCCAGACTCTCTTGTGACCTAATATATCCTATCTCTTGCTGATTCACTTTAGACTGCGCTATTGGCAATACAGGATTAAGAGCAGGGCCCAATGCAAAACAACAGTGTTTTGATTGGTTTATGGCAAGCAGTGATTGGAGCCCTAGACATGTTGCTTACAGCAACCTAATTGCACAAAATGGACCCGTATCCATAGAAGCCTTGGCTTTCGCTAGTTTCTAGCTGAGAGTGGAGTGGTGTGTGTGTGTGTGTGTGCACTGTTTGTGCATTAAGCACATGTTGCTGTCCTGCTGACACTCTGCCTTCACCCGGTCCCCTGACAAGTAGCCATCTGTCGCATACCATCTCCTTCACGCCCCTGGCTCTCTCACACACTCTCTCCCTCTCCCCCTGTTCTCGTCACATGTTTGGGCTTTCATTGTCGTGTCCAATTATTCTGGTATTAGCGGAACTGAATTAAAAGTCATGCTGCAGCCACGTTTCTTTCGCCAGATGGTGTCAACATGCATATTGACCTGAGAAGTGTCGTCAGGCTAATCCCAAGTATGTTGTCTCTCCTTGCATTAGTGCCTGCTAGCTATGGCTATGCTAGTTCTCACAACACGTGCCCCTTGGAGCCAGCAAGGGCCCTAGCTAGGGCTGTACTCCATCCACACACGTAATGCTTGTTTGTCTACTGGAGGAGATAATGCATTTTTTTGAACGTGTGTGCTGTGTCGAGTCCATCAGTGTTTTAGGGAAGGGCTAAAGGCTTATTTAGGACATGGTTCAGTCTAAACAGCTTCTAGGAGGAATTCACTAGCAGTGGGTTAACCTGGTTAGCACCTAACAGTACTCAAGACACATCTCGTGCCTTTTAAATAACTTGTTGTTTTCCATGGGGGAATTTATTGTTGGGGCCTTAAGTGAACTGCTAACTCTCTCTGTGTTGACTTTGTTGGGCTCTCTGGTGGGTAATTGTTTTGCTCTTGTTGCTATGCAGCTTGAGGGAGTCTGTTGGTGGTTGTCCAGCCTTCTTTGTCCATGCTCAGCAGCCCTGGGGGCGCTCTTCTGCTGCTTCAGCCAGTGATGCAATGTTGGTGCTATGGCACTGCCTCAGGAAAGCAGAGGTATGCATGCATGCATGCATAGATGAACTTTAGCACAGGGACAAGAAACACTGCATGTAGGGATATTGTGATGGAAATATTAGCATATCTGTACTGATTCCAAGTATTCATTAGGCTGTTAAGAATTTTATTGGAAACCTGTTGTTCGTTTCATTGTCTGGTTCCATGGCAGGTTTTTCAGCGGAGGGATCCTTTGATGTACCTATCTTCTCACCTTTAAACAACTCAACTCCATTCACACCTGAGAACCCTGTTCCTCGCCAGACCACACCCACTGCCACACCCCTTTCATGGGCTAGACAACAGGGTGATGCCCTGTCCCCAACACTCGCTAGCACCCCCTCCACTGGGTCTGGGTCTATACGAGTGAGGATCTCTTCACACAAACTCAGGGAAATTCCTAGCCCCTTCTCTTTGGATGGCAGCTCAGGTAGCGTCAGGGGTCAGAGTTCAGTGCTGGGGGCAGCTGGTGCCACACCAGGAGAACCAGCCCCACCTCCTCAGTGTGATGATCCAAGCAGCAAGCCACCCTCAGCCCCTCCCCTCTCCACTCCCAGCAAGCCTGAGGTGCTGAGCCCAGCCCCACCCCTTCAAACTGCTCCAGGTATGTCTGGAAGACCACCCCTCTACCCCAGAAACAAGGTCCCCCCCAGCTGGCCAGCAGCCCTGCTCTTGCCTGCATTGCAAACTAAAGCTGTTGTTTAGATAACCCCAAAATGTGAGAAATTGCTTATGGTCCAAATATGCTGACCCTTAGTTTGAGGCATGCTGAACTTTTTGAAACACTGTTATTGTTTCTCAACTGCCAATTAATTCTTATTAGCACCAGCTTGAGCATTGTGTTTAGTGTTTAGCAGCTGGTTTGGTATTATGTTCCAAGAAGTGTTTGGTATTGTGTTCACAGTGTTTGTGTAATGTTTGATCTCTAGTTGTTGGCTGGGACAAGGAAAGGTCAGGGTCCAAGGTATGTTAAGAGAGGGATTGATTTCTGCTGTAGAATAACACACACCCACGGGCTGGGAGCCCAGGGAGACTCTGCTGCGGTAGGTAGGGTCAGGCCCACTGTTCATTATGGGTACTATTTGATTGGGTCCAAGGGTCGGCTATTTTATTACAGGTGGCTTTGTTGGGAATGATTTGGTGTGGGTATTGAGTTTCTGCTGATCCAGGGACTGTTTACTCACACGGGGCTGAGGACTGTATCAACTCCTCCCAGTAGAAACAAAATAATTGAGGCTGATAGAAATGGCAGGAAGCTAAGGTCTATCAGGCTGGGGAAAAAGCACTTACTTCTGATACAGTGTATTCATCTCAGTGAAAACAATTGAATATGGGAGGAATAGAGGCCTTGTGTTCTAAGCAGTCAGGCTGACCAAGGCACTCACTTTTGATACAAGCTGCTGATCAGTAGCTACTGTTCCTGTGAATGCCATACTCTTACTATCCATGTTGTTCTCTTCTCAAACACACGATATTGCTGTCGCACTTTGCCTCACACCTGGCTGGTGGGGATGAAAGGGCCCCAGGGCAGCAGCTGTGGGCCGGGATGAAAGGCAAGGGCGTGCTCTCAAGCAGGGATTGCTGTTGGACAGCTCACCCAGGAATGCCACAGCCTCAGGTATGTGCTGTGGGGAGCTCAAAAACCATCAAGTGTGAATTACAGACCCTCTGTACTAAATACTGTGAATTCCTGTTCAATTACTACTCTCATTGGGGGGGTCAGGTAGTACTTTCTTGGTGGGGGGTC